>QWCZ01002840.1_pt1 | contig 11001 bp, 7 predicted proteins | sample 1972651 | NCBI WGS metagenome assembly QWCZ01 (sample SAMN09866695, study PRJNA288562) | Human oral metagenome isolate pre1_saliva, whole genome shotgun sequencing... | isolation source: mouth | host: Homo sapiens | place: USA: California
AAGAAATTGCCCGAATTCAAAGAAGATGTCATGCGCGCCCTCTCGCCCAAAACTTCTCTCCCCGGACTCGAAGCCGCCTATAAGAAAGGTAAGCGCGACAAAAAGACGCTCCTCGCCTATCTCTACGACCTCAATCTCGCTGACGACAAGGAACAGTTCGACAAGGTGGCACAAGAATATGTGTCCACACTCAAACTCAAAGACTACGCCAAGTCCGAAAACTGGTTTGTCGTCTCCAAACTCATCACCGATCGCGAAAGTCCGCTCTACAAGAATCTGCTCGACAACAAAGAGGAGTTCGTGAAAAACAACGGACAGAAGGTCAATGATTTTGTTGAGAGTCTCTTCTACGCCGAAGCCGCCGGTTACGCCGCCGGTTCCACCCCCTACAACGCCGATGCCGTGCTCGGACTGCAAATCGATGCCCGCCGTGCCAACGTTCCCGACACCTCCGTCGTTTATGTAGCCTGCAAATTGGCGCAGTTGCGCGGAGAAAAACGCATCGCCGAACTGCTCGACTACATGCGCGCCAAGGGCGATGCCTTCCGCTACGATCGCCCGTCTTACGAACTCACCTTCGACTTCCCCGACATGACGGCCGAACAGACGAAGCAAGTCGTGGCCTATCTCCGAGAAGCGGCGACCCGCAATCCCGGCGAAGCCGGCAAGCGACTCGGGTTCCTCGCCGATCGACTCGAGAAGCACGACGGAGTGAACTTCGAGCAGCTCTCGCTCAAAGACGCACTGGCCAAAGCCGCCAAGGAAGGCAAACAGGTCTTCGTGGATTGCTACACCAGTTGGTGTGGCCCCTGCAAGAAACTCGCGCGCGAAGTCTTCCCCCAACCCGAAGTGGGCAAAGTGCTCAATGCCCGTTTCGTCAATCTCCAAATCGATATGGAAAAGGGAGAAGGACCGGCCGTGTCCAAACAATTCGGCATCAATTCCTTCCCCACCATGCTCATCCTCAACCCCGACGGCACCAAAGTCGGCAGCATCGTGGGCTACTATCCCACCGAACGCCTGCTCGATGAGATCGCGAAAGTTCCCACTCGCTGATCTACATCCCACTTCATTCACGCCGCTCCTCGTGTCGCTTCCAGCCCCACGGGGAGTGGCCGCTGTTTTTCTTTCAATTCATCTCCTATGCGCCTCTTCCGCCTTCTCCTTCTGCTCATCGCCCTGCTGCCTCTTGCCGGCACTGCACAGCGTTTTCGTGCCGTCGTGCCCTATGTGGAGCAAAATGGCAAATTCATGGTCGATGTCACCGTCAACGGTACTCGCGGCCGTTTCCTCCTCGACACCGGTGCACCCTGTTGCGTGAGCTACTCCTTTGCTCGCCGTGCCCACATTACACTCGGTGAGGCACAAACCGGACAAGATTCCAACGGCCGCCCCGTCACAGCACGTATGGCTCAGCTCGATTCCCTTCGACTCGGCAGTGTCGACTTCCGCAACGTCACCGCCATGTGCTGGCCTGAGGGCAGTCCCACCGAGCGCTTTGGTATCGACGGCATCCTGGGCTACAATCTCATGCAAATGGGCATCATCAAACTCAGCCGCGCGACCCGCACCTTTGTCTTCACCACACTCACCGACAGCCTCGGACTCGATTTCTCGCACGCCACGCCCCTCCTTCCCGATCCCTACGTGCCCATGATCGAGGTGCGACTCGACAAAGCGGTGGTCGATACCGTCATGTTCGACCTCGGGGCACATGCTCTCTACGAACCCGCCGTGCGCAACTACGCGCGACTGTCGCAAGCCGGCAGCGCCTTCCGCACGCAGGCTTCGGCCATGGGCTCACTTTCCATGGGGGCTTCGGGCATCGAACCGCCCACACTCAAACACCGCGTCAAGGTGCCGCATCTCCGTCTGGCCGGTTTCGATTTTCGCAACGTCGCCGCCGTCACCACCGGCGGCCACGACTCGCGCATCGGAGCGCGCTTGCTCGAATATGGCGATGTCGCCATCGACTTCCGCCGACGCACCTTCTATTTCCTTCCTCACGACGGCAAAACGTCGGCCGATGTTTATCTTGCCGATTGGGAAGTGATCCCCACGGCCACCCTCGACGGTAAAATCGTAGCCGGAGTGGTGTGGAACAAGAAATTGCCCATCCAACAAGGTGACCGCATCGTGGCGCTCAACGGGCAACGCTTCGACACCATCGACTTGGCAACGGCCACCACGCGCGGACTCCTCTCCTTGCCCGGCAACAAAGCCACCGTCACATTCGTCAATGCCCGCACCGGACAGGAAGAAACCACCACCATGCGCCGTTATTGAAATTCCCCTCAGCGGCACGGAGCGCAGCGACGGTTTCGTCCCGTTCCTGCACCGATCAGATCTTCCACCGCGTCCCCATCGCTATTGGGGACGCGGTGTGTCGTTTGGTCGGGCCCCCAATAGTGCGCAGCGGGGGCCCGATTGGTGAGAAAATAGAGCTTATTTTTTACTCTAAAATGGAGGTGAGGATGGAATATTTTGTATCTTTGCCCCAACATTCAAATCCTTTCAACGAACACCTTGACACCCGTCTTAAATTCAACAGTATGAAACGTCTTCTCCCCCTATTCGCCTTACTCTTGCTGTTGTTCGCGTCTTGCAAACGCGAATTGACGCAGGCCGAGCTCTTCGACGAGAACAAAAGTGGGGTAGTGCTCATTCTCAACAAGTACTACTACAAAATCAAACTTCCCAACGGCCAGTCCATGTTCTTTTCTGATTTGGACAAAGACGGAGATTTGGAGAACGTCACGCTCGACGTCAATGAGATCCGAAACAACTGTTCGTGGATGTCCGGCACCGGTTTCTTCGTCGACAACAACGGTACGATTATGACCAACCGCCACGTGGCGCAACCCTCGATTGATGAAAACGACATCAAGGCCGGGTACAGAAACCTCATTCGCGCCGTACAGCAGTACTACGAGTATCAAAAGCAGCAACTCAGTGACCGGTTCGACGAGTTGGAAAAAAACAAAGAGCAATATGCATACAATGAGGAGTACGACGATGTAGAGGAAGGATATTATTCGAACGACGCCCGTATTAGCGAAATCGAGCAGGAACAGAGCAAGCTGAAAAGCCAGTATGACCAATGCGATCAAGCCATTCAGCAACTCAACGAACTCGACGATCCCCGAGCGCTGAGAATCAGTTCGGTTTGCGAACTGGGCATCGCCTACAACAACACGCACGTGACGGGAGTCGAAGATTTCTTGGGCAAAAATCCCTGTGTGGTCATCAAAACCTCCGATCTCGAAGACGTGGATCTGGCGCTCATTCAGTTGAAAAACAAGCGAACACCCGGCGACGCCAAAGTGTTCACCATCGAAGATGAGGATCTCCCGTTGGAGATGGGGCAACCGCTCTACATGATCGGCTACAATGCCGGACCGGATCTCGCCAAAACGCGTACCGGTATCCAAGCGCAGATGACGAGTGGAAAGGTGACCCAACTTCCCGACGGGCAAAGGGTGCTGTATGACATTGCCACCGTGCAAGGTTCGAGCGGTAGCCCCGTGATCGACACGGAAGGCAACCTCGTCGCCGTCAACTTTGCCAAATTAAACGGATCAGACAACTTCAATTTCGGCATCCCGCTCAAGCGCGTCAAAGAGTTTATGAAGTGGTGAGAGAGCTTGCAACGAGACTAAAAGTAATTCCCTGTAAGGCAGTTTTGTGTCTGTAAAATGATCAATGATAAAATTTGATGTAAAACTTATTATGGCATACGATCCTTCATACAATGGTTTGGCTTCAGGTCAAAAAACAGCTCTCCGCTTAACTAAAAAGCAAGTAGAAAATAATGTCGAGAAGGCTACTTCGTCTGTATCTAAGGTGACCACCCCAATCTCTCCTTCCAGTACGTCTGTGTCCAAAGTGACCACCCAAAATCCCCCTTCTAACACGCCGGCCCCCCGTGCTTACGCATAAAAATGATTGCTTATGTTTGAATGCAAACCTGCTTCGTTTTACACATCCTACTTTAACGATCATCCGGACTTTGTGGTCAAAGAGGATTTTATTGAAAGTAAAAACACTCATTTGTATGTTGGGGTGGTTGAAGTGCGTGGCGCAGTTCATGAGTTGATATTAGGAGTTACCATACCGAAATCATTTCCGCATCAGAAGCTTTCTTTTTATACAAATTCAATTAGTGGGTATTCACACCTAATACTCGTTGACTCAAACATGCTTCCTTTTACAGAGGGTGTGTTTTTTGATAGATTAAAGAGCTCGAAAGCTTACTGGTTTTGTTTGAATTCCCCATTTGCTGAAACAGCGGAAGAGCAACTTGAGGTTGAAATTGCAAGGTTGAAGGAATGGGTAAGGCGGAATATGCACGAGGAACTGCCTGCCCATATTGTCGACGAAAAAGTTCAGTATGCTTTAAGAGTGTCGAATGCTTATGAGTGGGAAAATCCCGACGAAATCGGAGAAATAAGTGGAAAACCTAAACTAACTTTTATAGGAGACTTTGCTTTTGATATAAAGAACTTTGAGCAACGAATGGGACATCTGCATTGCGTTCGTACCAAAGACGACCGATATTATGCACTTGCAGACGAAGCCTTAGCTAATAGTAAGTTCCCGTATATACTTGTTGATGAACTTCCTAGTATAGATGTTTTAAAGGATCTTGTTGCTCTACTCAAACGGAATGGGTGGGGTGAAGATGTTTTTAAACATCTGCTCCCTCCTTTCTCACGTCCACTTTCTTGGCGGGAATATCATAGTGAATTTAAAACAAATTCGTCGCAAGAGGCTCAAGAAGGCATAAACAGAATACGAGAGAAGCTCGACCTAAAAGAGGTGAGTTTGCCGGCTTTCTCGCTGTTTAATCAAGAAGGTTGTTTTATGTCTATAGTTGGAGAAACAACGCATAAGCTATCTTCCGAGCAAATTGACGGAGTTAAAAAGACACTTGCTGAAATTGAATCTCATATTGCTAGTGATCAGTTTCCACCTCGTCGGCTCATCTTAGGTGAAAATGATGATGAAGAAGAGTGGGAATTGATGAATTTGATCGATAAAGAGATTCTTTCTGGGAAATTTCATTGTTTCGCTCTCGGGTATCCGGAAGGTGAGAAATTATCTTGGTTACTTTTAGGAGAAAATAATAAAAGTGAACGATTTGATTTGTTGAAGTTGGACGTAGGTTTTGCTAACCTATATATGTCTAAATTGGCTTCATTCGCTTTGGCAATAGGCAGGCCGGAAGAGGTTGACAACGCGGCTTTTTGGGGACGGGGGAGTCTTTCCAAGAATTTTCAAGAGAAGCGTATCGGTTTGATTGGTTTAGGAGCTCTTGGGTCAATGGTGGCAGAATCATTGGCGAGAAGTGGAGTTGCAGTTGCCGGATTGTGGGACAACGACATCGTAGAGCCGGGTAATATCTGCCGAAGTACGTATTCTCTAAATGAAATTGGAAGCAATAAGGCTTACGCTATTGCCCAAAAAATAGGATCAGTAAATCCAAATGTGTGGAGAGTAAAGAACATCGATTCAAATTTTACGTTTTCCCCAGGAGTTGTGGCGTATGACACAAAGGGGTTTTATAGTAACATTAATTATTTGGATCAAGAGTACTTTTATAAGTTGCTCCAGGAGTTTGATGTGATAATTGATTGCACGGGAAGTAATGAGTTGTTGCACTTTTTGAGTTACGCTGCTCCTCAAATCACGCTTATTAGCCTTTGCATTACGAATCATGCCAACGAGTTGCTGTGTATGACTAATAAAATCGGCAATCCGTTTGAATTGCGTAAATCATATCTCTGTCGAATAGAGCAGGATACGAAAAACTATTATGTGGAAGGAAAGGGCTGTTATGCACCAACCTTTCTTGCGAAAAATTGCGACATCTCTTCGCTCGTCAATCTAGTCATAAGAGAGTTGGATTTATGCTTGGCTGATAATCGCATTCCTGAATCGATGATTTTCTCACATGATCGCCGGGGCGTTCTGATTGATCGACTGATCGGCTACAAAGCCGAAGGTTATGACATTTGGTTGACAGTGCCTTCCGAAGTTTTGATGGATGCAGAGGAAATGCCCGATGTGATAAATGGTGAACTCGGTTACATTTTGGGGGGGTACAGCAGAGATGGGCGGATGGTGATGGTGACTCATATCGTTGAAGCTACCGATGCTCAACAAAAACTCTGTGATGCATTTTATTCCTCAAACTCTGTGATTGACTATATCGGAGATTATACTTATTCGGGAGGAGAATCTAACACTTATCGTGAGGAAACTTTGCTCTCTCTTATCAACAAAGCTGAGGATACATCCATCAATACGAACAATCCATTGTTGGCATTAAGAAATCCTGATGGTTCGGTGTCTTTTTTCTTATATATGAATGCGAGCTTAGTTCCTTTTCTTCAATATAGTTGATACCTCAGCGTCGTCTATGAATTCTACGAGTGTCCTTTCCGTGGCATTCGTAGAATTTTTTTCCACTTCCACATGGGCATGGTGTGTTGAGGGAGATTTGGGGCATGTTGGGTCTTGGGGATGACGAGGTTGATTGACGATCCCATACTTCATCAGTTCTTCTCGGACTATAAAGTAGAATCGCTTTCGTCAATCGGTTGTAAATTGACTGATTGGCGTTTTCTATCATGATTCGATATTTGTCATTCAACAAACTTATCTCATACATATCTAACGGCCCCATCATATAGGTGATGAATTCTGTCCAGCGCATGTCGAAGGTTTGTAGAACAATCTGCCGTTTAAACTCATTACTAAAGTAGGAGAAATCCTGTAGTGTTTTAGTTGGGTCTACTGTGATTGCGAAAGGTTCGAGATTTTCTGTAAACGGAATAGGAAAGTCTACACAAAGGGTGGTAGAGAAGTGTTTCTTTATTAAAACCTTGACACTTTTGTATAGCGTCGATATGTGTGGTATCTGGGCTTCGAATTCTTCCAAGTCTGCCAATGACTTATTTAAAATCGAACATAATAGTTCATTTAAGGCAGATGGGTTGAGCAATAATTGATTTCTCAGCTTATAGTATTTATATCTATGTGGAGCAATAATATCGTCTTTTCTCGCAGTGGCGTTTCTCTTTTCTTGAGATAGGGCTTCTCTTTTTCTTTGAGCTTTTGCGAAAAACGGAGCTGCCAACCGGCTTAAATCGTCGATTTGCTTTGTTATTTCTCCTATCTTGAAGAGTTCTTTTTTGTCACTGGAGGAGAGGTATTCAATAATTTCGTCTTCCAAAGAGGCGAAGAATACAGAGCTGCCCGGGTTTCCTTGGCGCCCACTTCGTCCCTTTAATTGTAAATCAATTCTTTCGGAATCGAATAATTCTGTTCCAATAACGAGTAGGCCACCTTTGGCTAACACATCTTCGGAGGGTTTTATATCTGTGCCTCGTCCGGCAATGCTTGTAGATAGAGTGATAGTGTTTCCTATTCCCGCTTTAGCCACCAATTCGGCTTCACTTTTTACAGTTCTGGCATCGAGTCTGTTGAAGTCTAGATTGTAATCAGATAATACGGTTGCAATTTGATCTGATCGCTTTAGTGTCGGACATCCTATGAGGGTAGGTCTGCCTTTTCTTTGGTTGGAAATAACAAGTTCGGCAATAGCTGCGTCCTTTTCTTTGCAGGTATGGTACACTTGTAGTGCCATGTCTTTCCGAATCACAGGTTGGTGTGTCGGAATAGGGGCACTTTTTAAGTGATAAGTTTCTGCGAGTTCTTTTTGAACCGACATTATTGTACCGGACATTCCCGCTACTTTTTGGTAGAGTTTAAAATAGTTTTTTACGGAGATGACGGCAACGGCATCATTATCCTCTTCGACATTTACTTGTTCTTTTGTTTCTATGGCTGTGTGTAAGCCATGCTCCCATCTATGAGATTCTTGGATTCTTCCCGTATTTTGAGATACAATGCTTATCTTTCCCCCATTGTCGATATAGTCAACATCCCGCTCATAAACAGTGAGAGCAAGTAACAGCTGTTGTAAAATGTTTTGTAGCGAAATTCTGTAGTGGATCTCCTCTTGTTCTTGTTTGCTTAAAGAATCAAAGTCCGTAACTTCGTAGGTTCGTTTGATGGCATAAAGATTGGGAATTCCGATCTTTTGTGATAACCACTCTTCTCCTTCCGGTGTTATTTCTGTTTCCTTGTTTAAGCGGGTGGAAACAAATAATGGAGGGCAGAACTCGCCGGCAATCATTTCTTGTATAATAGGGTAGTACTTTTTGTATTGTTCTTTATCGTTCTTGTTGTTTTGCTGAGAAATGATATGAGGGGTCTGTGCGTCGTCGATCAGAATCGAATCCAGTTCGTCTATTATTGCAAAGTTGTGCTTGCTTTGAAGAATTTCCTCAGGCGACTTTGCAATGTGGTCAAAAAGGTAATCAAAGATGAAGGAAGAGTTTGCTCCAAAGGTGATGTCTGCTTGATAAGCTTTTTTGCGAGATGTATTTCCCCGTCGGAAGTTTTCAATGCAGCTTGCCGTAAGGCCAAGGAAGAAATAGATAGGAGAATTTAATTCGAAGTCGCGTTTCGATAGATAATCATTTGCTGTCATAATATGAACGCCGTTACCCGAAAGAGCGTTTAAGACAGTGGGAAAAATCGAGACGAGAGTTTTTCCTTCGCCTGTGGCCATTTCTACTGCATATCCATAGTGTAAAAGAATTCCACCCAAGATTTGCTCATCGTAGGGGATCATATTCCAACTGAAGGACTCTCCTCCGACATTCCACGTTTTTTTGTAGCATGCTTTCTCATTATCGATGTAGACAAAGTCATATTCAAGACTAGCTAAGATGCGATCGTTTTGATTTGCTGTGACAACGATATTTCCAAGCGCAAAGCGCCTGGTTGTTTCTTTGATTATTGCATATACTTCTTTTAGATTGCTATTTAATGCTTCATTTGTGTTGTCCATCTTGTTAATGACTGAAACAACACGTTGAAAGGCAAAGCGTAACTCATCATTGGATAAGCTATGCAGTTGGAGATATCGTTGATTGATTTCTTCAACCAAAGGTTTGAATTGTGAAGCTGGATTATTCATATGCAATAAGTTCCGGGTTTAGTGTGCTGATCATCATCGTACGTCCTGATTCTTGACATGCAATGTCAGTGCGAAGGCTGCCATTGACGTCGAGGTGAATAGAAAATTCTATTTCCAAGTTTTCGTCTGATATGTTTTTTGCAATTGAAGCAAGATCATCTTCTTTAATTAGTCTCCAAGTGCTATTATTGTCGGGTTGCCCATAAATAATTCGACACGGATAGGAAACTTCATTTTTGGTATCCATGTATAGGCGTATAGGCTTTGATTTGAATGGAAGGTGCTGTTTTTCGCTGATGAACGGTTCAAAAGCGGGGTCTCCATTCTTATCTATGATTTCAATTCCAATACAATGTTTTGCCACCGGTGTCTTTTTCGTTTCTATGATTTGAACGGTCGTGATGGGTTTTATTTCTTTGCGTGAAGGGAGGTTCTTTACCTTGCAAATGTGTTTGATCTCGCGATTTATTTCTTGGTAGTCAGTGTCCGTACGTTGTTCGATTTCACTCCAAGTTAATCTAGGGCTTTTGTTTTGAGGCACGATGAGCTTTGCGAGTCTTTTAAATTCGATTAAAAATTCCTTGACAACAGCAGGAGTGTCTGATATGATGATATTTTCGATATTCTTGTTTTCTGCATTATAAGTCCAGTTGTATGATCCATTGACTACAAGCTTGTTGTCTATGATACAGAACTTATGGTGCATTAGTCCTTCTTCAAGAGATGCAAGCCTAAAGGTTCCTCCAGCTTTAATGAGATTGTTAAAATCTGGAGCAAACTCCATAAAATTTGTCGGGTTGTCAAGTAGGATCAATTCGACGTTCACCTTCCGCTTTATACAATCCAATAGTTCTTGAAACAGGTCTCCATTGGTGAACCAAGCCATGGCGATATGTACGCTGTTTTGGGATGCTTTTAGTAAACGTGTGATAGTGAGTTGAATACGATTGAAGTGTACCTCTTCCATATCGGTGTTGTCGTGACTGATAATCGCTGTTGTTGATATAAATTGCAAAGATACATCATTTTGTCAACTTCGTCTCGATATGATTTTGTTTTGAAGTGGAAAGCGATATTTACTTAGGGGGCTGTGAAGATATTCTATCTGCGATAGATTGTCAGATATGATTTTCTTATTGAGATAGTACTGCCAATAGCACGATGCTTGTTTCAGAAAATCGAGTGGATGTCTTTACGTGGATAATAAATTGGATATAAACGTACTTTTCGAAGTATGTAACATGTATAAATAAGAAGCAGATGGGGATTAGGTGGTAGTTGGTAAAATAGTTGACACGATCGTGACTTATAGAATTGGAATGTTTCGTGGTATTGGATGTAAAAAAGATAAAGGGGACGAGGAGAGTTGCCAAGGGCTTTATGGGAAAGGTATTTGGTTCATCCGGCATTTGGAGTGATGACCTTCTAAAAAGAAGAAAATTGCGTGGTACGGCTGCCCCGTATCGACCGGGAAAGCGGAGGGGATCAACAATAAGATAAAGGTGATGAAGAGAGTGCCCTATCGTTTTAGGGATGAAAGGTGTTCTCATCTAAGGTTATATGCACTGCACGATTGCCGCATCACTCCAAATGTCGGATGAACCTGAATTTTCCCTCCATTTTCACGGTGGTGTTAGATGGGTTCACCGCGGTGACAGATGGAATTCACAGTGGATGAAGTCGGGTGTTTTGTGTTAATGTATTGATTGTGAGTTTGTTGTGTGTTTTGTGAAGGTTTTTTCTTGTTTTCCTTTACCCCTAACGCGTTGGTGTACAGTGGATTGCGAGGGGTGGGTGAAGCGGTGAAGGCAATAAACGAAAACCTCCTGATGGGCGGGCGTGTGCGCGATCGTACGCGTACGCGCGTAGTGCGCGAGGGTGCGCACGATCGTGCATTTATTGGGGAGGGGAATGGAAAAGTGGGGAGGAATGAGAAAGAAAGAGGGGGA
>QWCZ01005575.1_pt1 | contig 11000 bp, 8 predicted proteins | sample 1972651 | NCBI WGS metagenome assembly QWCZ01 (sample SAMN09866695, study PRJNA288562) | Human oral metagenome isolate pre1_saliva, whole genome shotgun sequencing... | isolation source: mouth | host: Homo sapiens | place: USA: California
AAGAGAGTCAAATCCTTTTTTCTCATGAAACTATAAAGTCTCTCTGTATAAAGGATTGTACGAATATTTGGATTATCCTTAAATTCTTGGATAATATCATAATTAATTTCTTCTATTTTTGTTTTTAAAATCTCTCTTTTTTCCATGGAAATTTTATATATTTGTATTGCAAAAATGATTTCTACGAAATCTTAATTAAGCCGCCAATCTATTTGATTTGTGCGGTTTTTTTATGGATAATCTTGTTCTGGTTCTGTTCCTGGTATACTCTCTGTTATCACTTTCTCTTTTAAAAAAAACATTTTATCACTCAGTGTCATTTCTGAAATAAAAGATTGATGCTTCTCTTTTTGATAATAAGCTGATAATTCCTTCTTGGATTCGGCCAATATCTTATCAAAAAGCCATTCTGGAATTGTAATAAGAAGGGAGTTTCTTTTGATAATTGTCTTATTAGCAACAAACATATTTCTTGTAATCTCGTTGCCATTTCTTTCATATATTATTGGAATAAAAGCTCCTGTCCTCTTTTCATTATCCATAGTGGCAGTAAAAATGGTGACCGCCCATTGTTCCTTTCCTATAACAGAGTTTTTATATTTTCCAATAATTTCTTTATTATCCTTTCGCCTCACAGAGTATGAAACCCACCTATCAGGATTTTCAAACTTTTCGCATAAAAATCGATGAAATTTTTTTAGCCCTGTATTAATGTTATGATATATGACTACCCTGCCATTGGATAACTTCACAGCAGCTTCATATCTGTGATATACTGAACTCATTTTGAAAGATTATATTTCTCCTCTAAAACATTCATTACTTCTTCAAAAAATTTCATTCGGGTATAACCTATATCTCCTTGAACATATGCTTTATATGCCAAAAAATCTTTAATGTAATCAACGGTTTCTTTATTCAGCATGATAGAAGTATCTTTGCTCTTATGTTTTACCTCTCTTCCACGACGACCACTAACCAATTTTGTGGGAGTTTCGCCACGAGGAATATCGTATTTTGACTGCAAAATTTCTACTGCTTCTTCTATCGCAGATGTGTTGTTATAAGAACGATCTCCTAGTTCTACTACTTTGTACCTTCTAAGATTAATCAATCTATCCCAATCTTTTTCATACATACGACTACTGTAGCGCACTAATCCCGTTTCTTCTTGTTTTAATAAAACATCTAATCCAAATATATTATCAGACATATTAGTTATTTATTACTTGTTTTGCCAAAAATAAAAATTTTTCCAAACATAACAAATAAATTAGTTATTTATTTTAATTGTCTTAATTAAAAAATAAATTATTTAAAATAAATAGGTTAAATACTTGATATATAGATTTTAAATTATAATAACTTTTATGGTATATACACATTCTAAATTTGTTAGAATTTTTTATATTTCTGAGCCACATTCTAAATTTGTTAGAATTTTTTATATTTCTGAGCATAAATACAAAACATGATAAAAATCATATTGCGCAGGAATATTAAAGCCTATACATTTGTCTTGTTAAAAAAATGTTAAAAACTAATTTTTTGTACTATGGTAAAAAACTCTATTCTTGGAGCCCTATTTGTAGGGACTTCTTTTTTAAATGCACAAATTTTTGTTCCTTCTGGAAAATTATATCCTACCACCAGCAATAATGGAAATGTAGGTGTTGGTATTGATAACCCCACCCACAAACTCACTGTTCAAGGAAGCCTTTATTCAACAGCCTACACCCTTCAAGCTGATTCCCCGCAACTTATCCTTCAGCGTAACACTACATATGGAGGGTATCTTCAAGGGATACAAACTAGACTCTTAAATAATCAAAATAACTGGTTTTTCGGAAACATGGGAGAAACCAAATGGATTGTTTCCAAGGGAGATTATACAGGAGTTTTATTTGAAATAAATCAAGTAGGAAATGCTTATCTAAAAGGAAAGTTTGAGGCAAGAGAAATAAAGGTCACCAAAACCCCAACTGCAGATTTTGTTTTTGCTGATGATTATGCACTTCCTAAACTGGAAGATGTAGAAAAACATATCAAAGAGAAAAGACACCTTCCTGAGATTGCCTCTGCTGCTGAAATGGAAAAAGAAGGAGTAAATATTGGTGAATTTCAAATCAAATTACTTCAAAAAATAGAAGAACTTACTCTTTATTCTATACAACAGGAGAAGAGAATCAATCAGCTTGAAGAAAAACTCTCTAAGGCTAAAAAATAAAGCACCTTTATCCATGAAAAGAATACTACTTCCTCTCTGCTTTTGTCTTACAGGAGTCGTTTATGCTCAGACAGAAGTGGTTTTCCGCTATGATGAAGCTGGAAACCAAATATACAGAGGTCCTTTTTTCTCCTCAGAAGATAAGATCAAAACTAATTCTGAAGAAGAGCCTGATAATACCCCACAACTTTCATTAATGTCTGCTGAGGAAGCCGCCTTTTGGAAAGAAGTAAAAATGGCTCCTGTTCCAGTAAAAGATATATTGACCATTATTGTAAGTGAAGAAATACGAAAAAACCTTCAAGAAATTTCTGTATATAATATGCTGGGAAATATGCTCTATACCAAGAAAAGAGCTTCAGATTCCCACCGTACAGAAATCAGCATGGGACATTATATAGAAGGAGCTTATGTGGTTAAGTTTCACCTAAACGGAGGAAAGATCTATTCACAGACCATACTAAAGCATTATTAGACCTTTAATTTGGCTATAGAATATGCCTTTGGTCTGTATTGGTCTTGTGTTGCTAAAAAGTATAAAAATAAGTATTTAAAGTAAAAAATAAAACAGTTATAGCTTAATTCTTTTAAAATCAGATTAAGTTATTAGTATAAAAAAACTAAAAACATATGAAAAAACTCTACGCTGTTGTTTCTTTATGTTCATTCTTTTGGGGATACTCCCAAATCAATCTCAATAGTCCAGAGACTAAATCACGAACAGTAACTGACCCTGTATCGATTACCTTATCTCAAGGGTTTAGAGCAGCCTCTTCAGAGGTAGAATTTACTGCAAGGATTCAAGATTCTAATCCTAGTAATCCACCTTCTTCTGGAGGGGGAGGAGTTTCTCCTGTGAATCCCTCCACTCCAGGTGGAACTTTGGGGAGTAATCTTTTCCATGATACCCAAGGAAATATCGAGGTAAACGGAGCAGGACAACTTCAGTTTACCCTTCCTATTGCTCTGCCGCCAGGGGTGAAAAGCGTAGCACCTCAGGTCAATCTAGTTTATACCAGTGGATCAGGGAATGGAATTGCGGGGTATGGGTGGAACCTCTCTGGAATTACTTCCATTGCAAGAGTAGGAAAAAACATCGATAAAGATGGAAAAGCTGAAGGTATTTCGCTCACTTATAATGACTATTACAGTTTTAATGGGCAGAGGCTTATTCTTAAATCAGGAGAATACGGAAAAGACGGCTCTGAATATGTTACTGAAAAATTCTCTAATGTAAAAATAAAAGCAAAAGGAAATCTCTCTGGAAAAGCATGGAAAGGTCCTGAGTACTGGGAAATTACTTTTGAAGATGGTTCACAGGCATGGTACGGAAATGCCGCAGAAAGCAGAACACCTATAGAATACAATATCACTAAGTGGAAAGATGCTCAAGGCAATTACATTGTTTATCATTACACCCAATTTGAGAATGCATCGGTAATATCCAGCATAGAGTGGGGAGGAAACGAAGCTTTAGGAAAGCCTCATTTCAATAAAATGATTTTCCAGTACGCAGAAAGAGATCTTAAAGAATCTTCTTTTGTCACAGGAGAGAAGTTTGTTCAAAATAAAATATTAACTTCTGTACAAGTAAATACCAGTGGTAAGCAGTTTAAAAAATATGTCATCAACTACCACAATGGAGAAAATGGTACTAAATACCAATTTGTAAACAACATTACTGAATATAACTCCAATAATGAACCTTCGAATCCTGTAACATTTGAATATCAAAAATCTCAAAACTCTGGCTGGAGCCGTTCTAGTTTTTCTGATAAAGACAACAAAAAACTTGTAGGTGATTTTGATGGGGATGGAAAACTAGATTTCCTAAAGTATTATAATGCTTATGAGGAATGTGTAGAATATGATTCTGAGCCTGATGAATGGGATCCAAGTAATGAGAGGACTTACTGCGTCAAGTATGAAAGCAGGCCTGCGGGGCTTTATTTATTTAGAGGAGCTCTTGATGATGTAAAACAAGAAAGAATACATATTGGAAATAGCGACTTCTCTAAGCTTGATTTTGAAAGTAATAGTTTGGCAGTTACTCTTAAAGATAAAGACGGCAGAGTAAAAACCAGCCAAGGATTTGTAGTTTATAAAAAAATACCCAAAAACAAAACTATTGATGACTTTTTTGGAAAAGAAAGTATTCATACTCAAGATATAGAACTTCAGTTTTACTCTATTGAAAATAACCAGATAGTAAAAGAATACACTAAAATCATTTCTCATAAAGATTATGACAGGAGTACAGGTTCAAGGGAGTATCGTATTCCTGGAGCACCTAAGGGAATGGTAAATGGTGGCTATACAAGAACTTCTTTAGGAGAAGTAAAAAGCTTTGATTTGGATGGAGATGGGATCTCTGAACTTGTTTGGAATTTCCCAGACGAACAATGCTATTTTACTCCTATAAAAGATGGAAATGGTGATAAATTCCCTATTTCAAGTATTGATGATGTAGAAGATATTGGCTCCTACAAAAAAGAGTGCCACTTCTATAACCGATATATGGTTATCAATACTGCTTCTGAACTTTCCAGTGAACAAAGTTTATCTGGTTTTTCATCCTATGGAAATAAAAAAATTGATGATTATAAAATTGGTGATTTTGATGGAGATGGAAAAATGGATTTTATAGCTTTTGATTCTGATGGAAGACCTAACATTATTAAAACAGAAAAAAAATCTGATACACAAAGATTTGTCTCTACCTATAAAAATTTTTATAAAGAACAAAAGGGGTTAGATGGTTTAACATCTCATGCTTTTACAGGAGACTTTAACGGAGATGGAAAAACAGACCTATTAATTCCTGCAGGAATAAGTACATATGATTGGAAACTTTACCTCTCAACAGGTACAGAGTTTAAAGAAGAAAATAATATTAAAATTCCTTACCAACCTAATCCTTTCCATTATGACGAGGGTGGAAGAGTTTTCTATTATGGTCGTCATTATTTTGTTCAGGATATAAATGGGGATGGAAAAGCAGATTTTGTAGTAGTAGGAACCTATTCTAGACAGAATAGGCATTCAGAAAATCACCATTCTAAATATATTGTAAAATATTATGAAAATATTGGTGTCAATAACAATGGAAAGATAGATTTTGAACAAAAAAATATTGATGGACATACAACTACTTCGTCCACTACTCCTTTTTCTTCTTTTTCTCCTTTTTCTCCACTTAATTGGAAATATTTTTTAGAACGATTAGCCAAACTTGATTTATATCCTTTTCAGTTCCCAAATATTCATACTAAGCAAATCGAAACTTTACATGATGCTCCTAATGGAACTATTTCAACTCCGCATAAATTTGGTGTGCTGAGTCCTATGGTTGGAACCCATTATATCAATAACTCCAATTATCAGATTTTACTCATGCATCAAGAAGGGGGAGTTATGGTAAAATTCTCTTCCTATGAGCTAAACAAAACCTCCCGTATTTCTGCCATCACCCAAGGAGGGCTTCGCACGGAAGTAGATTATAAAGAACTTGACCCTGTTTCTACTAAGGATCCTCATTTCTATGCTCCTGTGAAGCAGGAAAAATATCCTTACATGGAGCTAGAGAAGGTATCCCAGTCTTATGCTGTGTCACAGCTCAGACAAATCATCAGTCCTTCCCAGACCAGAAAACAAGATTTCAGATATCGTGGTTTTGTAACCCATCTTCAGGGAAAAGGTATGATTGGGTTTAGAAAAACTGCTCGTTCTTCATGGTATGCCGACGGCTTTGAAAATACCAAAGTATGGAGCGGAGCAGAAATAGACCCCCTTAATGAAGGGCTGCCAATTAAAGAATGGAGCATCAAAACCAATGATGAAACACAAATCTTCCCTAAAGATGTTTCTCTAAATAACCAAAGCCTGCTCTCATTTAAATCTACCCAATACAAAGTAGATAAACTTGTCAATGGGGTAAAAGTTTCTGTTCTCTCTCAAGAGGATAAACCTAAAGCAGTCACTGCCATTGTTTCGCTGAGAAAACTACCCAGATAGAATATTATCCAGCCAATCTCTCAGGAGAAGGAAAGGACTATTCTGTGGGAAGACCAAGGGTAAAAACTGAACTGGTAAGAGCCTATGGAGACAGCAAAGGGGCTAAAGAAGAATATAACTATGAAAACAACCTTTTAAAAAGCCTTAAAACCTACAATAGAGACAACTCTGGATGGCTTCAGGAAAGCTATGAGTATGACGGCTTTGGAAATATCACCACAAAAACTATCTCTAACAGTGTAGACAGCAACACCCAGACCAGCAAAACAGAATATGAGGACAAAGGAAGATTTGTTATCAAAAAAACCGATGATCTGGGCTTAGTTACCCTCATTACCTATAATGACTGGGGGCAGGTTCTTACTCAGAAAGACCCACTGGGAAATACTCTTACCAACTCCTATGACAGTTGGGGAAAATTACTCTCTGTTTCAACTAATCTAGGCGGAACTAAAACGATCACCTATGAAAAGTTGAACAATCATGATGTAAAAACCACAGAATATTCTCCTGATGGAGGTGTAGGTATTTCTTTTACCAATAAAATAGGACAAACTTACAAGTCTACTGCAAAAGTATTTGGAAAGAACCAATATGCTTCGAAAGAAGTACATTATGATGCTTTAGGAAGAAAAATAAAAGAATCTGAGGCTTATCTTGATGATGCTTCTGCTTCTCAGTGGAATACTATTGAATATGATGAGTATTCCCGACCAATAAAAGCAACTGCCTTTACAGGGAAAATCATTGAAACTAAGTATACTAAAAATACCGTAACAGCAACAGAAACCAATGCCAACAACCGCTTCAAAAAACAGACTTTTGATGCTTTAGGAAATATCACTTCCACAGAAGATAAAGGTGGTATTATTGAATTTAAATACAATGCCGCTGGAGATGTCATTGAAGCTAAATATGGTACTAATATTGTTACCACCAAGTATGATGCCTGGGGAAGAAAAATAGAATACCACGACCCTTCCAACGGGCTTTACAAATACGAGTACCATCATAGCTTTGGGCTGCTGACCAAAGAAATCAGTCCTAAAGGATTTAAAGAGTATACCTACAACGACAAAGGACAACTCATCTCCCAAAAAGAGAAATCTAATAAGCAGGGAGTAACTGATAAGGAAATCCGCTTTGCTTATAATGACAAGGGAATGCTGCTTTCTAAAATAGGAAGCTCAAAAGGAAAAGCCTTTTCTTCCCATATTGCTTATGACAAATATGGAAGAGTAATTGCAGCTTCAGAGGAGAGTTTTGGAAAAAAATATGAAAGAAAAAATGTAGTCTATGACCCGATAGGAAGAGTTCATTCCTACGAGAAAAGCCTTACTTCCTCAGGAAAAACTACCCATGTAGTGATAGAGAATGTTTATGACTCTTGGAGCGGAACCATGTATCAGCTCAAAGATAAGTCCTCAGGAAAAGTCCTTTGGGAGCTGGAAGAACTTACTGCCAAAGGAAAAGTTTTAAAAGCAAAACTAGGAGGAACTTCTATCCAGAATACTTATGATGCCAACGACTTCTTAAGCGCTGTAAGCCACAAAACTGAAGGGAAATCTGATATTTTAAGCATTGCTTATTCTTTCAATGCCATCAAGAATGAGCTCAACAGCAGAAATACTTCGGGAGCATTTAATATCTTGGAGCGTTTTGTTTATGATGACAACAACCGTCTTATCAACTGGACCAACCCTAGAACTGGAGAACTGCATCATAATGTCTATGACAAGCAGGGAAGGATCATAGAAAACGACCAATTAGGTAAGATAAAATTTGAGAACAGAGATAAGATTTATCAGCCTACGGGAATGAGCCTTAATGAGAAAGGAGCAGAGCTTCTCAAAAACAATCTTATCCAAAAAATAGAATACAACGAGAATAATGATCCTGTATTCATCGACGGAGTGAAAGGAGATGTAAGGTTCGAATACGGGCTCACGGCCATGAGACAGATGATGACCTTTGGAGGAGAATTTTTATCAGAGAATGCTTCTCAAAATGAAACATCTCATGGTAAGTTTACCCGATTCTATAGCGAAGACGGAAGTTTTGAGGTGACCTTAGACCACCAGAGCGGAAAAGAAAAGCATATTCTTTACATTGGAGGAAATCCATACGAAAGTGAGATTATTTTCGTTAAAGATTTTAAAGAAGAGAAGGGTTCTTATAAATTCCTGCACAAGGATTACCTAGGAAGCATTTTAGCCATCAGTGATGAAGAAGGAAATAAACTTGAACAGCGCCATTATGATGCTTGGGGGAATCTGACCCATCTGCAGATAGGAAATGGAGAAGTTATCACCGACCCAGAGCAGATTGCTAAAGCTCAGCTCCTCTTAGACAGAGGATATACAAGCCATGAACATTTATGGGAGGTGGGTATCATCCACATGAACGGAAGGCTCTACGACCCGCTGCTGAGAAGGTTCCTCAATGCTGATGAAAACATCCAAGACCTGCATAACACACAGAACTACAACAAGTATGGATATGTGTTCAATAATCCGCTAATGTACAACGACCCTCAGTATGGGAGAATTACTCTTACAAGGAGCAGATCATGTTGTTGCAAGTATACTGCCTTCTTTGGATATAAATATAGGTGATTTCAGTTTTAGTATTTCTCCAAGTATAGCAATAGGTAAAGGCTGGGGATTTGGTGCTAATGTCAGTGCTACTTTTCACGCTGGAGATTTTGCAATTTCTGGAGGATTTGGAATTATGCATTATGGTTCTCATGCAGGAAGTGGAGAAAAAGGCTGGGAATATAGAAAGTCTGCAATGCTTACCTATGATGATGGGAAGTTTGGGGTAAGTTTAGGAACAAATATTTGGAGTGGTTTGCATTCTCAACAAACAGGAATAGTAGGTTTAAGACACGGAGATTTTTCTATGAGTTATGAAAATGATGGAAGTCCTTTCGATAAAGTAATAAGTCCTTTCGATAAAGTAAAAAGAGGCTTATTATGTGATGGACATGACAGATGGAGAACAGCAGCCATGAGATTTGAAATAGGAGATTTTTCTATGGGATTTAATTTATTTACTGGAGCAAGGTATTCTGATAGCTATGTGAGTAAAGGGCGATCTGAAGGGACATGGGACGACCTACAAATGAGCAGATATAATCGTACTAACCCATACTATAAAGAAGGTATAAGATATAACTTTGGATTAGTAAAAGAAGAAGGAAATAGATATAGATTAGGAGCTGCTTATATAGGGTGGGGGAATTATAGAATAGGAATAGATTCTGATAAATATGTCCGTAGACCTATTCAAAATATATTAGCACATGATTGGCTTTCTCCTCAGCCTGGATTTGAAGTTTTATCTAGTGGGATAAAACCATATTTCCAATATCAAACTCGTAATCAATTTACATCATGGTAAAAAATATAATATTAGGTATTGTTTCAATGTTATTATATACAAATAATCAACAAGATTTTGTAATTAGTACAAAAGGATACTATTTTGCAACATACAGTTTGAATCTAGGGGAAAATGATTTTTTTGAAGAAACAGCCATTATTTTACTGAAATTTGATAATGATGGGTATTGTAATGTGTTTGATATTCCCATCGCAAAAGGAAATACTGTAGAGGATGAGATTATAGATATAAAGAAAAGAGTGTATACTAATAATCCCACAAATAGCGGACTTTATACTATTAATAAAGATAAGATAATGATTAAGTATAGTATATTTAATAATCCTAACCATTTACTGGGAAAGTATATAAATATTTACTATAGAGGTACAATAATAAATAATGATAAAATCCAATTACAGACCAATCATGGTCATGATTTAGAATTTAAATTTGTTGAAGATAAAAATATTAAGTTTAGAAATTTTTTTAGAGAAAAAAATAAATTTTGATATTTCCAAAATAAGATAGCCCTAATTTTTTTTAAATCAGTTTACAACACGAGGTAATGTTCCAGATGTGTTGTTTTTATTATAAACAAGATATAACTTTCTGATAAACAATATTAACATAATAATATAAAAACCATGATATGGACAGGATTTTACCTGTCTATATTATTTTTGTGCAAGAATAATGATATATATGACTGTGTTTCATGCCTTGTGTGTCTGTTTTTATTGTGATAGCAAAATTGGATTTTACAGTTTTGCTATTCCAAAAACCGACCCTTTTTTGAAACTATAATCCCTCCAAAAAATCCTTTCTAAAAACAGTCCCTTTTTCCGTAATATTTATTTGTTCCCTTTTAAAATAGTTTTTGGAACTGCAACTAATAACAAATCTCAAAATATACATCAATAAAACCTTCAACTTTGATTTATAGATTTTTATAAATTAAATATATTTTCCGAAATGCTTGTTTCGGAAATGTACATTTCTTATGTTTGTGACATGAAATTTTACAACAGAGAAAAAGAAATCAAAAAACTACTCGAAATTAAAGAGCAATCAAAAAAGAATGCTCAATTTAGTGTGGTAACTGGGAGAAGAAGAATTGGAAAAACTCAACTTTTGTTAAAATCCTATGAAAATACAAAGTTTCTGTACTTTTTTGTAGCAAAAAAATCAGAGGTTATCTTATGCCAGGATTTTCTACAAGAATTAAAAGAGAAATTAAATCCACCTATTTTGGGAGAAGTAAATTCGTTTTCTGTTCTTTTTGAATATATTGTTCAGCTATCATATGAACAAAACATTACCCTAATAATTGATGAATTTCAGGAGTTTTTCACGGTAAATCCATCGGTTTATA
>QWCZ01001429.1_pt1 | contig 10999 bp, 7 predicted proteins | sample 1972651 | NCBI WGS metagenome assembly QWCZ01 (sample SAMN09866695, study PRJNA288562) | Human oral metagenome isolate pre1_saliva, whole genome shotgun sequencing... | isolation source: mouth | host: Homo sapiens | place: USA: California
ATCTGCTTTTTAGAAAGAGTTGTTTCTGAAAGGATGTGGAATTTGTTTACTGGTGCAGCAGAAGGGTCCCACTGATCGGTGTAAGTATAATAGTGCATATCATCTAAATGGAAATCGGTTATTCCATCAATACGCACGAAATGCACCTTATACGTCTTGCTCCAATTGCCATCTTGCGATGTAATGGTGAACAAACGAGCATTGGTATAATCTGTGTTAGTGGTGTCTCCACTGGTGATTGTGGCTCCTTGTGTAAGGTTAAAATGTATCTTCACCTTGCTCAAATCGGTACTGTCGGCTGTGAAAAGCTTCACTTCGTCGTTCGAAACAATAGGATTTCGCAAAAGGACATCGTTATCTACACTAACCGAAAGGATATCGGCTTCAGCATTTGCTGCCTCATCTTTAATACAAGATGTTGTACCAAAAAGTACTAAAAACATTAAAGTAAGGACCGAAAATAAATGGTTCTTTTTCATTGTTTGTAAGTTATAAGACTACAAGAGTTTGTGTTATGCCTAAACGCAATTGATAAATAAAAAGGCAACCCTATAACTAAGAAAGGGAAAAAATACCTTTTATAATACTATAAAGAGGGTATTTTTTCTCCATTTTCATTTGTATGTAGGGTTTGCTAATACGCTACAAAGATAGCAAAAATAATGATGCAGAACAAAAATATTGTAAGCAAAAAATATACATATCTTAAGCATATTAATATCGGTTGAAATGAATCGAATCTCAAAATTTAGAACTCTCTATTTTCAAGAAAGATACCTAAAAAAATATGAATAAAAACACTTTATTTGCATCTTATCACCATTTATTTTCTCTTTCATTCATACCATTTTGAGGGGATATGATATTCTTTATTGCCCCTAGAATATCACTATTTTTAGGTATTTTCCGATTTCTTAAAAAATATTACCTTTGCACCCACAATAAGAACAACTAATTAAGCTAAACTTGAAAAGAGACATTTTATATCACAAGAAAGTTGCACATTCAGGACTACTACTACTTTTTACGCTCCTTATGCTTCATTTTTCTACGGCTCGTGCACAACACACCTCAACACTATTGCAAGGATATGTGTCGACAGAAGACGGCAAGCCACTACCAGGAGCATTTATTGTGATGCAACAAAAAGATGCTATCATTACACAGAGTGTTGCTGATACACAAGGGAAATTTTCTCTGTCCATCTCCAATTTTCCTACCAATGCCCTACTGGTTGTTCGTATGTTAGGTTACAAAGAGGCAAAAATAAAAATAAACAAGAATAAACATCACTATACTATTATTCTACAAGAAGCCTCTGAACAGCTTAGAGATGTGGTTATTACAGGGTTCCTTAATAAAAACAAAGAGGGCTACTCTGGCTCTAGCTATGTTATTGATAAGAGTCTTTTACGCAACCAAGTAAACACCAATCTTTTAGATCTTATCTTACGAAATACGCCTGGTTTCGAACTAAATGGCGACATTATGAATGGCTCTAACCCCAATAAACTTCCCGAAATGTTCCTCCGTGGGCGCAGTAGTTTTGTGGAAGGGAACAACACCAACATGCCTCTTTTCATCTTAGATGGCGTAGAAGTAGATATGGGTGTTATCTTTAACCTTCGTCCTTCTTCTGTTGAAAGAGTCTCTGTGCTAAAAGATGCAGCCGCAACACTATTCTATGGATCTAAAGCAGCTAACGGAGTTGTAGTCATTACCTCTATACCAAACAGACAAGGGAAGCTTCAAGCAGACTATACAGGACAGTTTCAACTCAGTAGAGCCAATTTATCTGACTATCGATTGTTAAACGCTTCAGAGAAATTAGAATACGAACGACTTGTTGGACTTTATGGAGATTTCAAAGGAAAAGACAAGAATGATATTGCAAAACAAAAGTCTTATTACCATAAACTTTCACAAGTGCGAGCAGGAATCAATACCAATTGGCTTTCAATCCCCTTACGAATGGGATTAACTCAGCATCACAATCTATTACTTTCGGGTGGAAACGAGCAATTTAGATATAGCCTAACGGGCGGTTTAAGCAACACACAAGGTGTAATGAAGCAAAGCAATAGACATTCCACTTCTTTGCGTGTTAACCTGAGTTACGGTGATTGGAGCAAACTATTTCTACAATATACTGGTAGAATTGAAAGCATATCCAGCGACGATATACCCTATGGTAAATTCTCTGACTATGCTATTTTAAATCCTTATGATGCCCCTTTCGATACCCAAGGCAACCTAGTTAAAGAGTTATCTTTCGGTAAGGCAAATCCTATCTATGAACAACAGTTAAACAGCTACATTAAGCATTCAGGAATATTTATAAGTAATAGTCTTCGCTTTCGAAAAGTATTAACCCCTAACTGGCGTATCGAAGGTTCCTTGTCCTACACCTCTGATAATGATAATGATGAAACTTTCTACTCTCCACTCTCAAAAAGATTCTCACATTTAGTAAAGAATAAGCGAGGAAGTTTCGATATATTACACAACAAACGCACCGATTTATCAAGTAATGTCTTTGTGGTTTGGAATCAACTATTCGGTGCAAACAACACACATCGCATCGGCACAGTTCTTGGTGTCAATCTTCAAGCCATCGAAGGAACAAGTGATGGCTATACTGCTATTGGTGTATTGAGTGATAAGGCTGATCATGTTACACAAGCAATAGGCTTTTCTGAAGGATCAACACCTAGCGGAGGACGTGAACGTTCTCGCCTATTAGGAGGCTATATCAATGCTGCTTATAGCTATGACAACCGCTATTTCATTGATTTTTCTTATCGTCGAGAGGGTTCTTCCAAGTTCGGTGCCTCTAATAAATACGCCCCTTTCGGAACCATAGGTGTGGCTTGGAATCTCCATAACGAATCTTTTATACCCCAAAGGATCTTTTCATTACTCAAAATACGACTTAGTACAGGTGTTGTAGGCAAGATAAGCTTCCACTCTTACCAAGCTCAATTAAGCTATCGCCATAGTTCAAACCTTATTTATAATAACGATATAGGAGCTTTACCCATTGCAATGGTGAACACACACCTAAAATGGGAGCGTACAATCAAACGCAATATAGGACTTGATTTCGGACTTTTTTCGGATCGTTTAAGTGGCTCTTTGGATATATATAATAACATAACACATGATTTGGTTATGACTGTAGCAAAGCCACCTCATATAGGTTTCAAGGAAGCACGTGAGAATTTAGGACAAATCAATAATCGAGGTATGGAACTATCTCTTAGAGGTCAACTTATAAAACAGCGTTCGTTCATACTAAACAGCTATCTTACATACGCACACAACACCAACCGAATTATCAAAATCAGTGAATACTTACGCAACTACAACGAACGAAATGCTAAAGAAGGTGGTAGACTTCCTGTAGCTATATATGCCGAAGGCGAATCGTTAACAGCACTCAAAGTAATGCAGTCGGCAGGCATTAATCCGGCCAACGGAAAGGAAATCTTTATAAAAAGAGATGGAACCCAAACTTATTCTTACGACTATCGTGATCGAATAGTTGTAGGTGACACTTCTCCTTGGGCACAAGGAACGTGGGGATTTGTAGCCGATTGGAAAGGCATTGCTCTTTCGGTGTCATTTAACTACCGCTTGGGTGCGACATTATACAATCAGACATTGGCAACCAAAGTTGAAGGAGCAGATCCTACTAACAATGTAGATCATCGTGCATTTTTTTACCGTTGGAAAGCACCAGGCGACATTGTGCGCTATAGAAACATTGCGTGGAATAGCTATGTGGTACCTTCTTCACGCTTTATTGCCAAAGAGTATGCCTTAGAAGGATCATCACTCATGTTGTCATACAATATTCCTCAACACATTTGCAAGCAATGGAAAGTGACTGATATACGCATTTCTGCCTCAACAGCACAATTCTTTTACCTCTCTACCATTAAGCGTGAACGAGGTTTAGACTATCCTTTTGCACGCATTTACGAATTGGGGTTAAACATAAAACTATAAAAATCACTATGAAAAGAACTCTATTTCATCTTTCAATAATTATTTTTTGTATACAGATAACGGCCTGTAACTTTGTTGATATAGACACTCCAGGGGTTATTAATCATAAAAAGATGTTTCAAAACGAACAAGGATTCAATGAAGTTTTAACAGGTGTCTATGCCTTAATTGCATCGAATAAACTCTATGGGAAAGAGCTTTCTTATGGATTTATAGATGAAATTGCACAACTCTATTATAACGATCACGAGCCTAATGAAACTCCTTTAACCCGCACATACGACCTTCAATATCGCAATAATGCTGTTCAAATTCGCATCAACAGCATTTGGGAGAATGCATATACTGCCATTTCCGCATTAAACAGCATGATTACAGAAGCTAGGAAGCGTAATTCTCCTTATATAAAACATCTCGAAGGTGAAGCTTTAATACTACGTGCCATGTTACATTTTGACCTTCTTCGACTTTTTGCTCCCCACATATCGCAACCCAATGCATTAGCCATTCCTTACGTTAAAACCTTTTCTATCGAACCTCAAGCACGCCTTTCAGTAGGCGAAACCTATCAAAATATCATTGCCGATTTGCAAGAAGGAGAACGTATCTTGGCAACAGATACAAATACAATAAATAGATCTCCTCGTTTTCTTTACGTTAATCACGATGTCGCAATGTCGCTTTTGGCTCGTGTTTTTCTATGGGGAGGAAACAAGTCGGAAGCCCTTATATGGGCACAAAAAGTAGTAGCAAGCAACTATCAGCTAGCTAAAGAAGAAGCCATATTACAGCTATTTATGGGATACAATGCTCGCTCTGAATGTATTTTTGCTCTCCATACTCCCAAAATGTATCTCGATGTGCGCAACACTTGCTATCCTGCACGCTCTACTTCTACATTCAATATGGTACGCAACAACTACAAAACAATTTTTAAGACCAACACTTTTACCATCTCGAATAACGATTATCGCTTTCAAGCCTATTTCACATTAACCAACTGGGGACATCCCGTTGTTACACTAACAAAGCTCTATGATAAGAATTACGACGAAACATTCCAATGGATGGAAGGACGTATTCCGTGCATAAACCTTATCCGCTTACCCGAAATATATTATATAATAGCCGAGGCAAGCTATGACACCGACCGCCAGAAAAGTATAGATGCTCTTAATACCGTTATCACTTCACGTGGTCTACATCCTCTTTCTATAAACGATATTGCCTCTTATACCGCCTTTAAAAACATACTTATAAACGAGATTACCAAGGAGTTTTGGGGTGAAGGACAGATCTTTTTCACCCACAAACGCCTAAATATGCCTCTCGAAGGTTTACATGGCAAGATCCATCCCGCAAACAACAACACTTTTGTTCTACCTCTTCCCAACAGTGAACAACCCATATCTTAACATTCTATGCATTGCAACAATCACTTCATTTATATTGTTTATAGCTGTTTATGTTGCTTTTTGATAAGTGCATGCAGTTCACACGACAGTTTTATTTATAATGGTCGACAAGGCATCAACTTTGTTTCTGCTCATCACGATATTGCTTTGGGCAGCTTGCCTTATAACATTTCCGATACTACCCTATCCATTCCACTTGAGCTAATAGGCTTTACAAGTTCTCAAACACAGGCTTATCATATTGAAATAGACTCACAGGAAACAAATGCCACACAAGGTATTCATTTTCAACCTTTTGCCTTTGAACGAACAATTGCTCCGCAAGCCTATCACGACACCCTATATATAAGGGTGAACAGGCGTGCTTTAGATAACGATACATACTACAAACTAACACTGCGCATTGCTGCCTCTTCGCCTTTACCTGCAGGAATTGAAGAACTCAGAACAACAAGAATAACATTCACAAACAGATTAGACAAACCCCAATGGTGGAATGAACTGACCTATTGGCTGGGCGAATACGACATCCGGAAATATCAAAAATTTATTGAATATAATGGCGCTCCCATCACAAGTGAAGATGTGGCAGATCGTAAATATGATATACTGAGAATCTTTAAGCGAGTGAAGAGCTTCTTCGAAGCACAGTTTTCTACAGGAATAACATTTCCTGATGTAGCGTGGGAGGTATAAAATTGTCCTTGTTCTCCCCATCAATCATCTATTGAAATAACTCTATTCAACAACAAAATATAATATAAATATAAAACAATGAAATTAACAAAAAAACTATCCTTTATCGGTCTTTTAATGATTTTTTTCTTCTTTTCGTGCAATGATGAAGCTGCCGAAGACGTACAAGACGCTTTCATCCGCCGCATAGAAGGAATTGAAACACAGTATCAAATACAATTTAACGACACACTACGTATCACTCCTAAAGTGCAATTCACTGAAGGAGATACAACTACCGTGTCCTATGAGTGGAGCATCAACAATGAGATTGTGAGCCGTGAACCCAACTTAAAAGTGCCTTGCAAAAAGCTTGGATCTTTTTATGGCTATCTAAAAGTATCTACAAACAGCAATGCAGAAATCAAAGAATTTCAACTTCTTGTTTCTTCTAGCTACGATCGTGGTTTATTGTTACTCACCGAGCACAATGGCACATCAATGCTCACCTATAAACGTTTAGATGCTCTTGAAGTCCCTGCCACAAGAGATGTGTTCGCAATCAATAATCCCAAGCTCAGCTTAGGAGCAACACCTCTATCCCTATGTTGGACTGGTGAGGGCATAACGAATCCTAATAACATCAACGATTTCTCTAATGGTTTAGAGGTTATCGTAAGCTCTAGCAACCCAACTAAAGTGTTTGTACTCGACGCCAACACCCTAAAAGTAAAAACAGAGGTATCATATAAGGCTGAAGGAACATTTCATCCCAACTATATATTTGTGCCTTATGGCGGACAAAACATGCTTTGGGACAAAGGAGGAGAAGTTGTTTGTTTCGTTGGAAATGGCCGTGAATATATCATGACACTTAATCGTGAATTCTCTTTAGGACGCATCAAACATCAATTACCAACAGGCGTTCAGCTGGCTGATATGGCCTGTTCGCTCATCACCAACCCCACAGATATGTTGAAAGTGTATTTCGATAAAACCTCAAAACATCTTATTTACGTGAGTGGAATAAGTGAGTTAAAGATTGGAACCACAACTTGTAACATACAACCTATGTTGCTCACAGCCTGCGGAGGACAATATGCTGACGAAAATGCCGATCTTCGTTACGAGCCACGAGAAGTTCTCTTAATTGGTAGCACCAATACTTCAACCACTCTTTATCGCTTTTCTCCAGCATCAAAACGTTCTGAAGAGACGCTAATCGCTAAAACAAACGTCACAGGACACATTCTTCCTACAAGTGCAGTTGGGGTAAATCCAATAAAACCTTTTGTGTATTATTCAGACGAAAAGGGAAATATTTATAGCTATAACTACGAGAGTAACAATTTTTCTACTGAGCCTTACATTTCTTTGGGGCACCATTATCGAGCAAAACAGCTTATCTTCAACCCCTATAATCCTAACGAATTGTATGTGGCAGCCGAAGATATTTCTATAAAAAACGGATTGGTTTCTTCGCTCTTTATCTATGATGTAAATCCTAAGGACAAAGGAAAACTTATTCGAAAAGACGAGCATATTGGCGGGAAAACAATACGTTTGATTTATAAGGGCAATGGAAGAGAAAACAGAGAGAACACAAGATTGTAGAAAAGATAAAGCAAAATAAATGTTCTTTGTGAACCTATAAATAATCAACTAATTATAGGCTTACAACCAATGTATTTCTCCTGAACAATAAAGAACTCAACTGTTGTACTTTAAAAGTATTGCTTTAGCAGCGTAAAAGTTACACTATTATGCTCTAAAAGATATCTTTTTACACTCTAAAAACAATGCTTTCGCAACACTCCCCATAAACAATTGAATGAAAACAACTTACAAACTTATCTTTTATACCAAAAGAGAGATAACAAACAACCATATATAAAAAGAAATAATATGATAGAAACAATGATGAAAAAACAATCGGTAGTGACTTTACTACTTATGCTGTTGCTGGGATTCGGAGCATGCAGTGAAGACGAGATAGAGACTCCTTTTAGTTTAACACAACACGAATTAAAGCTAGAAGTGGGTGAAACCACAGAACTTGCACTTAACTCTGGTAGTGGAACCTATTCACTATCAAACGACAATAGTGTTGTAACAGAAGCTATAATAATAGATAGGAAACTATCAATCAAAGCACTCACAGCAGGGACTTCTACTCTTACTATCACCGACGAGAACAGTAGTGAGCAAGAAAAATTGAAGGTTTTGGTTACTGAAAAGCCAACAGCAATTCCTGAAGGCGTTATAGTAAAAGACCATATTGTGCTACAATGGGATGCAACTCTTATTCCTGCAGACGGCAAAGTGGTGCTTCCTGAAGGCATTGTGGGCATTGCAGGTGAGGCATTTTATCAAACACCGATACAAAAAATAACATTCCCTACCACCTTAAAGTTTATTGGAAAAGATGCGTTTGCCTATTGCAATGGCTTGAAAGAGGTGATTCTTCCTGAAGGAATAGACAGCATTGGAGAGAGTGCTTTTTATCAATGTCATTACATTACACAAGTGTTTGTGCCACGAAGTGTAAAGAAAATTGCACCTAACGTATTTACTCTGTGCACCAGTTTGCACGAAGCTACTCTTCAGAACGGATTAGAGCTAATTGGAGAATCGATGTTCTATGGCTGTAAATCATTAGACCATATCACCTTTCCAAGCACCATTAAAACTATAAAAGATAATGCTTTCAGTGCCTGTACAAACCTAAGAACTATTGAACTACCAATTGGTTTAACTACAATAGAAAACACCACATTTAAAGAATGCACTGCACTGAAAAGCGTAAAGCTGCCTGAAACGCTCGAAACAATAGGTAGAGAAGCATTCACAGGCTGTGAAAATCTAGACGAGATCAATATCCCTGAAAGTATAAAACTAATAGATGCTTATGCTTTTGCAGCTTGCAAAGCACTTAAAAAGGTGGAATTGCCCTCACAAATAACCGCAATTATGGCTGGAACATTTAACGATTGCACATCACTCAACACTGTTTTACTTCATAAAGGGATTACTGAAATTGGTATCAGTGCATTTAAAAATTGCAACAAGTTAGTAGATATTACACTTCCAGAAGGCGTTACAAAGATTAATAATTTTGCATTCCAGAACTGCACTACCTTGCTTTCTATCGATCTTCCCGCATCATTAAAAGAGATAAAACTAAATGCTTTTGTTGCATGTAAAAACTTATCAAAAGTGAAATGCCATGCCAATACACCTCCAACAGTGATGAAAGGAGCATTTAGAAACTCATATACTAGCAAAGAACTCCTCGTTCCTTCTGATGCTATCTCTACCTATAAAACATCTAGTTGGATGCAAGAGGGCTTTACAAACATAAATACAATAATACCCTAAAATAAACCATTTAAAATAAAAAACAATGAAAAGAAAAACAATGAATCAATTAATGCGAGTTACTTTCTTAATAGTTTTGCTCTTTACAAGTATTGCTTTACAGGCAAAAGACGTTGAGTTTGATTTCAAAGCAAATCCATGGGGATTACCAGTTGCACCTAAATTCGGTGAACCTGAAGAAGGAAAGCTTGATAATGATGTAAAAATTGAGCAAGATGGAGTAGTTATTACACAGCAAAAAGTGAATAACAAGTATTGGAATCGCTTGTTTGCTGATGGCCTTACTATATACTCTAAAAATGGAATAACAATCACTGCACCACGTGGTTTCAAAATAAATGGAATTGATTTCTATTGTGTAAGCGACTTTGATTTTGATTTATCTACTGATAATGAGCCAACTATTGAATCTGAAGTTGATAATGATAAACTCTATAAAAGCAAGGCAAAAGGTTTGGTTTTAAAATATAAAAACAACACAAGTAGAACTCGTTTAACAAAAATCATAGTACATCTTGAACCTAACGACATTACAGGAATTACACACCAACCCCTAAATTCTGATGTTAATGAGATTGTTTATTCGCTTGACGGCATCAGAGTTGGCACCACAAAAGATTTTCATTTGCTCTCTAAAGGAATTTATATTGTAGGTAGAAAGAAAGTACAAAAGTATTAAAAGAGTATATGTGCAAGTTAGTTTGAAACAATAATGATCATTACTTCTAAATAATAAAGATTCTTTTACATTGAACTTTTTATTGAATGATCTGTTGATTGTAATTTAAACACACATCAAAAACAAATTATATCGATACTGAACGAGTATTTAATTGGATATTAATATTTCGATTTGCATTGGTATAATGGTAATATATCTATAAAATTAAAGGACGACTTTTTATGAAAGTCGTCCTTTATCGTTAATATCTCAAAACAAAAGCATTGAGTTTGAATAATAAAAGCATTGATTTTACAGGGTAAAAGCAATGCTTTTGAAGTGTAAAAACATTGCTTTTAGAACACGACTAAGAGACGCTCTTTGTGAAAAGAGTGCCGATAGGATTACAAATAGAATGGATGTGAAAATAAAATCGATCAAAATGGGGCAAGAACTACAAGACGATTAGTGCTTGTTTTGCTCCATTTCTCTATACGAATGTTCGAGATCGAGATAGTGAAAGTTGTGTTGTCGACGCTTATCTTCAGGTGGAAGTTGCATATAATTGCCGTATTTCATCTTGAGATAAGTATCTGGTTGAGCCACTCCAAGCACCTCTATATCTTCGAACTTACAAGGAATTGGGGTGCCAAGTACCTCTTTTGGCATCACAAAGCGCAAGCCATCGTCGTAGTCTGCCACAAGAGTTGACTTGTCGAAGTCGTACTTTGTAAGAATGTTTCGAATACTTTTTTGAACACCTTTCAATGTAAACAGCTTGCGACAAAGCAACGGAACCCAGCTACTTGGGCCTTTTCCGTGCTTATAAGGGTCACGTTGAACAAGATAAAGCACTGTT
>QWCZ01002570.1_pt1 | contig 10986 bp, 9 predicted proteins | sample 1972651 | NCBI WGS metagenome assembly QWCZ01 (sample SAMN09866695, study PRJNA288562) | Human oral metagenome isolate pre1_saliva, whole genome shotgun sequencing... | isolation source: mouth | host: Homo sapiens | place: USA: California
AAACACAAGAAATTATTTCATCTATCCACGTTTCTTGATTGAAGTACTTTTGAACATTACCAGCTTAGGACAGGGGATCAAAACATCATAATTGTGCACTCATTTCTTTGACCCCTTTCACCCATAGCTGGATATCATCATACAAATCTTTATTGATTTTATCAGGAAGAAATTCCACAATACGCGTGCGATCAAAAAGAAGGCTTGACGATCTTGATGCTAATATATCCAAATTTTCATCACAAGCCTCGCTCACCATATAAATGCTGATAGGTGTAAATCGCAGAGGCGGAATAAGAAAGACATCACAAAAAGACTTAGGATTCATTTGACCTAATTTATCCCGCCATGAAGTCCCTGTTTTACATTGACCAAAAGCCATGAAATGTCCTTTTCTACTGTCATTAAATGGAATGAATGCGATAAGGTCTATACCATAATCTTTCTGTTGATGATGAAGGCCCTCCGGATATTGAAATTGATACCCTTTTTCGTTGATTCTTTCGAACAATCCCTTCACTTTCTCCTCAAAACTTTTAAGCTCATCTTCGGCTCCTGTTCCAAACACTATAGATTTTGCATGAGGACCAAAGAACTGTGTTAAGACCTCTCTGCATAGTCGTTCAAAAAGAAGTGTTCCATCTTTTTTATTGACAATGCGATCGCGTCCCATCCTCCATCGAGTCGCAAAGAGAAGGAATGAATACAACGTTCGATAGTATTCGGAACAACTTTCGTTCATCGAAACTATTTTTTTTCCTGCCACAAAAGGGTACTTCCCTAATGTAGATAACTCGCTACGTAAATCAATTTGACCCAGTGCTTCTGCAAAATTATTGTAGTCATCTGTGTCTATTGAATCTATTTCATCTTCATCTTCGACAAAACCACTATCTTCAGCTGCTTCAACGATAGAAAAACATCTTTCTTCAGAAAGAAGACACTGCACCTCTATATAATCAGCGATCTCGGCTAATTTTGCCTCAGGTGAGAGCTGGTCTCCTATTTTATACAACATGAGCTGTTAGTCTATGGTACGTTCTTTCTGGCTGTTACCAAGCAGTTTCTGGCGAATCTCCTTCATGCTCTTAAACAAAGAATCTGCGGAGTTTGCAAGATTCATTACAGTCCTGAGCAAATCTTCATCCCCTCCGTAAGAAGCAACTTTACTGAGCGCTTTTTCTAATTTACTCTGCGCCTCAACAATAGCTTCGTATAACACATCTGCTCCTTCTTTGCTCCCTTCAAATGCAACCTCAAGAGGATTTCCTGCGCGAAGTAATTGTACTGCATCGGGTTTGTTGAGTACTTGACAAAGCTGACGAATACCGGGGTTTTGGCTTCTCACGACAGCAGGCATGGATTTCTTCTTGCTACCCAAAATCCATGTCAACACCTCTTCTAATCTATCAAGTTTATCTTCTGGAACAGGATGCTGACTTGCTTGCGAAAGATCCAAACCGAGGTACTTTTGCATGCTTTCATAATTCATCGCAGTATAAACGTGCGAGAAATAGAGGCGATTGCTGTATACATCGTCAATCTTAAAGTCTGTTTGACTATCTGCTTGGTTGATGAGCATCAAGCCTTGATACAAACGTAGGGTGATCTTTTTGGAATCTCCTATCTGCGTTGCAATTTCTGGCAACGGCACACCATAGTCGCTGTGTACAAGGGCTATATATTGTGCTTTAGCATAAGAATCCCATTTGGCTGGTCCATTAACATGTTTAAAACCAATATAACGCCATGCATCCTCTCTATGAGACATTTCAATGACAGGAATGGATTTTGTCAATTGCTCAATGATATTGGCAGGAATTTCACCGTATTTATTCATCCCCCCTCCTTTGATAAGTTCGGGATGAAGAATCGCCTTGATAGCAGCCAAACGACGATTACCTTCGATCACAACGAGCTTACCCTCTTCACGAACTACATATAGTGCCTCACTCTTAAAAAAACCACTGGCAAGAATAGACATTACAAGTTCGTTAATGTCCATATTTTTCCATAGGACATTGAGGATACTCTCTTCATTGGTGAGTCCTTGGAACTCCACCAAACGAGGGTTTTTGAAATCAAAATGAAGTTCGTCAGCTTTGTGAAACTGAATAGTTGTTGATTCAGCCATAGTATTACAGAGTGATTGGGTTCTTTAATTGCAATTTTGCATTTTCAAAAGTGAGTCTATTATCAAAGATAAGTACTTCGTCGCCCACTCTATTAGACGTACATTGTGATAATTGGTGGGCAACCTTTCGATGTTGAGGATATAAATCTAAAATAAAATCTTGATTGTCGTACGACACCATCCAACGGTTACGTAGCTGTACCACTTTTTTAGATAGATCGCGATGGTTTTCATCGCAAAATGCATTCATATAGAGGAACGCTCCTTTCTTGTAATAAGGAGGATCTATATATATAAAGATATCATGATTATGTATTTGTTCTATCTCATCAAGAAAAAAAAGCCCATCCTGATTACTCAAATGAATTTTATCAGAGAGAGCTGCAATGTTGCGGATTCGATGAATAAGTTCAGACTTATTGAAACGAGCACTCATTTTGTATTTTCCCATCTGTTTCATTCCACCAATAGGGCCACCGGAAATGATACCAGAAATATTCGTTCTATTGAGAAAGAATGTTGATTTAGCCAATTCTATTTCATTGTATTCACCACTTTCCCTCTGAACTTTCTTATAATATTCCCAAGTTGAAATATCAATTTCCACCTCTTCTATCCACGAGCAAAAAACATCCACATGATAGAGAATAGTATTCCAGAAAGCATAGATAGATGGATCAAAATCATTGATATAAATTTCAGACACTAAGCCATTCATCAGAAGTCGGAGTGCTAATCCAGCCCCGCCCGAATACGGTTCAGCATATTTAACACCAAGCATATTGTTTTCCTCCATCAAATTTCTGACGAATGTGTAAATGCAGTTTTTACCTCCTGGATATCTGAGAGGTGATTTATGAATACTATTGACTGTAGACATGGCTCAATGGAGAATTTATCTCATCACTATAAAATGTGACTTTGTGAGGGCAAAGTTACTAAATACTTTACGGAAAGACGAAATCTTACACTCTTAAAACTTCCAGGCGGTACATGCAATTTCCGGAGTTCTGTCTAAGCAATTCCCTTATCTTAACCTCACATGCGATCATACGCGCGCGTCCGGCGTTTTTCGATTTTTGTGTTCACCGCTTCACCATTTCGCCACAAACTACTCATGATCAAAGCATTGCGTGTGAAGGCTTCACCTGCAAAGCCTTCACACAAAGTTCACCGTTTCCTTCACCGCAACCTTCTCTGTACGAATTAGTTAGAAGCGAGGTGAAGGGTGAACATAGAAAATCGGAACTCGGTGAAGTGCGCGTACGCGATCGCGACGTGTGTATGGGGGCGTGTCCGCGAGATGAAAACACCTCGGCGGGTGAAGGTGAAAATCGGGAGGGTGAGACGAAAGGTCGAAAAGTGCGGAACGATTCGGTTCGACTGCCGCGACGGAGGGCGAACTCGGTGAGGGCGATTGAAAAGTGCGCAACGAAGACGAAAAAGTTCCCTCGTACTTCCACCAAAATCCTTTATTTTTGCAGGAAAACATTTGCTGCGGCGGCCACCTTGTGCCTCCCTTCCCCACCGATATGAAGAAACTGCTGTCTCTACCCCCCAATGTCGTGGACTGTTTCCACACGGTCAGCGACCTGCCCACGGCTGAATATTTCTGCACCTCCGATCCCGTCGACTGCAAACTGGGCAGCGGCGGCGGCACCACGTGGCTGCTCGAAGAAGCCGCCCTCTCCGAGGGGGCCGAAGACTTCGACAAATGGTTGGCGCGCGAAAAGCGCATTCTCCTCCACGCCGGCGGTCAAAGTCGCCGCCTGCCTGCTTATGCGGCCTGCGGCAAAGTGCTGCTGCCCGTTCCCGTGTTTCGCTGGGCACGCGGCCAGCGCCTCGACCAAACGCTCCTCTCACTCCAACTCCCGCTCTACGAACGCATCATGGCGGCCGCTCCCGACAGCCTGCGCACGCTCGTGGCCAGCGGCGACGTCTATATTCGCGCCACCGAGCCCCTCCTGCCGGTGCCGGAAGCCGATGTGGTGTGCTACGGCCTGTGGGCTGATCCCGCTTCGGCGCGCAATCACGGCGTGTTCTTCATGCACCGCGACCATCCCGAGCGTTTGGACTTCATGCTCCAAAAACCGAGCATCGAACAGCAGCACGAGTTGGCCTCCACCCACTTGTCGCTCATGGACTTGGGCATCTGGTTGTTGAGCGACCGCGCCGTTTCGCTCCTGCGCCGCCGTTCGTTCGGCGAAGGAGGCGACCGCGTGGCCTACGATCTCTATTCGCAATTCGGTTGCGCCCTCGGCGCGAACCCCACCGCCGACGATGAAGAACTGCGCGACCTCACAGTGGCCGTTCTCCCCCTCACGGGCGGTGAATTCTACCATTTCGGCACCACTCCCGAGATGATCAGTTCCACGGCCGCGCTCCAAAACGTGGTGAAAGACCAGCGCCTCATCCTGCGCCGCGGGGTGAAGAAACACAGCACCATCTTCACGCAAAACGCTCGCGTGGAACAGCAATTCGCTCCCGAACTCCAAAACATTTGGGTCGAAAACAGTCACCTCCCCGCCGGCTGGCAGTTGGAAGGCGACCACGTGCTCACCGGCATTCCCGTGAACGACCGCGCCGTACACTTGCAACGCGGTCAGTGCGTCGATGTCGAAGCCTTCGGCGACAGCCAGTTTGTGCTGCGGCCCTATGGTTTCCACGACGCTTTCCGCGGTGACGTGCACGATGCCGCCACCCATTACCTCGGCCGCCCCGTCGGCGAATGGCTTTCTGCCCGCGGCATTACCGCCGACGAGCTGGGACGCACCGACGACCTGCAGGCCGCTGCACTTTTCCCCGTCTGCGACACCACCGACGAGCTGTTTGACCTCCTCGAGTGGATGTTGGCCGAACAACCCGACCCGGCGTTGACGGCATTGTGGCGCAGCAAACAGCGTTTGAGCGCCGACGAAATCGCGGCGCGCGCCAATCTCGTGCGCCAAGAACAGCAGCGCCGTGCCTTCCGCCGCGACAACCTGCCCCTGCTCGCCGAGCACTACCAACGCAGCGTGATGTATCAGATCGACCTGCGCGACGCGGCACAGAAATTTGTCAACGCCCACCTCGATCTTCCGCCCGCCTTGACGGACGAGGCTCCGCTGATGCACCAAATTCGCGACGCCATGTTCCGCGCACAGGTGCACCGCCTGCGCAGTGAGGACGGCGACAGCGACGAAACGCGCGCCTTCTCGCTCCTGCGCGACGGCTTGACGCAATCGGCGCGCGGCGATCTCCAATTGCCTCGCCTCGATGTCTACCGCGATCAAATCGTTTGGGGACGCTCGGCCGTGCGCATCGACGTGGCCGGCGGCTGGACGGACACACCGCCCTACTGTCTGAACTCGGGCGGCAATGTGGTGAACTTGGCCATCGAGCTCAACGGACAACAGCCCTTGCAAGTCTATGTGAAGTCGACGCAAGAGCCGCAGATCGTATGCCGCAGCATCGACCTCGGTGCGATGGAGGTGATCACCACCTACGAAGAGTTGGCGCAGTTCAACAAAGTGGGCTCGCCCTTCTCCATTCCCAAAGCCGCCCTCGCGCTCTGCGGTTTCCTCCCGCAGTTTGCCGCCGAACCGCACCGCACCCTCCGCGACTGCCTCAACGCTTTCGGCGGCGGTATCGAAATCACGTTGCTCGCCGCCATCCCTGCCGGCTCGGGACTGGGCACAAGCAGCATTCTTGCCGCCACAGTGCTCGGCGCGCTCTCCGATTTCTGCGGTTTGGGTTGGGATAAATTCACCGTGGGCAACCGCACGCTCATTCTCGAGCAACTGCTCACCACGGGCGGCGGCTGGCAAGACCAGTTCGGCGGTGTGCTGCATGGTGTGAAGCTCCTGCAGACGAAAGCGGGCTTCGACCAAACGCCGGTGGCGCGCTGGCTGCCCGACACGCTCTTCATGGCACCCGAACAGCGCGCCTGCCATTTGCTCTACTACACGGGCATCACGCGCACGGCCAAGAATATTTTGGCAGAAATCGTGCGGGGCATGTTCCTCAACTGCGGCACGCGTCTGCGCCTGCTCGACGAAATGAAAGAGCACGCCATGGACATGTTCGAAGTGTTGCAACAAGGCGATCTCGAACACTACGGCCGTTTGGTGCGCAAGACGTGGCAGCAAAACAAACTCCTCGACGCCGGCACAGAACCCGAGATTGTGGCGCAACTTTGCCGCCGCATCGACGACCTCTGCTGGGGCTACAAACTGCCCGGCGCAGGCGGTGGCGGCTACCTCTACATGGTGGCAAAAGATCCCGAGGCGGCCGCGCGCATTCGCACCCTGCTGCTCGACAATCCCCTCACGGAATCGGCACGCTTTGTCGACATGAAACTTTCGCACAAGGGATTGCAGGTGAGCCGCAGCTAAACCGCAGTTTCATCGCCGAGTTTCCTCAGCGATTCTCAAAAAAGGATAATAACACAGCCAAAGCACCCTGCCATGAGGGGCTTGGCACACTATTGGCTATAAGCCTACAATAGCTTAGCCAGTCAATATCATTCCATTTACGACGTTCATCACTTATGACAAAAGACCTCATAGACATCATCATCGAAGGTATTCAAGAAAAAAAAGGCCGTGACATCGTTGTGGCCGATCTGCGCAACATCCCGACGGCATCGACCGATGCGTTTGTGATTTGCACAGCCGGTTCGCCGGCGCAGGCCGACAGTATTGTCGACAGCATCGAGAACATGGCGAGAACGCGCATGGGCGAACACCCCGCCGCCATCGCCGGCCGCACCAACGCACAATGGATCGCGATGGATTTCGGCAATGTCATGGCACACATCTTCTTGCCCGACACGCGCGAATACTACGATCTCGAACACCTTTGGGACGACGCAGCGATCACACAGATCGCTGATCTCGACTAAATACGACACCCCCACACACAGCCGCGCTTTGCGGCCGTGAACAAATCAGACGCCCATGTCCAAAAAGAACAATACATCTCCGCAGGAGCCCAAGATGCCAAGATTCAACCTGACTTGGTTGTATTTTTCCATCATCGCCATTATGGCCGGCTTCCTCTGGTTCGGCAACTCCAATCCCGGCAGCTCCTCAAAAGAGGTCAGCTATTCGGAACTCAAACAATATATCGCCAAAGGCTATGGCAATGAAATCATTGTCGACAAAGGCGAAGGACAAATCAGTTTAGCGGTTCGTCCGGAACACATCCGCACGGTTTTTCACCAAAGTGCCGAACAAGTGGGCGCTCACCCCAAGGTGCGTGCCAAATACCCCTCTGCCGATCGGGTAGATGACTACCTCAACTCGATAAAATACAAAGGCAAGGTGACGTATGACGAGACGCACAATTATTTTATGACACTCTTGGGCGCCGTGCTGCCCATCCTCCTCTTTGCCGCCATTTGGTTGTTCGCCTTGCGCGGCATGGGCGGCGCTGCCAATGGCATTTTCGGGGTGGGTAAGAGCAAAGCCAAGGAGTACACCAAAGGCGAAGGCGTGAACATCACCTTCAAGGATGTGGCCGGTCAAGAGGGCGCGAAACAAGAGGTGAAAGAAATTGTGGACTTCCTCAAGAATCCCGACAAATACACCGAGTTGGGCGGTAAAATCCCCAAGGGTGCGCTCCTCGTCGGCCCTCCGGGAACCGGTAAGACCTTGTTGGCGAAAGCCGTTGCGGGCGAAGCCGGCGTACCCTTCTTCTCCATGTCAGGCTCTGACTTTGTCGAAATGTTTGTCGGCGTGGGAGCGAGCCGCGTTCGCGACCTGTTCGAAAAAGCCAAGGAGAAAGCGCCCTCGATCGTGTTCATCGACGAAATTGACGCCGTAGGGCGCGCCCGCTCCAAGGGAGCAAGTTTCGGCGGCAACGACGAACGCGAAAATACCCTCAACCAACTGTTGACGGAAATGGACGGTTTCGGCACGAACTCCGGTGTCATCATTCTCGCCGCGACCAACCGTGTCGACGTGCTCGACCAAGCTTTGCTGCGCGCCGGACGTTTCGACCGTCAAATTTACGTCGATCTCCCCGATCTGCCCGAACGCATTGCGATCTTCAACGTGCATTTGCGTCCCCTCAAGCTGCAACCCGGCTTGGACATCGACCTCCTCGCCCGACAAACGCCGGGCTTCTCGGGCGCCGACATCGCCAACGTCTGCAACGAGGCCGCTCTCATCGCCGCACGCCACAACCGTGAGGCGGTGACAAAGCAAGATTTCCTCGATGCCGTGGATCGTATCATCGGCGGTTTGGAAAAGAAGACGCGCGTCATGACCAATGAGGAAAAACGCGCCATCGCCATCCACGAAGCCGGCCATGCTTCGGTGTCGTGGTTGCTCGAACACGCCAATCCCCTCGTCAAAGTCACCATTGTGCCCCGCGGTCAATCGCTCGGCGCCGCTTGGTATCTGCCGGAAGAGCGCTCCATCACCACCAAGGAGCAAATGCTCGACGAAATCTGCGCAACGCTGGCCGGTCGTGCCGCCGAAGAAGTCTTCCTCGGTCGCATTTCGAGCGGAGCACTCAACGATTTGGAGCGCGTCACGCAACGTGCCTACGGTATGGTTGCCTATTTGGGCATGAGCGAGAGCTTGCCCAATCTCTCTTACTACTCCAACCAAGAAAGTTTCCAAAAGCCGTATTCCGAAGAGACCGGTCGCCGTATCGATGCGGAAGTGTCACGCCTCATCAACGAACAATACGAACGCGCCAAGCGCTTGCTCACGGAAAATGCGGCAAAGCACAACGAACTCGCCGATCTGCTCTGCGAGCACGAGGTGATTTTCGCCGCCGACGTGATCAATATCTTCGGTCCGCGTCCGTGGAAGAGCCGCGCCGAGATCATCATGGAAGAACAACCTCCCGTTCACCACGAAACGCCGGCAGACGCGTCGCTCACATCGGCAGAAGCCATGACACCCACCGCCGACTCGGCAACGGAAACCGCGAAATCTGTAGAAGAAAGCGGCAACACTTCCGAAACCTCAGAGACTTCTTCCTCACACCCCGTGGATGCGCCATTCTCTCCCAACTGATTCATTTCCTTCCTCAACATGAACAATCTCGTGCTTCGCGCCATCACCGGCGCGCTCTATGTGGCCGCTCTCGTCGGCTGCACCTTGGGAGGTGAAATCGCGTTCTTCATCTTCTTCACGCTGGTCGGTGCGCTGACCACTTGGGAGTTTATCACCAACGTCAACGCGCACGACGGGGCAACGGCCAACCGCTTCATCGCAACGGCCGCCACGGTGGCATTTATGGTCGCCTTCCGCGAATGTTGCTACCCCGGCCACCTCACCTACGTGCACTTCCTGCCGTTTGTGGCCACCCTGCTCTATCTGCTCATCAGCGAATTGTATCGCAACGAACCGCATCCGCTGAAAAACTGGGCGTACGCCTTCGCCGCTCAATTATATATTGCGTTGCCGCTCTCGATGATCTTCCTGCTCGGCGTGCACTACGATCCGGCGGCCGGTACGACGAGCTTCAACGGCTGGTTGCCGCTGTCCGTTTTCTTCTTCCTTTGGACGAGCGACACCGGTGCCTACCTCTGCGGTTCGGCCTTCAGCCGCTTCATCCCGGCCAAACTCTTTCCGCGCATCTCACCCAACAAATCGTGGATCGGCTCCGTGGGTGGCGGCGTGCTCGTGGTCATTCTCGCTCTCGTCCTCAGTCAGGTGCTTCTCGACGTCGCCCTCAGTCCCCTCGGCTGGGTCGGTCTCGGATTGACCGTCTGCGTTTTCGGCACGTGGGGCGATTTGGTAGAAAGTCTCTTCAAGCGCCACCTCGGCATCAAAGACAGCGGTAAGATTCTCCCCGGACACGGCGGCATGCTCGACCGCTTCGACTCGGCACTCCTCGCCATTCCGGCCGCGGTGCTCTATATGCAATTCGTAGCCAAAGCATTTTGAATTTCGTTCCACCTCGCAACGAAATTCATTCTCTCCTTATTGAATAAGCGTGCATTTCTTTGGAATGCACGCTTTCTTTGTTTTCCACCTTCACCGCGACGACAGCGCCGAACCTTCTCCATATCGACCTCCTCTAACCCATGCTTTTGCTATTTGGTGGGGGCAATTCTTGGTAAATCCAAAGAAAAAACTTACTTTTGTCGAATAAGTACCCCATCCCTTTCCCTATGTCAGATCCCGGTTCCCCTCTCACTTCCACTGCCGCCCGACAACCTCACTGGTTCATTCTCTGTGGAGCCCGTATGTGGGAAGAACAGGCGCGCGAACTCCTGGTAGCCCGCGGTTTTCGCGCTTTTGTGCCGCTGCGTCCTGCATCGCGCATGAGCAAGACTGGGAAAGTGGTGCTGCGTCCGCAACCGCTGCTCTCCGGTTGGGTCTTCGTCTACGCCACTTGGCAAGAACTCGAAGACTTCAAGCAGTTTGTGCAACACCGTCACGGGAAGAAACTCTACTTCCACGTGCGTCGCCAAACCTTGCAGCCGGTGGCCGGCTCCGGTCGCACCACTCCCATCACGCGCAACCGCATCACTCTCATCGACGAGGCGGAAATGGAGCGTTTCATCACCTTCTGCACCGCCGCACAAGACGATTTGCGCTTCTTCACTCCCGGAGAAGTGAAACTCAAAGCCGGCGATCGAGTGCGCGTCATCGGCAGCCCGTTCAACGGACAAGAGGGCTATTTCCTAAAAACAGCGGGAAAGCGCTCAAAAAGTCTCGTCATCGAGCTCCCCGGCTGCCTCTTGGCCGCCACCACCACCGTTCTTCCCGAACTGGTTCAAGTGATCGAACGCCGCAAAGACTGAATGCAACAGAAAACAGCGCACCCACCTTTAAGAGCGCACAAGTTGTAGCCAAACACGCTCCCCTTTTGAGTAAAAACCTCTCTACTTTTGAGCAAAAGTAGTC
>QWCZ01002600.1_pt1 | contig 10965 bp, 8 predicted proteins | sample 1972651 | NCBI WGS metagenome assembly QWCZ01 (sample SAMN09866695, study PRJNA288562) | Human oral metagenome isolate pre1_saliva, whole genome shotgun sequencing... | isolation source: mouth | host: Homo sapiens | place: USA: California
CTTTATCAAAGACGGCAACCTGACAGGTGAGCAAGAACAGTATCTGAAAGAGATACTGAACTATCTCAGCGAGAATGGTGACCTGCAAATGAGTGACTTTATGGAGTACCCACTGAACCGAAACAAGTGGCGGGATGTCTTTGGCGAGTATTTTGTGGGACTAAAAGACTTTGTGAATGAGCTGCATAAGGTGATTAGTTGACAAGTAGACGAGTTGACAAGTAGACAAGTTGCTTGCGATGTTGGCAATCATTTAAGTTTACGAGTTGATAAGTTGACAAGTTGACAAGTAGACGAGTAGACAAGTAGACAAGTTGCTTGCGATGTTGGCAATCATTTATATTTTCGAGTTGATAAGTTTACAAGTAGACGAGTTGCTTGAATGTTGGGGGTCAACCTGTTAACTCGTGGACCTGTTATCCCATCTCTCCATTAATACATCAATTTAACAATGTTACAATCAATTTGTCCACTTATAAATTCGTTATTTTTCCAATACTTGGTAGGATCTGCAGTTATGCTGTTAGGCATAAAGGCAATGATATACTTGTGCAATTATATTTTCTACCGTTTCTCTCCTGTCCGTTCTTTTCCCGATGTGACAACACTCTCAGGGTGGGCAATGGTAGGACTTCTTGTAGCCTTTGTCAGTCCTGTCGCCTTTTTTTTCTGCGAATTGGGAGGATTATTTTCTGATCAACTGGTCAGGACGCTACTTCCCATTATAGTAATACTGATAGTAGTCTCGCCAATAGGCATCTTCAAGCATGAGAAAAGGGCTTGGTTGCGCCGTAATCCTAAGCATAGCAGACTGTTTCTGCCAAAATACAATAAAAGAGTCAGAAATTTCTATATGCTGCCTATCAGTGTTGATGTTATCTTGTTCAACGGAAAACACTGTTGTTGGGAGTATTGGAGTAAGTGATGTGAAATCGTCAGGTTGCAAAGCCTCAGCCTCTATGATGGAGTCTCGGCCTGATTACTATAATCATTTCATAGGGCAGCGGTCTGTGTTGCATCTCTTGCTCGGTAAAGAGAATACTGTCACGGCACGTTTTGCAGACGTCATGGATAACTGTGCAATCGACCTGTTCCATGTTGCAGCAAGCAGCAGTGAGGGTAAGATAGTTCTCATCCTGTATCCCGATAAGGACATGATGACAAACTGCATCTGTCGCTATGATGTTGATTTCAAGATAAATAATATGCCTTCTGGCAACTATCAGTTGGAGGTTTATCACACTACCGCCGATAAACAGATTAACAAAGACAACCAGATCTTTAGCGGAACTGTAAACTTAGAGAAAGGGAAGGAACTTATACTGACAATGAGTCGGTAGGAGGATAGTGTGAAAAGCATGGAAGTGTTATCCTTTTATTTAAGGACTTCTTCCATGCTTTCTATCCATGCTTTGAATCTTGGACATTTCTCCAGCAGTTCATTCATCCCCACAGTATTAATGATATCTATCCCATGTAACACTTTGTTATAACCAGAGATAAGTTTTTTCAACCGCACAGAAGGGGCAGTGTCAGGATGGTTGTTAATATCTTCTGGATTAGGATATTGTTGAATGACATTCATTAACCCTTTATAATCCATTTCGCTTCTTTCAAACAAGGAGTCTATTCCATTGATGGAAGCAAAGACCAAAGCTTCAAATTCATGAAGTTGGATATAGGGGATGAAGTTCTCGAATAGCTGTTTTTGAGAATTTTCTAAGTCTTTCTTTATTCTTGTTTCAAGTAGATTTGCTTGTTCTTGATGTGTTTGCGTCGCTTTCAAGTCAATGAAGCCAGGAAAGTCTGAAGGTAGGCGATAGAAATCTATCATCATTGATACTACTACATCTTTTTCGTATATTGTATTGAGAATGTCCTTTTTGATGTAAGAGTATTTGGACATTCCCCCATGAGAGTGTTTTGTCTTAAAGCATTGTATGGTATTATATAGCCCTTTTGAACAGAAATAAGGACAAAGTATATTGTTGACGAAACTTTCTTCCGTTTCGCCTTCTACTATTATCACCAGTCTTTTCATAGTAATGTCGGTTGTCCGTTAATCACACTTTTTGTCCATAATTCTCCTAAAGAATAATCGTCTAACCAGCTTTTCAATGTATCGCTGTTCAGTCTTTTGAAGGTAGATTGCTTATCCTTGCGATCTACAGTGATAATATCGTCAGCATCAAAGTTGTTGATAAGGTTTACTGACTGTGTGGATATGATAACCTGACAGTCTCTGGAGGCAACAGATTTTATCATACCAGCCAGCTTGACGATAGCTGTTGGGTGTAGACCCAGTTCAGGTTCGTCAATGATAATAACTTTGGGTAAGACAGGTTGTTGCAGGAGGGTAGCAAGAGCGATGAATCGAATGCTACCATCAGATAAATCATTAGCATCGAAATACTTCTCGTTATTCTCCATATCATTCCACTGGAGGTTGATTTGACTTTCATCAAGTAGAGATGGTGACAAAGAGAAGTTTCCAAAGTAAGGCATAACAGAACGAATCGTCAGTTCTATCCTTTTCAGTGTCTTGGGATATTTCTCTTGCAGCATATAGAGAAAGGCAGGAAGGTTACTTCCGTCTGTCTTGAGAAAGCGGTTGTCGTTGATATTTGCACTACTTCTCAACGGTGCACCTTTACTTGTGTCATGGAAGTGAAAAATCTTGTAACTTTGAAGGTATTCTCTCAGCCACTTGTCTCTATAGGTCGTTGAATCTTTCCAAATCTGCGTGGTAGATAGATTTGTATCCATCTATGGTAACTTTATTCAGCATTATGAAAATCTTATTAAAGGATAATTCCTCTGCAAATATACGATAAATTTATTATCTTCACAACTATTTCTTTCTGATAGCGTATTAAATGCTATTTCTTATTGAGTGGTTAGCTGTTATGTCAGCTTGAAGTTGCTTTTAAGCTACTGGTTCAATTGTTCTTTGAGGATAAGAAAATCCCTAAAAAATATTTTCCTGTCATATCTATCATGCAAAAGTAGTGTTTAACTTGTTGGTTGATAGTGTAGTTACGTAAAATGTTAAATGTGACAGCAACTAAAAACAAAACTATTTTCGTAATAATAGGTGTTTTTTCTTACTAACGTAAGTAGATTTTATTGCTACCTATTTTGAGGAAACCTATAAAGTAAAAGACAAAAGAATAAAACGGTAAAAGAGTATTTTGCTGTTTTATTCTTTTGTCTTTTTGTTTTCCAATCTTAATTCGCAGTAAGAAACACATTAGACACAGGTAATCATAATTATGAATTAAAAAGGTTCTCTCACAGAGTTCACAGAGTTACACTGAGGTTTAGACAGCACTTAAGTCCACAGAGTGACCATGCGGTCTGGGGAGTTCACAGAGTTTTTTGCAAGTGAACAAGTTTACAAGCTTACAAGTTCATAAGTAAACGAGTTTGCAGGTTTACAAGTGAACAAGTTACTTGTAGCAATAAACACAGCGTATAGTAGTAATCATAATTATGCATTGTGAATTATTCATTGTGAATTATATCAGTAATCATAATTATGAATTGTGAATTATGAATTATGAATTCTGGATGAATTAACCTTGTTCTATTGCACCTGCATTATGCCGTCTTTGTTGACACTCGTCACACCCTTTACTTTCTTGAAATCAGCGATAGCTTGATCGATGTCGTGTTTCTCGTCAACTTTGACTGCTACACCACTGAACTCCTTGTATTTATCTGCTCCTTGATAGGGCATTGTGCAGATGCTGTTGTTGACTGAATGAACAATAAGCCCATTAGCAACATACTTGCTTTAAAATATTTCTTCATCTTGTTTTCTCCTTTTAATATGAATGACAAAGATAGTTATAAATAAGCAGATAACTACTAAGATTTATAATTATTTCAGTTTTCTTTCTCCCCGTTCTGCATATTATCTTTGCAAATGAAAGTATTTGGTGGGGGATGATGTTAGAATTCTCTATGTGTGAATATTAGTTGTTTATAGTGATTCAACAACCTCTTTTCCTATGCATTGTACAAGTTTTGCTCTGAAAAAATCAGAGATCTGTATCTTTTAGATGATTAAGAGAATAAGAAAGGATAAAAGGTAACTGGGTTACGAGTTGGAAACAAGTGATTTTCTTATTCTTTCTTTACTCTGCAATTTTGCAACCGAGTTGCAAAAAGAAATTTCTACCTTTGCAGCGTGATGAAGAAGAAAGTTTACATATTCTGTATTTGGTTGGCAACATTACTAATGTTGTCAACGGCATTCTTGCCTCACCATCATCACTTAAAAATGCTATGTTTTACCCAAGAGAAGTGTCAGGTAGATAATCGTGTTAATGACCAGCACACAACACATCAAACTACTGGGACGGAAAGTGGATGTGCAATAGAGCAAATCAAACAAGCATTTACAACCGAGAAGAACTTACATCAGGGCGAACAATCTCTTTTGCATGAAATATGCTTGCTGTATTCTGTCCTGTCTGCACTCTTTTATTTTCGAACAAATAACTTATCTCTTAGAAAGTTCTTCCGTAATCCTATAATTCTTCTACATGACGGATGGATTACGTCGCGTGGACTACGGGCACCACCTACATTATAATTATATACAGCATTATTTTTTCAGGAAGTGTTCAATTTTCAAATACTTTCTGTTGATGTAGCATATAATTATATATAAACATGATAAATCGAATTATTTATTTTTCAATCAAACATAAGTTTGTGGTGGGATTACTATTGGTTGCCATCATCTCAGGTGGTATTTATTCGTTACGTACCATCAATGTAGACTCAACCCCTGATATAACGAATAACCAAGTACAAGTTATTACGGTGTCAGAAAATTTATCAACAGCTGATATTGAGCAATTTGTTACTTATCCTGTTGAACTTGCAATGTCGAATCTTCCTGGTGTGGAAGATATCCGTTCGGTTTCTCGATTTGGACTATCGGTAGTTACCATTATTTTCAAAGATGATATGGGTACTTATTTGCCTCGGCAATTAGTACAGGAGAAATTGGAAGAAGTGCGTAATGAGATTCCCAAGGATTTCGGAACACCTGAAATGGGACCGATAACAACTGGTCTGGGTGAAATTTACCAATATACGCTTGTTCCTAAGGACACAACTCGCTATACACCACAAGAATTGCGGACAATGCAAGACTGGATAGTCAAACGCCGATTGTCCATGCTACCAGGTGTGGTAGAAGTGAACTCATTTGGTGGCAGTATAAAGCAATATGAGGTAGCACTCAATCCAGAAAGGCTCAATGCAATGAAAGTGAGTATTGGCGAAGTTTACGAAGCTTTGAGTCAGAATAATGTAAACACAGGAGGTGCTTATATAGAGAAGAGTCACATGGCTAATTTTATTCGTGGAGAAGGACTTGTTAAGTCGTTAGATGATATTAGGAATATCGTTGTGAAGAATAATAATGGTCGACCAATTCTTATTGGCGACATCGCAGACAAAGTAGACTTTGGCTCTCAGGTTCGTTATGGTGCATTCACACAAGATGGTCATGAAGCCGTAGGTGGTATGATATTAATGCTAAAAGGAGCAAACTCGGATAAAGTGGTGACAGCTGTGAAGGAGAGAATGAACGAAGTTCAAAAGTCGCTTCCATCCGATATAGAATTAAAACCATTTCTCGATCGTTCCAACCTGATAGAACGCACGACAAGCACTATTTCACGCAATCTGATAGAAGGTGCGCTTATTGTTATTTTTGTACTTGTCTTATTGTTGGGTAGTGTTCGTGGAGGTCTTATAACGGCATCCGTTATACCACTTTCACTACTTTTCGCTTTCATCTTAATGAAAATCTTTGGTGTATGGGCAAATTTAATGAGCCTTGGTGCTATAGATTTCGGTATCATTGTAGATGGAGCAGTAATTATTGTCGAAGGAATCGTTTTCGAAATTGAAAGGAGAATAAGCCGTCAGAAAGCTGTACTCAATCGTGCAGAAATGGATAAAATCAGTTATGAGGCTGCTTCCACAATGATGCACTCTGCGTTTTTTGGACAGCTCATTATCCTCATCGTGTTTACACCAATATTGTTCCTTGCTGGTGTAAGTGGGAAAATGTTCGCACCTATGGCTTATACGTTCTCGTTCGCTGTACTCGGAGCGCTCATTCTCTGCCTAACCTATGTACCAATGGTATCTTCTTTATTGATGAAACCAGCAGCAAATGCTAATAGCCGTATGGCCCGCACAGAACGATGGTTAGAAAAACTGAGTAATAGGTTGGTCGCTGTAATCACCCATATATATCAACCTATGCTTCGTTTTGCATTGCGACATAAGCAAAGTGTTATCATATCAGCCGTTGTTTTGTTTACTTCCTCTGCATTTGTTTTTGGTAAGATGGGAGGAGAATTTATTCCCGAACTTGATGAAGGAGACATAGCTATGCAAACATTTTTAAGACCAGGAAGTTCTCTTTCTGAAACCATTAAGAGAGAAAAGGAAGTGGAAACGCTATTACTAAAAAGTTTTCCGGAAATTAAAACGGTATGTGCACGTATTGGCGTTGCTGATATTCCTACAGATCCAATGGGCTTCGACTATACCGATAGTTTCATTATTTTAGAGAAAGACAAAAGCAAATGGACCTCGGCAAAAAACAAAGAAGAACTGATTGAAAAAATAAAGAAAAAGTTACAAACCCTACCAGGATTGAACTTTTCTTTCTCTCAGCCTGTAGCACTCCGTTTCAATGAATTGCTTACAGGCGTTCGTGAGGATGTTGCTGTAAAACTCTATGGTGACGATCTTGACAAACTAAACGAACTGGGAGAGCAAATGGTGAATATAATAAGTAAAATACCAGGTGCAGAAGATGTGGCACTTGAACGTACTGCAGGACTTCCACAAATTACTGTGAGATATGACCGCAAGCGCTTAGCACAATACGGATTACAAATAGAAAAACTCAACCGATATGTGAGTGCTGCTTTTGCAGGTAGTTCAGCAGGTGTAGTATTTGAGGGAGAAAAGCGCTTCGACCTTGTCATACGCTTAAATGACAATTACCGAAAGGATATCAGCAATTTGAAGAATCTGTTTGTTGACCTCCCCAATGGGATACAGATACCTTTACGTGAAGTGGCAGATATAAGTTACCAAGCAGGACCGATGCAAATCTCTCGTGACCAAACTTCTCGGCGTATTTATGTAGGAGTTAATGTGCGTGGAAGAGACGTTGAATCTGTGGTAGCCGATATCCAACAACAATTGGGAAAGCAATTAAAATTACCCGCAGGATACTATGTTACGTATGGAGGCGAATATCAAAACTTGCAGGAAGCCAAGGCACGTTTGATGATTGTTTTGCCTATAGCATTATTACTCATCTTCTTGCTACTTTATTTTGCACTGAAATCGTTTAAACAAAGTATAATGATATACATGGCCGTTCCACTTGCAACAATGGGAGGTGTCTTTGCATTGGCAGTGCGAGGAATGTCGTTCTCTATTTCTGCAGGTGTAGGATTTATTGTCTTGTTCGGTGTAGCCGTACTTAACGGACTTGTACTCATCAATCGTTTTAATTCATTAAAACAAGAAGGAATGAACAACATCAATAGAAGAATATTAGTTGGGACACGTGAGCGCATTCGTCCTATATTACTTACTGCAACTGCAGCTATGCTTGGTTTCTTACCTATGGCTGTTTCTACATCAGCTGGCGCTGAGGTACAACGACCATTAGCGACAGTTGTTATCGGCGGACTCTTCACTGCCACATTGCTCACATTGATTATTATTCCAGTTCTTTATGCTTTGGAAGAGAGAATGAAAAAAATATCGTTCAAACGAATACTTCCTCTTTCTATCATTGCTGTCCTATTTTTGGTAAATACCCCTAATCAGGCACATGCGCAACAAAAGGTAAATTTGAAACAAGCACTAATATTAGCTGAACAATACTATCCTTCAATGAAAGCTGCACAATTAAGTGTGAAACGTGAAACGGAAATGAAAGCGGGTGTGAACGATATTGGAACAACTGAGTTCTCATCAGGAGCAGATGAGATAGGAAAAGGCAAAGATGGAATTTTCACACTTTTGTCTGTGCGTCAAAATCTCAATATACTTGGTAATAAAGTACGAACTCGCTATCAGGAGCAGGCTATCACGACTGCACAAGCTGCAGTTGAACTCACACGGCAACAGCTTCAGAAAAGTGTTTGCCAAGCCTATGTTGCTGCATACGTGACAAATAAACGAATGAAAGTATATGCTATAATTGACTCTATCTATCGCAATTTCGAACATGCAGCTAAAGTAAAGTATGATGCTCGAGAAATATCTTACTTAGAGTATCTTACTGCCAAGAAGAAATCCAGGCAAATAGTAGAAGATAAACTACAAGCTACAGACGACTATCATGCAGCAGTCTTACAGCTTTCACAATGGCTGGGAAGTGAGGTTTACGAACCTACAACTGCACCTGAAGAACACCTGATGGTGGTTAAAAGCGACAGTCTGATAGGTACAGCTTTGACTAAATTCTATGCTGAAAAGGTAAGGTTAGCAGATGAAGGAATTACTTTGGAAAGGTCGAAGTCTCTTCCTACATTCTTCGTGGAAGGTGGAACAAAGATGTTGGGTAATCGAGCTGGATATTGGAGCATTAATGCAGGCATTAGTATTCCCTTGTTCAAGAAGACTTATCAGGCACGTGAAAGAGCTGCACGCTTAGAACGGGATATAGCTCAGGCCAATTATGAAACAATAGAGATGACAATTCGAGCTGCCAAAAGAGTTACTGAAGCACAGTATGATAAGTTACAGCGCAAGTTAGTGTATTATCGTCAAACAGCACTACCCACAGCACGTGAGCAACAAAAAGGAGCCGCAGCAGCCTATCAGTTAGGAGCTACAGACTATGTAGGATTTATTCAGACAATGGGAGATGCTGTGCAAACTGAGCTTGACTATTGGACTGCTTATGAACAACTCCTCCAAACGCAAATAGATTTACAATATCCAAATATATAATGATAATGAAAAAAAATATATTCATATACATAGTTGCCGCCTTGTTTGTAACATCGTGTGGCACAAAAGAAGTAAAAGAAAATAAAGAAGCAACAGAATCGACCTCGAACACTGTTGAACTTACTGATAAACAACTCAAACAGCTTGATATTACTACGGGTACATTAGTTTATACATCCTTTCAAGGAAATGTTGAAGCAAGTGGTCGATTACAGACCTCTCCTCAAGGAGAAGCATCGGTAGCACCAAAGATAGGAGCAACTGTGCAACGTATTCTTGTGCGTGAGGGACAAGAAGTTAGTAAAGGACAAATCTTAGCTTACTTATCCCATCCCGACTTAATAGACATACAATCCCGCTATCTTACGGCTGTTAATCGTCGCGATTATCTTTACAGAGAGTATATACGACAAAGTAAGATGATGAATGAGCGTGTGGGGGTTGGTAAAGACTTCGACCGCACTAAGTCTGAACTTCAAATTGCCAATAGTGAACTAAGTATGCTCTCTACACAAATGCAACAGTTAGGTATATCTCCATCAGCAGTGCGAGATGGGAAAGCATCTACAAACATTGCTGTGAGGAGCCCCATCGCTGGTACTATAGAGCAAATAAATGTAGAGATAGGACAATATGCAGCACCCGAAACGGTGATGATAAGAATAGTAAACACGCAAAGTATTTTTGCCGAACTGCAGGTATATCAGCGTGATATACCAAAGCTACAAAAGAACCAAGAGGTTATTTTACAGACACAAACAGATGGTGGACAGGTTTATAACGGAAAAGTGTTTTCAATAGGAAGTACTTTTGATAGTAATACACAAGCAGTTCCCGTAAGAGTGAACATCTATAGCAAGAAAGATGCACTTATTGCAGGGCTCTATGTAGAGGCTCGTATAGCAACAAAGGCAACCAAAATGAAGGCTGTCCCTGCAGAAGCCATAGTAGACGATGCTGGGAATTCTTATATTTTTACCGCAACCAAAGTAAAAGGCAACTGGAGGTTTACTCCTCTTGCTGTCAAAAAAATAAAGGAGGAAAATGGTATGGTAGCTGTGCAGCCTGTTCAGAATAATGCGAAAATAGATATCGTTGCATTATCTGGTGCCTACTACCTGCTTTCTGATATGAAAAAGGGAGAAACTGGGGAAGAATAATAGCGGAAAGTCTACTTTTATATTATCTTTGCAAAACAGTCTACAATAGAGGTTGTAATTGTGCATTAATCAATTAAAACGATAAGTTTTGATAGGAAATCAAGAAATAATTTAGATTTATAGTCTTGCCTATCCAGCTCATCTTAGCTGTTATGGAGGAAAAGTTAGCGGCATTCAATGTTTTGCAATTATTATAAATAAAAGCGAAGGGAAATAGTTCCTCCACCCTTCGCTTTTATTTCATATATTGTTTGATATTTATGCTTCTTCTGTCTCTTCTTCCACAGCCTTGAACTGCTCAAGGTCTTCTGGGTTGAAGGCTTTGATATAAGCAGTGTGACCGATAACTTCTTCCTCAGCCATGCGAACGAAGACGTGGGCAGACTTCTTGAAGAGTTCTGGTGCCTTAGAAGCATCCTCGATAAGGAGGAGAGAACCGATGATATCGGCTGTCATGTTGTAAAGACGGCGTGCGAGGAAGTCGTGAACATCCTGGTTTTCGCTTGCGTTAACCTTCTCAACAGCCTCTTCATAGAGCTGGACGAGTTTAGCTACACGCTCACGCAGACCCTTCATGCAGTCGCAAGAGAGTTCGCCCTCAAGCATTTCCTTCATGATAGAGAGGTAAGTACCGTTAGTGATGTAACGCACGGCAGCAACAACCTGCAGCTGTGTTGTACCCTCATAAATAGAGAAGATACGTGCATCACGGTACAGACGCTGACACTTATACTCCATGATGAAACCAGAACCACCGTGGATAGAGATAGAATCGTAAGCTGTCTGG
>QWCZ01001311.1_pt1 | contig 10964 bp, 10 predicted proteins | sample 1972651 | NCBI WGS metagenome assembly QWCZ01 (sample SAMN09866695, study PRJNA288562) | Human oral metagenome isolate pre1_saliva, whole genome shotgun sequencing... | isolation source: mouth | host: Homo sapiens | place: USA: California
CATCTATGGGCATGCTGGGGATAGTGGAGATGCCGTTATCAGCTTTAATGTAGGCAATATCCACCACATGGACCTCGGTACACTCCTCGATCAACTTGGTATTGCAGTCCGGACTGGTCATCATTGTGCCCAGCCCTTGATGGATCGCTTGGGTGTTCTCGGAACTGTTCGTGCCTCTTTTGGACTTTATAACACCCGTGAGGAAGTAGACACCTTGGTGTCAGGTATCAAGCGAGTGCTACAGATGTTCTAGTGTTGAAATTGGTTTGTTCTTGTGCATAAGTGTAGAGACTTTGTTTTCCAAGCGTATTATCTTTTAGCTTCATCGTAGCTATAAACATGAAAAAGGATGTACGTCAAGTAGAAGAAAGTCTATATTTCCGCATTCAAAGTTCATCTTCTTTTACACATCCAGAGACTTCGCATGAACCATAAGATAGTGATAATATGCAGCCAGATAGACGACATTACACGGAAAGCTGATAGAATAAATGCTATTTGAACTTGTGTTATGTACGATGTTTGTCGACTGTTTACTTCTTATTCCAGGATTTCACTATAGTATCTGCAAAGCCATTCTACAGATGCATGTAGCTAAAGATTAACCTCCTTAAAGAGTCTACTTAGGTCGTTGTTAGAAGTGTTCTGCTCATCGAAAAGAATTTCTTTTTTCATATCGTTTTGGTTTTGTTTGTTGCTATATATTATATATAAGGTGTAAGAACCATCTTTGGTTTGCATTTACAAAAGTAACTTTGCCTTGTGTAGAGGATGTTCTCTTAAAGAAAATGTTTGTTATATATATACTTAGACGGAAAGGTTCTTTAACGATTAAGATGCGTTATTCATGTTGAAAAGTCATTATTATGAAGGATTAGTAGAGGCTGGTTGTGATGAAGCCGGAAGAGGATGCCTTGCAGGGAGTGTCTATGCTGCGGCTGTCATCTTACCTGAGAACTATGAGAATGACATGCTAAACGATTCTAAAAAGTTGTCAGCTAAAAAGCGTTATGTACTCCGAGAGATCATAGAACGTGATGCCCTTGCATGGGCTGTGGGCGTTGTTACCCCCGAAGAGATAGACAAGATAAACATTCTCAATGCTTCTTTTCTTGCTATGCATCGTGCTTTAGATCAGTTAGGAACACATCCTGAGGCAATTATCATTGATGGAAATCGGTTTAAGCCCTATCGAGATTTACCCTTTACTACAATAGTTAAAGGTGATGGCAAGTATCTTTCTATTGCTGCAGCATCTATCCTTGCTAAGACATATCGTGACGATTACATGCTTTCATTGGCTGAGGAATATCCTCAATATGACTGGCAGTCGAATATGGGATACCCCACAAAGAAGCATCGTGAGGCTATTCGTAAATATGGAATAACACCATTTCATCGAAAAAGTTATAACCTTTTAGGAGATGGACAACTATCTTTTGATTTCTAAAGCATCTAACTATAAGTCATGAGATTTGATAAACTAAAGAAGCAATTGGAACTTATCATCCTCTTATCCGATGGTAATAACTATGCGATACAAGACTTGTGTGAACGCATGGACTTATCTCGTCGCAATTTTTATTACCTACTTGATTTTATCAAACATGCAGGTTTTATAGTATTCAAGCATGATGGATATTATCATATTGACCGACGATCTCCTTTCTTTGTAAGACTTCTTCAGCGTATTCAATGGAGTGACTCTGAGGTGAAGATAATCCATAGTCTCTTGGTGATGGAGGGTAATAATAGTTTAATGATCAATCAACTTCGACAGAAAATAGAAAGCGCTTATGACTTCTCTGTAGTTGTAAATTCACCAATTCATCGGCAGATTGAAACCAATTTAAAGGTTTTGAAAAATGCTATGGAGCATAAACACATGGTTAAACTTTTGGGTTATTCTAGTCCACATAGCCATACAATAAAAGACAGAATAGTAGAACCTTACCTTCTTTTGCATAACAATGAGGATGTAAGATGCCATGAAATACTGTCTGGAGAGAACAAGACTTTCAAGATATCACGTATGGAAAGCGTTGAAGAACTTGATACTTCATGGTTACATGAGGATAAACATCGACAAGTTTTCACTGATATCTTTATGTTTAGTGGGGAGCTTCGGCATCGTGTGAAGCTTCTTCTTGGACAATTATCACGCAACCTTTTTGTTGAAGAATACCCACAAGGAGTCTACTTGTTGACGCAGATAAAAGATGATACATGGCTTCTTAATATTGAAGTTTGCGATTATCGTGGACTCGGTAGGTTTGTTCTTGGACTTTTTAAGGATATTCGTATAGTGGAAGGTGATGGTTTTAAGGAATATATAAAAGGTGAGATAGAAAGTCTTACTCGTCATTCTTCTCTTTTAAATAGCGACGTGCATGACGCATACAAATTGAAAAATTTGAAGTAAAGAGATAATCGATTAAATCGGTAAGAATTGGTATTCAGGATTAAATATAGTTATAATATGACACGTAAAATTGCATTTGTTTTATTGTTATTCATTGCTCTGACTGCCCATGCTCAGCAATCACATTGGGTGGGAACATGGGCTTGTGCGCCACAAACAGTTGATAAGTCATTTATGCCTTACAACAATCAGATGACTAATAGGTCTGTTCGTCAGGTGGTGAAGGTTAGTATTGGCGGAAATGTGATTCGTTTACAACTTAGCAATGAACTATCTTCGGAACCAATAGAAATAGCTAGTGTATATATTGCAAAGGCGGGTAATGGCTCAGAGATATATAAGACTTCTGCGAAGTATTTACAATTTGGAAAGAAGCGAGGAGTAATTGTTCCTGCTGGAAAAGCAGTCTTTTCTGATGCATTAAAGTTTAAGTTACAACCCTTAGAGCGTGTTTCCATCACTATTAATTATCTAAAAGCACCGAAGGAACCAACCGTTCACATGGGGTCACGTACCACCTCTTATATTCTTCGTGGAACGACTAATGCGTACTCAGACTTTACAACAGCTTTCAAGGAAGATCATTGGTTTAATATCTCAGCGATTGATGTTCTTGACGCGACATCATCGAGTATAGCCATCCTTGGTAATAGTATAACAGATGGTAAAGGAAGTACAACTAATGCTCAAGATCGTTGGCCAGATTTCCTTTCAGCAGCATTGAATAATGGTGCAGGTACTAATCCTTCTAAAGTTGGGAAGACTGGTGTCTTGAATTTAGGTATTGGTAATAATCGAATCTTATCAGTAGGTTTAGGTGAGCCAGGAAAAGATCGATTCGATCGTGATATACTTGCTCAAAGAGGCTTGCGAGCCGTTATCATCTTTGAAGCAATTAATGATATAGGGACGTCAACCAACCCAGAAGAGACTGCACGAAAGCTCGTTGAAGCCTATCAAGTGATGATAAAGAAAGCACGTCAACGTGGTTTGAAAGTCTATATGGGTACGATAACTCCATTCCGTGGATGCCGTAGTTATTTCACAGAAGAGCGTGAAAAGGCACGTAAAACTGTCAATTCATGGATTCGAACAACACGTGAAATTGATGGATTCATCGATTTTGATGCTCTTATGAGAGATCCTTCTTCACCGGAGCAGTTGCGTCGTGAATGGCAAATTGGCGATTGGCTGCATCCTAATCCATCAGGTTATAAACAGATGGGAGAGTATGCAGCAAGATTCTTGATGCAGTGATTAATTCTGTTCCAGTTTCTTTTTAAGTCTACTTTTAATAGACCTTATGGCTTGTGCTGTACAGCAGAATGCTTGTGCTTTTAGGTCATCTTCTATCCCATAATGCTCCATAATATAATAGAAACACTCCTTTGGTGTGAGTGCAAAGCGTGGATTGTTGAGGATATAAGATAGTTCGTAATCATAGTTGGGCATAATCATGTTAAGAGCTTGTTGCTCTCTTTTGCCCATCTGTGATAAGTTTCCTCCTTTTAAGATAGTATATAAGGTATCGATTCCGAGTTTGATTTGTTCGATGGAATCGGACGTTTTTATGTTTTTATTGTGGGCTTTGATAGAATACCGGAGTTGGTTGAGTTCATCGAGCTTACTATCTATTTCTGCCTTCATCTCATCTATCGTGGCATCTTTTCGACGTAGTGTTAGTTGGATATTATGTTCTGTTTCCTGTTGTTGTTGGCGATAGAACTGAAGTTGTTGACGCATACGGCGACGAAACCATATCGTAATTCCAATTGAAACGAGGATGAGTGTAAGGAGGAGATAAGCAATATAAAGTTTCAATTCAACTGCCTTGCGTTGTGCTAAGGCTACCTCATAAAGGTCTTGCAGTTGTACAATTTCAATGTCTTTACCTGGTGATATGGCGACAATTTGGTGCCTTTTGATGTGTTGTCGCATCTCTTCTATCTGTTTCTCTTGATCCTTTCGAATGCGAGGTTTGTACTTCTCAACTCTTTGTAAGCTGTTAAGAGCAGAATCCCGTTTGCCCATTTGATTGTAGATAAAGGCTTTTTCTATGTATATATCAGTCATTCTGTGGCTACGCTTCACGTCATTAGTATTTCGTGCCGCATGCTTTAAATATTCTAAAGCAATTTTGTAAGCACCATCTTGAGCATTAATTTGTGCAATGTGATAGTAAGTAAGAAACTTTAGAGAATCCTGTGTGACGTTGAAAAGGCGCTTTTCTGCGGCCTTTAATTGGTACATTGCCTTGTGTAAATCATGTTTTTTTGTATATATGGCAGCACTATCAAGGTGCATACGAGTAATCCCATCATCTGTAGCTGGATAATGTGGAAGTTTCTTTTGACTGCATGATAGCAACGACAAAAGACAGATAAATAATAAAAGAAACTTTCTCTTCATGTGTACAAAGATAGATAATTAAAGTGGAAAAGGCAAGTTTGCTGATGTAGAGAACTATTATTTTGTGTCAAAGAGCGGTAGGTGAACTTTGTAAGTGCTTGTGATAGAGATGTCTTTTCATTATCTTTGTGTCAACAATAAGAGTGCTATTGCATTGAAGCAAAATCCTCCTTACCTTTGCATTGACGATTAGTTCCAATGATTGTCATCTGCATTTCATAAACCCGCAGCGGTGTGATTGCGTTTAAGCACTGGTGCGGGTTGTGAATAGAAAAGGTTTGGGAGCTTTCCGTAAGCTCCTCCAATGGAGAAGATATTGCCTAATAGATGTTTGTAAGGATATAATAGCTTGATTTCCATGAGATTGCTTTGGAAATGGGAAGAGATGCTTTCCTTGATTTGAGAAGGGCGTTTCTTTGATGTGAAGAGGGGCTCTTTTGAAGTGGAAGAAAGGCTCTGTTAAAAATGAGGAGTAACTCTTCTTTTTAGATGATAAAGATATTTTGAACTGATAGAAATGTTGAATAAGAATATTTAAAAGTATATGATAATGATGAAGAAGTTGTTTTTTGCGTTTTTAATCAGCTTTCTTATGATTGGAAATGCTACTGCTCAGCATCGTAAAAGAACGATGAAACCGAAGAAAAATGCCCCTTCTGGACCTACATGGCATTATATGTGTGCAGATCCTTCTCAGGAGTTTTTAGACAAGATAAAGCCTGCGAAGAGTGATACAAACAAAGTTGATACCTGTAAACAAGTGCTAACAGAGAAGAAGGATAGTATTAAGAACTTTGTTTGTGAGCTCGCTCCAAGACCTTTCTTTCCTGGTGATTTACCAGAGTTCATCGCTAAGAACTTGCGTTATCCACCTATTCTTGCAAATATGTGTGTACAAGGTCGTGTTATTATTGGGTTCTTTGTAGATGTTGACGGGACATGCAGTAATTTCAAAGTAGTGCGTTCCGTTTACCCTATTTTAGATGAAGAAGCACTGCGTGTAGCCAAGTTAATGCCTAAATGGAAGTGGACTTCAAAGCCTAAGAAAGGTATGCCTTTCTATATACCCATTGCTTTCCGAATGTAAAGGTGTTGTTTTTGAAGCTGGATGATAATGTTTAGTCGTATTAAAGAACATTGTTAAACCTGTTTTAATTCATCGATTGAAAATCAAAAATCAGTAGGCTTTATGCTATCATCTTAGACTTTTATAGTACCTTTGCAAAAGATAGGCTGCGGTCGACAAATAGAGTATATATTCTCTTGATTATCGTTGGCACTATCTTTGCAAGACGTAGATAATAGTGTAAAATATAAAGGTAAAATTATGGCAAAGAAAGCTTTATTGATGATCCTCGATGGTTGGGGTAACGGAAAGCATGGTAAGGGTGATGTGATTTATAATACTCCTACACCTTACTTAGACTACTTGAACGCTGTTAGTGCACACTCTCAGTTACAGGCATCAGGCGAAGATGTAGGTCTTCCTGCTGGTCAGATGGGTAACTCGGAGGTAGGTCACTTGAATATAGGTGCCGGTCGTATCGTTTATCAAGACTTGGTTAAGATTAACAAGGCATGCCAGACTGGTGACATCCTAAAGAACCCTGGTATTGTTGAAGCATATAGTTATGCACAGAAAACAGGTAAGAAACTACACTTGATGGGGCTTACTTCAACTGGTGGTGTGCACTCTTCTTTAGATCACCTATTCAAACTCATTGAGATAGGAAAGGAGTATAATCTAAAGGACGTGTACGTTCATTGTTTTATGGATGGTCGTGATACAGACCCAAAGAGTGGTGCTGGTTTTATCGCTGACATTCAAAAGGTGTGTGACAGCAATGGTGCTCATGTCGCTTCAATTGTGGGTCGTTTCTATGCAATGGATCGTGACAAGCGTTGGAATCGTGTGAAGGAAGCATACGACCTACTCGTTGAGGGCAAGGGAGTTCAGGCTACTGACATGGTGAAAGCGGTTGAAGATAGCTATGCAGCAGACGTTACTGACGAGTTTATCAAGCCTATCAATAACTCTTCTGTTGATGGAACAATTCAGGAAGGTGATGTTGTTATCTTCATAAACTTCCGTAACGACCGTGCTAAAGAGTTGACACAAGTGTTGACACAGCAGGATATGCCAGAGGAAGGTATGCATACAATCAAGGACTTGCAGTACTATTGTATGACACCATACGATGCTAACTTCAAGGGGGTACATGTACTCTTCCCTAAGGAGAATGTGATGGATACGTTAGGAGAATACCTCAGTCGTCTTGGTAAGCGACAGCTTCATACAGCCGAGACAGAGAAGTATGCGCACGTAACCTTCTTCTTCAATGGTGGTAGAGAACAGCCTTATGAGGGTGAAGATCGCATTCTTGTTCCTTCTCCAAAGGTTGCAACCTACGACTTAAAGCCTGAGATGAGTGCCTTCGAAGTGAAGGATAAGCTTGTTGGAGCTATCAATACACAGGAGTACGACTTCATCGTTGTGAACTTTGCTAATGGTGATATGGTAGGTCACACGGGTGTTTATCATGCTATCGCAAAGGCTGTTTGGGCGGTTGATCATTGTGTGAAAGAGGTTATCGAGGCTGCTAAGGCTAATGATTATGAGGCTATTATTATTGCAGACCATGGTAATGCTGATAACGCAATTAACCCTGATGGCACGCCAAATACAGCCCATTCACTAAATCCAGTACCATTCATCTACGTTACTGATAATAACTCTGCAACAGTGAAAGATGGTCGTTTGGCTGATGTAGCTCCATCTATTTTACATATTATGGGGCTTGATCAACCAGCAGATATGACCGGTGAGAACCTTATAACAGATTAGTTAATTATTAATTAAACTGAAATATTTAAATCCCAAAGACATATTTTACTCTTTGGGATTTATTTTTTATACCTTTGCGTCCAGAGGGTTCTTATAACCACTAAAGAATAGGTATTAGAAGTTTAACTCATAAAAGAAAAAGGATTATGGATATACGTAAAGTAGCGTTGTCATTGGTAGTAATGGCTGGTTTTGGTGCTCTAAATGCACAAGCACAGAGTGCAAATACAACAAAGAAGCACGAAACTTTGATACAGCGTGTGGATACTCTTGCTAAGAAAGCAGGTGCAGATGTGAAGCATGCAGAGAAGATTGCAGTGACAAAGGTTAGCACGGATGCTAAGAAAGTTGGTGCAGATGTAAAGCATGCAGAGCAAGTTGCTGCTAAGAAGTTGAAGGCTGATGAAAAGAAGTTAAGCTCTGATGTTAAGAAAGTAAAGCAGAACATCAAGAAGACTTATCGTAAGGATAAAGCTAAAGTTAAGGCTTGGGAGAAGTCTAGAAAAGCTAAGAAAGCTCTCAAGAAGCAATTAAAGGCAAAGAAGAACTAATTCCGTTTGTATATAAGGAAGTCGTGTCGAAAGGCACGACTTTTTGTTATCTCAGAACTTTGTAGTACTTTTGCAGGCAAAGAGTTAAAGCTATGCAAGTAAAGATAGAACCCTCGTGGGGGGTAAAACTCGGTGGTGAGTTTGAGAAACCTTACTTCCAACAACTGAGCGAACAGGTGAAATTGGAGTATAAGCATTATGCGTGTTATCCTCCAGGTAAGTTGATTTTTAATGCTTTTGACCTCTGTCCTTTCGATAAGGTTAAGGTTGTTATCCTTGGACAAGACCCTTATCATGAGCCCGGACAAGCAATGGGTTTGAGTTTCTCAGTACCTGATGGTGTGCGACTTCCACCTTCTTTGGTGAATATATATAAGGAGATTGAAAGCGACTTAGGCGTTCCTGTAAAGACTTCTGGTGACTTAACTCGTTGGGAAGAGCAAGGTGTTCTTTTATTGAATGCTACGTTAACTGTTCGTGCGCACATGGCTAATAGTCATCAAGGACTAGGGTGGGGCGCGTTCACGGATGCGGCTATTAAAGCTCTTAGTGATGGGCGGGAACATTTGGTATTTATGCTTTGGGGAAGTTTTGCCCGTAGTAAGAAAGCATTGATCGACACGCATAAACACTTTGTTTTGGAGAGTGTTCATCCCTCTCCTTTATCAGCTAATAGAGGTGGATGGTTTGGTCAACACCAGTTCTCCCGTTGTAACCAATACTTAAAAGAGCATGCTATTGAACCGATAGAATGGTAGTAGTGAAGCTTGCAGATGCAATGATTTAAGGTAAGAATAAGTTAATGGGTAATACATACGAACATATATTCATGGTGGGAAACGTCTTAGTTTCTCCTGATATCATAAACGTCAAGTTCTGTTGTGATTTAGATAAGTGTCATGGTCAATGTTGTATAGATGGCGATGCTGGAGCACCAGTGACACTGGATGAGACAATGGCTATTGAGAATGTTTTAGATACTGTTTGGGGAGATTTATCAGCATCAGCTCAAGCCGTTATAGATAAGCAAGGCGTTGCTTATACGGATGTGGAAGGCGACTTAGTAACGAGTATTGTCGGTGGAAAGGATTGTGTTTTCACCTGTTACGATAAGGGATGTTGCCTCTGCGCATTGGAACGTTCGTATCGAAAAGGTGATATTGAATTTGTGAAACCTATCTCCTGTTCGCTATATCCTATCCGTGTGAAGGAGTTTGAGAATGGTACTTGTGGTATCAATTATCACCATTGGAAGATCTGTGCAGATGCTCGAAAGAAAGGAGAAGAACTGAATCTTCCCCTTTATAAGTTCCTAAAAGATCCACTTACTCGGCGTTTTGGAGCGGAATGGTATGGTGAGTTATGTGAGGTTGCACAGCAGTTGACAAGTGAAAAGTAGACAAGTAAACCTATTACTTGTATTAGGTAATTTCCCTGACGATACCAGTATTAACTCGTCAACTTATTAACTTGTACACTTGTCAACTCTTCCTAAACAATGAAGGGCTCATTCCTACATGCTCTTTGAAGTATTTACCCATAAAGCTTTGATTAGCGAAATGAAGTTCATCGGCTATTTCCTTTATGCTCATCGTGCTATTCTTCAGCATGACACAAAGCTCACGTACTACATACGAATCAATCCAATCGCTGGGTGTTCGTTTACTGATTATTCGAATCGTCTCGGATAGATACTTCGAAGTAATACATAGATTCTTAGCATACCAACTGACACGACGCTCATGTCGGAAGTTCTTTTCAACCATTTGAATGAAGTCTCTAAAGATTACTTCTGCGCGTGTTTGCCCTTCTGTTTCCAGTTGTTGGAACTGATAGATAATGTTACTCATGTCGTAAATGAGAGCTTTTAGCATTGTCATCACAAGTTCCTTGCGGAAACGATGTTGGGTATCTATGATTTTCTCTTTGATGTGGAAGATATAATTCTCCAGTTCCTTCGTTTGATGCTTATCTAAATGAAAGACAGGATGAGTACGTGCGAAGAGGAAGAGAGCAGACAATTCATGGATGCCACTCACAATGTTGTTGAAGAAATTATACGACAAAAGAATGGCAATACCTTTGCAGTCTGGGGATAGCTGATAGTCTCCGACAACTTGTCCCTCACTAATGATAATGACATCTCCTTCGCTTACTTCATGCTTATGAGTATCTACTGTGTATTGCGCTTTACCGTCAGTACAGAGTGCCAGAAATAGACTTTTCATGCGAGAAGATCTCGAAGGGAGGGGCACTTTTGCCATATCTTCGAACAATATCAGGTCATTGTCTATGTATTTCCCCGCTGGGTAAACGTATTTTGCATGGGCTACGTCGACCTCAGCTAAATTAATGTTCTTATTCATGTTCTTCTGTTGTTTGCGTTTGCAAATATACATATTTTCAATGACATATTCCTTGAACCACCTTTATTATATAGTAAACACCTGATAGACATCCTATCCAATCACCAATAAATTACCAATAAATCCTCCTGTAAATCTCCCCCCGCAAATCCCTTGCAAACAGAACTATTTACTCCCCTCTCCATTCGGAGAGGGGGCGGGGGTGAGGCTTTTTCTTTTGTTTTTATTTGCTCCTTTAATTTATTCTTCTTACCTTTGCCGCCGTGAAACAGTTAGCAATGACATATCAAGTGAACGAAGTACTGCAAAGAATTATCGAATTCTTTGCATCTTTTTGCACTTTATCTTTGGTCAATCCAAATAATTTGCTA
>QWCZ01001312.1_pt1 | contig 10963 bp, 9 predicted proteins | sample 1972651 | NCBI WGS metagenome assembly QWCZ01 (sample SAMN09866695, study PRJNA288562) | Human oral metagenome isolate pre1_saliva, whole genome shotgun sequencing... | isolation source: mouth | host: Homo sapiens | place: USA: California
ACTTCCACTTTTATTTATTAATAAATCAGGAGAAGAGGAATTAATGCAATGCAGATTTGAGGGAAATGTACCTCCAGTAGTTGAAGGTCCATCTTGTACTATTAGAAAAAAAATAATTAAAATTTTAAGTTTGGATGATTATATTAATCAAGGAATAATAGGAGAAAATGAAAAAAAATTACTTGAAAAGTATGTAAAAGAAAAAAAGAACATTTTAATTTCAGGAGCAACAAATACTGGAAAAACAACATTTATAAATGCTTTAATTAAAGTAATAGATAAACATGAAAGATTAGGTTTTATAGAAGATGTTAGAGAGTTGCAATCTGAAGGAGAAAATAATATTTTTATGTTAACAATACCAAAAGTATTTGAACCAAAAGATGCTTTAAAATCAATGATGAGATACTCAATAGATAGAGTTATATATGGAGAAGTTAGAGGTTCTGAAGCATTTGATTTATTAAACATATTGAATACAGGGCATTCTGGATTTTGTTCAGTCCATGCTAATGATGCTCGTTCTGCTTTAGATAAATTAGAAACTTTAATTCTTTATGAAAGAAATAACCCTTTATCGCAAGTTATCTCAAGAACTTTTGGTGTTGTAGTAACGATGGTAAAGGAAAATTATAAAACAAAATTAGATTCAATAGTTGAAATAAAAGGATATAAAGATGGGCAAGTTGTTAAAGTTGAGACTTATGGAGAAAGAAAAATTATTATGCACAATGTTGTCTTGAGAGTTAGTGATAAAATGGCAAAAGAAATGCACATTGATGTAGATGAAGCAAATGCAGCTGGCTTAAAAAATGATGACTTGGTAAAAATAATTGTAGATTGAAAGCTAATGGGGTAGGTATGGATTTAGATAAAATAGTTGAATATATAGTTCAAGAAGTAGTAAAAAAAATAAATTCTCAAGAACAGGTTGATTCGATAGAAAGTTCAAAAGAAAAAATGTTGGCTGTATTAAATGGAAGTACAAACAATTTAGAACAAATTATTTTAGAACTTAAAAAATTATCTAAAGTCTATGATTTAAAGATTGTATTTTCAGAAGCTGCTAAGAATATTTTAGATGAAAATCTATTTTCAGAATTTGATATAATAAAAAATTTTTCAATTCAAAATTATGATGAAGTATTAAGCCAAGTTAATATGATAGTCCTACCTTTACTTACTAAAAACACTGTTGCAAAATTGGTAGTTGGTATAAGAGACAATGCTGTGACTAATCTGATTTCAAAAGCTTTGTTAACAGATAAAAAAATTATTGCAGTAAGTGATTGCTGTCTAGTCAAGAGTGATAAAGCTTATGCAAAACTTATTAATTCGAATGTTGAAGAATTAAAAAAATATGGTGTGGTTTTTACTAAAAGTGAAGAACTAGCAGACTACATATTAAATAAAAAAGATTTAGAGATTAACTCTTTAAGAGAAAAAAATATAATAACAGCAAGGGATCTTAAAGATTTAAATGATAGAAAAATTATAATTTCAAAAAATACTGTTGTTACAACTTTAGCTCAAGATAGAGCTAAAGAAAATAATATAATTTTTGAAAAAAAATAAGGTTGGAGGCGTTGTATGTTTCTAGCAAAAATAGTTGGAAAAGTAGTTTCTGTAACAAAGAATGAGGGACTACATGGGAAAAAAATTCTTATTGCCGTGCCAATAAATATGAATGGAGAAGCTGTTGGAGGAGAAATAGTAAGTCTTGATAATGTCGGAGCAGGTATAGGGGACAGAGTTCTTATAGCTGAAGGGGACGTTGCAAGATTTGCCTTTGATGATGAAAAAGATTATCCAATAGATTCTGCAATCATTTCGATAGTTGACAGTGTTGAGCAAAGTTAGGTGGTGAAAATGGATAATACCTATATAAATTTGATAAAAAAGTATATTGAAAATTCAGATTTTGATGAAAATATTATTTTGGATATATCTATGAAACCAAACTTAGAAAGAAGTCTTTTTAATACTATAGATGAAGCAGTGGGGCTTATGAAAAAAGTCGAGGGCTTTCTAGATAATAAAGATTTTATAGAAGTATTAAAAGAACTTCAAAAAAAGTTTTCATCAATTAAGGAAAATTTTGTGGATGATCTTAAAAAGAAAAATAAAATATCTTATGATACCAAAAATATAGATGTTTGTGTCAAAAAATATTCTAATTTTCTAAATTTAGGAGATGAGTATAAAGTTCCTGAAGAAGATAAGAATGTATTTGTTAGCTATTTATTGTTCACAGTTATAAAAAAAATACAAAGAAGATTAAATTTATTAGCTAAAACTAGAGAAGTAAAACAAGATATTCTTAATCTAATAAATAAAAGTAGAGATTTCTTCTTTATAGTCTATAAATTTAATGAAGAAAAAGTGATGGTGCAATATGTAATTGAAATTATTTCTGAAAAACTTTCTACAAAAGAAAATGAAAATAAATTATCTTTGGACAAAGCTAAAAAAATTTTAAAAGCTGGTGAAGAGAAAGCTAAAGAAATGAATTTAAATGCAGTTTTTGCTATTGTAAATAAAGATGGAAATTTAATATTAGAAGAGAGAATGGATGATGCAATTCTAGCAAGTGTTGATGTCGCATATAAAAAAGCATATACAGCAGCAGCTTTAAAACTAGATACAGCTGACTTGACAAAATTAGTTCAACCTGGAGCGATGTTTTATGGATTACAATCGGATCCGAGATATATAATTTTTGGTGGAGGAGCTTTACTAAAAATTGGAGATGAAATTGTAGGTGCTATTGGTGTAAGTGGCGGAAGTGCTCAGGACGATGTTGAAATAGCAAAAATCTGTGTAGAAACTTTTAAAAATCTTTAGTTGGAAGGTGAAATTATGAATTTTGAAGTAAATAATATGGAAGAAATAGTAGAATTAATAATGAAAAAAATGACAGAAATAGGAGCTTCTACATCGAATAATTCTGGAAACAGAAATGGAGTATTTCAAAATGTAGATGAAGCTATAGAGAAAGCAAAAAAAGCTCAAGAAATTCTTTTTTCTTCAAGATTAGAATTAAGAGAAAAAATAGTTTGCTCAATAAAAGAAACTTTAAAAAATTATACTCTTGAATTAGCTGAACTTGGAGTAAAAGAAACAGGAATGGGTAGGGTAGCTGATAAAAAATTAAAACACGAAGTTACTCTAGCAAAAACTCCTGGGGTAGAAGATTTGAAAGCTTTTGCTTTTAGCGGAGATGATGGATTAACTGTTATGGAATTATCTCCTTATGGAGTAATCGGAGCAATAACTCCATCAACAAATCCAAGTGAAACAATAATTTGTAATTCAATTGGAATGATAGCAGCAGGAAATGCAATAATTTTTGCTCCACATCCTAATGCAAAACAAACTTCTATTAGAACAGTTGAACTCATAAATGAAGCAGTTAGAAAAGCAGGAGGACCTGAAAATTTAGTAGTGACTATAGCTGAACCAAGCATAGAAAATACAAATAAGATAATAGCAAATCCAAATATAAAAATGCTTGTTGCTACTGGAGGACCAGGAGTTGTAAAAAGTGTAATGTCTAGTGGTAAAAAAGCTATTGGAGCAGGAGCTGGAAATCCACCAGTTTTGGTTGATGAAACTGCTGACATAGAAAAAGCGGCAAAAGATATAGTTGCAGGTTCAAGTTTTGATAATAACTTACCTTGTATAGCAGAAAAAGAAGTTGTAGCTGTTGATTCGATAGCAAATTATTTGATATTTGAAATGCAAAAAAATGGAGCTTACTTATTAAAAGATGAAAAATTAATAGAAAAATTAGTTGGAATGGTTTTAAAAAATGGTTCTCCAAATAGAAAATATGTTGGAAAAGATGCAAAAGTTATTCTTAAAGATTTAGGAATAGAAGTTGGAGATGAAATAAAATTAATTATAGTTGAAACTTGCAAAGAACATCCATTTGCAGTTGAAGAACTTTTAATGCCAATCTTACCAATAGTAAGAGTGAAAGATGCTTTAGAAGGAATAAAAGTTGCAAAAGATTTGGAACATGGTTTAAGACATACAGCTATGATTCATTCAAAAAATATTGACATCTTGACTAAGTATGCAAGAGAAATGGAAACTACAATACTTGTTAAAAATGGACCATCTTATGCTGGAATTGGAGTTGGAGGAGAAGGACATACAACTTTCACAATAGCAGGTCCAACAGGAGAAGGACTTACATCAGCAAGAAGTTTTGCAAGAAATAGAAGATGTGTTCTTGTTGGAGCTTTATCAATAAAATAACTTATAAAAAACAAAATAGAATGAAAGGAGCTGTTACGAATCTAATTTTTAGACAGATTATAAAAAATTATTTTTAACTCATAAAATAATTTAATAATCAGTTTTAAAATTAATTTTTTGTAATGGCTCGTTTTATTTTAGAAATAAACTTGTATATAAAAAATAAATTTAAATCATATATATAATGAAAATTTATTTTTTAGTTAATATTATGCTATAATGTATATAAATAAATCACACTTAAGATTAAAATAATTTTTTAAATAGATAAGGAGGTTTTATATGAGTAACATGGCTTTATACATCGGAGAATTTGTAGGAACTACAGCATTATTATTATTTGGAAATGGTATTAATATGACTTGCAGTTTGAAACATAGTTATGGAAAAGGAGCAGGTTGGATAGTAACAACAGTGGGTTGGGGATTTGCAGTAATGATCTCTGCTTACATGGTTGGTTGGGTAAGTGGAGCTCATTTAAATCCTGCTTTAACAATAGGGCTTGCAATGACAGGAAGATTTGCTTGGGAATTAGTTCCTGGTTATATAGTTGCTCAAATATTAGGTGGGGTTTTTGGAGCAAGTATAGCTTATCTAGCTTATAAAGTACAAATGGATGCAGAACCAGAAGCAGGAACAAAATTAGGTGTATTTGCAACAGGGCCTTCTATAGATGCACCTTTATGGAATGTTGTTACAGAAATTATTGGGACAATAGTATTAGTGTTAGGAATTTTAGCTTTAGGTTATGGAGAAGTTGGAATTCAACCAGGTAACGGAGCTTTATTTGTTGGATTTTTAGTTGTACTTATTGGTATGGCTCTTGGAGGAGGAACAGGATATGCAATTAACCCTGCAAGAGATTTAGGACCAAGAATAGCTCATGCAATACTTCCAATAAAAGGAAAAGGAGATTCAAATTGGAAATATGCTTGGATACCAGTTATTGCCCCAGTGATAGGAGCGGTTTTAGGAGCATTAATATTTGATGGATTCTTAGCTTTAGTATGTAACTAAATAATTTAATATAAATTAAAGTATAGTTAGGAGGGAAAATTTATGAAGTACATTGTAGCATTAGATCAAGGAACAACAAGTTCAAGAGCAATTTTGTTTGATGAAAACCAATCAATAGTTGGGGTTGCACAAAAAGAATTTAATCAAATTTATCCAAAAGAAGGATGGGTTGAACATGATCCGATGGAAATTTGGGCAAGCCAAAGTGGAGTTTTGAGTGAAGTAATTGCAAGGGCAGGAATAAGTCAACATGATATTATAGCTTTAGGAATTACAAATCAAAGAGAAACTACAATTGTTTGGGATAAAAATACAGGAAAACCAATTTATAATGCAATTGTGTGGCAATGTAGAAGAACTGCAAAAATTTGTGATGAATTGAAAGAAATTGAAGGATTTAATAATTATGTAAAAGATAATACAGGACTTTTAGTTGATGCTTATTTCTCTGGAACAAAAATTAAATGGATTTTAGATAATGTTGAAGGAGCAAGAGAAAAAGCAGAAAAAGGAGAGTTACTTTTTGGTACTGTAGATACATGGTTGATTTGGAAATTAACTAATGGAAAAGTTCATGCAACAGATTATACAAATGCTTCAAGAACTATGCTTTATAATATTAAAGAATTAAAGTGGGACGAAAAAATCTTAGAAACTTTAAATATTCCAAAATCTTTATTACCAGAAGTTAAAGATTCAAGTGGAACTTTTGGTTATGCAAACCTTGGAGGAAAAGGTGGACATAGAGTTCCTATAGCAGGTGTTGCAGGAGATCAACAATCAGCTTTATTCGGACAAGCTTGTTTTGAAGAAGGAGAAGCGAAAAATACTTATGGAACAGGATGTTTCTTACTTATGAATACTGGTGAAAAGTTTGTAAAAAGCAATAATGGTCTTATCACAACAATTGCAATTGGTCTTAATGGAAAAGTTCAATATGCTTTGGAAGGAAGTATATTTATAGGTGGAGCTAGTGTTCAATGGTTAAGAGATGAATTGAAATTAATCGGAGACTCTAAGGATACAGAATATTTTGCAAGAAAAGTTAAAGACAGTGCAGGAGTTTATGTCGTTCCAGCATTTGTTGGACTAGGAGCACCTTATTGGGATATGTATGCAAGAGGAGCTATCTTTGGACTAACTCGTGGTGCAAATAAAAATCATATCATAAGAGCAACTTTGGAATCAATTGCTTATCAAACTAAAGATGTTTTAAAAGCTATGGAAGAAGATTCTGGAATTAAATTAAATGGATTAAAAGTTGACGGAGGAGCAGCTGCAAATAATTTCTTGATGGAATTTCAATCTGATATTTTAGGAGAAAGTGTAAAGAGACCTACTGTTTTAGAAACTACTGCTTTAGGTGCTGCTTATCTTGCAGGGTTAGCAGTTGGATTCTGGGAAAATAAAAATGAAATAAAACAAAAATGGGTTTTAGATAAAGAATTTACACCAAATATGTCAGCCGATGAAAGAAATAAAAAATATTCTGGTTGGTTAAAAGCTGTAGAAAGATCTAAGATGTGGGAAGAAGAATAAAAACAAAAAAAATAAAATGAAATAAAAATTTTATAAAAGCGAGAGATAAAAAAAATTTTATCTCTCGCTAAATTTTTGTGTAGAAATTTGATTTATTTTTATAAATATGATATAATTAGTCAACAAGTAAGAGTGAAGTCAAGGAGTGGTTGGAGCCACTCCTTATTTTATAGCAAAGGAAGGAGGGCTTACATGGAAAATAATCAAATTATAGAAAAATTAGAAAAAATTGTTAATCCTTTTGTTGAAGAAATGAATCTCTCTCTTGTAGATATAGAATATATGCAAGATGGAGGATACTGGTATGTAAGAATTTTCATTGAAAATTTAAATGGAGATTTAAGCATAGAAGATTGTAGTAAACTTAGCTCAAAAATTGAGGCTGATGTTGAGGAATTAATAGAACATAAATTTTTCCTTGAGGTTTCTTCTCCTGGAATAGAAAGGCCACTTAAAAAAATAGAAGATTATGTAAGATTTGTAGGAGAAAAAATAACCTTACATTTAAAACATAAATTGGAAGATAAGAAACAGTTTAAAGCAACGATAAAAAATGTTAGTGGAGACAGCATTTTGTTTTTAATAGATAAAAAAGAAGTAGAAATAAAATTTAATGAAATAAGAAAAGCAAATATTTTATTTGAGTTTAGTGATTTTTAAAAATGGAGGTAGAGGAGAATAATGAAAGCTAGAGATTCTAAAATTTTCTTAGAAGCATTAGGAGAGCTTGAAAGAGAAAAAGGAATTAGCAAAGAAAGTGTGCTAGAAGCAATAGAACTTGCTCTTTTGGCGGCATATAAGAAAAATTATGGTGAAGATGAAAATGTTGAAGTAGTAATTGATAGGGATAATGGAGATATTAAGGTTTTTGAAAAGAAAACAGTTGTAAATGAAGAGGACTTATTAGATCCAAACCAAGAAATTTCTTTAGAAGAAGCTCAGAAGATAAAAAAGAGAATTAAAATAGGAGATGTTCTAAAGTTTGAAGTTGACTGTGAAAACTTTAGAAGAAATGCTGTGCAAAATGGTAAACAAATAGTTATCCAAAAAGTTAGAGAAGCAGAAAGAGAAAATATATTTGAAAGATTTAAAGAAAGGGAAGACAATATAATTTCTGGTATCATAAGAAGAATTGATACAAAAAGAAATGTTTTTGTGGAAGTTGAAGGGATTGAACTTATACTACCTCCTGCAGAACAATCACTTTCAGATGTTTATAGAGTTGGAGAAAGATTAAAAGTTTATTTAGCTTCAGTTGAAAAAACAAGTAAATTTCCAAAAATAATGATTTCAAGAAAATCTGAAGGACTTTTAAAGAAATTATTTGAACTAGAAATACCAGAAATATCGTCAGGAATAATTCAAATAAAATCTCTTGCAAGAGAAGCGGGATCAAGAGCGAAAGTTGCAGTGTATTCAGAAGTGGCTAACATTGATACTATAGGAGCTTGTATAGGTCAAAAAGGAGCTAGAATAAAAAATATAGTTGATGAGTTAAACGGAGAAAAAATAGATATAGTTATTTGGAAACCTGAAGTAGAAGAATTTGTATCAGCTGTATTAAGTCCAGCAGTTGTTGAAAGCGTTGAAATCTTAGAAGACGGGACAGCAAAAGTTTTAGTAGCTCCTTCTCAATTATCACTTGCAATAGGTAAAAATGGTCAAAATGCAAGACTTGCAGCAAGAATTACAGGTATGAGAGTTGATATAAAGGTTACAGATAAAGAAAGTAAAGAGGAAAAGGTAGGAACTGATGAGTAATACTCATATACCAGAAAGAAGTTGTATAATTTGCAGATCTAAAAAAGAGAAACACAATTTGTTTAGATTAGCTAAAATGCAAGAAAATACCTATGAGTTTGATAAGGAACAAAAAAAGCAAGCAAGATCAGCTTATGTGTGCAAATCACTAAATTGTTTGGGTAAGCTAGCTAAACACAATAAGATTAAGCTAGATAATCAAGATTTGATGACAATGTTAAATATTATTAATAAATCAAATAAAAATTATTTGAATATACTAAATGCTATGAAAAACTCGGGAGAGTTAGTGTTTGGAATGAATTTGATTTTTGAAAATATTGAGCATATTCACTTTGTAGTTATAGCTCAAGATATTTCGAAAAAAAATGAAGTAAAGTTGTTAAAAAAAGTTAATGAATTACAGATACCTCATAAAAGTCTAGCTACTATGCAAGATTTAGGAAATATTTTTAACAAAGAAGAAATAACTGCCATTGGAATAAAAGATAAAAAAATGGCAAGAGGACTGATAGATTAAAAGAATGAAGGAGGGGCTTAATGAAAACAAGAGTTCATGAAATGGCTAAGAAACACGGAATTAAAAATAGAGAATTCTTAGAAGTGTTGAAAAAAGATATAGGTATAACCGTAACATCTCACTTGTCTAATTTAGACGAAGAACAAGTTGAAAAAATAGATGCCTACTTTGCAAAAATGAATATGCTTAAAGTAGAAGCACCTGAACCAGTAAAGGTTCATAAAGAGAAAAAAGAAGAGAAGCCAATTAGAAAAATTATAGATGAGGATGAAACTGACGAAGATGAAATTCATACTCAAAAAAATAATAAGAAGAATAAATTTCAACAAAAGAATAAAAATAAAAATCATGGTTTTGAAGATGAAAATGGTGGAAACCATAAGAATAAAAATAAAAAGAAAAAAGGTAGAAGAACTGATTTTGTTGTGAAGACAGCTGAAGCTACACCTGATGTAATCGAAGAAGATGGAATAAAGATTATAAAATTTAGAGGAGAATTAACTCTAGGGGATTTTGCCGACAAATTAGGTGTAAATAGTGGAGAAATAATCAAAAAATTATTTTTAAAAGGGAAGATGTTTACTATAAATAGCCCTATAACATTGGAGTTAGCAGAAGAATTAGCAGCTGATTATGATGTTTTAGTGGAAGAAGAACAAGAAGTAGAATTGGATTTTGGAGAAAAATTTGCTCTTGAAATAGAAGATAAAGAAGCTGATTTAAAAGAAAGACCGCCTGTTATAACAATAATGGGGCATGTTGACCACGGAAAGACGTCTCTTCTTGATGCAATAAGAACTACAAATGTTGTTAGTGGAGAAGCAGGAGGAATCACTCAAAAAATTGGTGCATACCAAATAGAAAAAGATGGAAGAAAAATAACTTTCGTAGATACTCCTGGTCACGAAGCATTTACAGACATGAGAGCAAGAGGAGCTCAAGTAACAGATATAGCAATTTTAGTTGTTGCAGCAGATGATGGTGTAATGCCACAAACAATAGAAGCAATATCTCATGCCAAAGTTGCAAAAGTACCAATAATTGTCGCAGTAAATAAAATAGATAAACCAGAAGCTAATCCAATGAAAGTAAAACAAGAACTTATGGAACATGGTCTTGTGTCTGTTGAATGGGGTGGAGATGTAGAGTTTGTTGAAGTTTCTGCAAAGCAAAGACTAAATCTTGATGTATTATTGGACACAATATTAATAACAGCAGAAATTTTAGAGTTAAAAGGTAATACTAAGAAAAGAGCAAAAGGTGTTGTGCTTGAATCAAGACTTGATCCAAAAATAGGACCTATAGCAGATATTTTGATACAAGAAGGAACTTTAAAAATAGGAGATGTTATAGTTGCTGGTGAAGTTCAAGGGAAAGTTAAAGCTCTTTTAAATGATAAGGGAGATAGAGTGAATTCTGTTTCTGTATCACAACCAGTTGAAGTAATAGGTTTTAATAACGTTCCTGATGCTGGAGACACTATGTATGTTATTCAAAATGAACAACATGCAAAGAGAATAGTTGAAGAAGTCAGAAAAGAAAGAAAAATTCAAGAAACTACTAAGAAAACAATATCTCTTGAAAGTTTGTCTGATCAATTGAAACACGAAAATTTAAAAGAATTAAATCTTATTTTAAGAGCTGATTCAAAAGGTTCTGTTGATGCTTTAAGAGACTCATTGTTGAAATTGTCAAACGATGAAGTTGCTGTAAATATTATTCAAGCTGCTTCTGGAGCGATAACAGAAAGTGACGTAAAACTTGCAGAAACTGCTGGAGCAATCATAATCGGATATAGTGTAAGACCTACTACTAAAGCTTTGAAAGAAGCTGAAACAAGTAAAGTAGAAATAAGAACATCTA
>QWCZ01001319.1_pt1 | contig 10944 bp, 9 predicted proteins | sample 1972651 | NCBI WGS metagenome assembly QWCZ01 (sample SAMN09866695, study PRJNA288562) | Human oral metagenome isolate pre1_saliva, whole genome shotgun sequencing... | isolation source: mouth | host: Homo sapiens | place: USA: California
ATAAAACTGCTAGCCCCTCAGACAGTCCGTCAGATACCCCTTCTGCTAGCGCCTCGCCCACTTCTAATGCGAATCCTTTAGAGACTGCTACCCCTACGCAAAGTGCGGCGGCTGCTGGCTCTGAGGGTGAGGATGGCTCTAACACCACTGCCCTGTATGCCGCTTTGGGGGTAGGTATTGTGGTGCTGTTGGCGCTGTTGGCATTGATCGTGATGGTTTTGCGTAAGCCCCGTAAGGGCGCTAATGCTTCTGGCCCTTATCCCAACAACACCAGTGGGTATGTGCCCACGATGTCTAGCGGGCAGATTAATACTTCCGGCCCGCTTCAGGGCACTCAGGGGATCCAGGGCACTCAGGGCGCTAGTGCCGCTTCGGCTGCTTATGCCAGCTCGACGGCGTCGGCGGCTTATCCACAGTCTGCGGCTTCTGCAGCCTCGGCTCCCGCACAGTCCGCGCCCAGCTCTGGCTATCCCCACAGTGCGGCCTCTTCTAACTATCCGCAGTCGGCAGCCTCTGGCTACGCGCAGTCTGCAGCGTCGGGCTATGCCCCCTCGGCGGCGTCGGCTCCTTACGCCCCCAGCGCACCCCAAGGCTACGGACAACCCGGCCACGGACAGTCAGCCGCACCCCAGGGTTACGGCCAGCCAGCAGCTCCCCAAAGTTACGGGCAGCAGCCCCCGCAGGGCTACGGCCAGGCACCTCAAAACTATGGCCAGCAGGCCGGGCAGGGCTACAGCCAGAGCACCCCGCAATACTCGGCTCCAAGCGCCGCTCAGGCCCCAAAGGGCTATGCGCAATCGGCAGCCTCAGGGTATGCACAGTCAGCGGCGTCGGGCTATGCTCCCTCGGCGTCGTCAGCCCCTTACGCCCCCAGCGCACCCCAGGGTTACGGACAGAGCGCCCCACCCCAGGGTTACGGCCAGCCAGCAGCTCCCCAAAGTTACGGGCAGCAGCCCCCGCAGGGCTACGGGCAACCGGCGGCGCAAGGCTACAGCCAACCCCAGGGCTACAACCAGGGTGCTCCGCAAACCTATGGGCAAAGCGCTGAGCAGTCGGTGTTCCCCAGTTACGCCCAGGAAACAACCTTGGCCCCAACTCACCGCTACCCGCAGGACACCATCGCGGCCACTACCCCGTCCCCTTCACAGGACACGGTTCAGGCGCCCACCGCGCAAGAAACCGTGCAGGCGCCCACCGCGCAGCCTTCACAAGAGACGGTTCAGGCCCCAACTCAGGACTATGACCCTGCCGCTACCCAGATTTATGACGCGGATAGCGAGCCAAACCAGCAGCCCCGCACTGGCTGGAACAACCAGCCTTATGGCGGCTAATTAGGAGATAGGTATGAATACTGCCGTATGTAAACGCTTTTTCACTCGTTTTGTAGCTGCTGCGCTACTGGCCACGGCTGGCACCCTGGCGCCGTCGGCACTAGCTGCACCTAGCGAGGCGAAAGTGCAAGAGTCGGTGGTATTTACCAAGGCTGGGCAGATTATGTACACGGTTAGCATCGCCGATTACACCCAGACACTAACCAGCCAAAGCTGCGCTGACACGCTAGAAAGTGCCATGCCGAAGACTGAGGCAGGAATTACCCCAGTTTTTAAACAAAACGAGGGTTATAACTACTGCTCGGGCACGGTCACCTACAGTGCGCAGGCGGGGCATGAGTTTTATTCGCTCAACGGTGACAAGCTAACCGGCCATAACCGCGTTGACGCGCTGCTTGTTGCTCTAAAACCGCTTAAGGTTAGCTCCATTAACAGCAATGTCAGCGTGCATGATGCCACGGTTACTTCCGCTAGCGACGGCGTCAAAGTGAATCAGTCTGGTGGTGAGGGTAAGGGCTACTTCATGCAGTGGCGCAATTCCACTCACCAAAACACCTTTACTGCGACTGTAAATAACCCAAGTTCTACTAGCACTTCAGGTGGTTCAAGCTGGCTGGCTGGTGGTTCTCAGGGAGGTTCTGGTAGCGCTGACGGTTCTGGCTCGCAAAGCGCAGCTCCCGACGGCGCCCAGCCTAGCGCCGGCGCCACTAGTGCGGCTCCTACGCCGGGGGCTAGTGGCTCAGCCAGCGGTTCTGCTAGTGCTAGCAGCTCTGCCAAGGCTACTGACTACCGCGCGACTATAGCTGGCGCCGATAAATCTCAGGCGGCCGCCGCCAAGCAGGGTAATAGCGGGATAGTTACCGCCCTGTGGGTAGTTGGCGCCCTGGTGGTAGCCAGCGCCGCTGGCCTGGGCTTTTTGCTACTAAAGCGCCGCAAGCAGGAAGCTGCAGGCGGTGACGCTAGCGAGGCCTAAAACACTACCCGGCACTACCCACTAAGTTTCAAGGAGGAAAAATGCACCGCATCGCTGCACGCTTTAAGCATGTTGGCGTGTTTGTGGCATTAATCGCGCCGTTCTTGACTCTTAGTGTGGCCTCGCCGGCTGCGGCTGCTACCCCTTTAGCCGCCAGTCCCCTGACGGCTACCTCTGGGACTGCTCTCCTGCCCTCTACCTCTGAGACCCTTCCCCTAAGCGCTGCCCCTTTAGCCGCCGATTCTGCTAGCGACGACAATATTTGGCTCACTATCGCCATTGTTGCGGTTGGCGTGGCCCTGATGTCTTGTATTGCGTTGGCGTTGACTATGGCAAAGGTGCGTCGTAATCGTGCCAAGCCGGCCCAGCCTTTGGGGGCGCCTGTTTTCCAGCAGATGCCCTCTGCGCCGTCGGCCCCCGTGCTAGGGACGCCAGGTTTCCCGCAGCAGATGGTTTCTGCACCGTCGGCCCCCGCACTTGGTTACCACCCGTATATTGCCCCGACGCCGTCGCTGGCACCTACGGCCCCAGGTGGGCTGCCGCTTACTGCACAGCCGGTTAATGAGGCTTATCCGCAACGATATGGGATGCCCAGTCAGCCTGATTCAGGAGATTTGGCTACGCTTTCGCACCCGAATCAGAACGTCCAGCTGGCCCATGAACTAGCCACCCCGGAAGGTAACCAGACTCGCCTAGTTTCTACCGACGGCGTCGCCCACGCTTATCCTGCGGAAGAACCGGCCTGGCAAATGGCTCCTGCAGGCTCCAGCGATTAAAGGGGCAAACAATGAAACGCGCACTGGCAATCTTATTGACCTTTATTACCTTGGCGACTGGAGCCTTATTTGCCCCTACCGCCACGGCTAACGGAAATTTAAAGACTGAACTCTGGTTCACACTTAACTCTGATGGTAGCATTAAAGAATTAATTAATGTCTCCAGCAACGATAACACCATTAACGCCGATAACTGCAAAGGCACTGAAACAGATATCGTAAGGTTCGCTCGCATAGGTAAAGAAAATAGATGCATTTTCATTAAATATTACAAAAAAGGCGAACCCACCCCTAACTGGTCAGTATCCCTAGAAGGTAACAGTATCAACTTTAGGTTTTTCAACGAGTTCTATTATTCACTAGACAGAATCGTGAATACCTTAAACATTGATCGCTCTGATTTAAATGTCAGGTTTACCATAGTGCAGCTTCCTGCAGATACAACCATTACCTCTCAAACCTTGTCGCCAAGCATAGATAAGGGAGATAGCAAGTACAGCTACTACACCTGGTTTGGCGCTGAGGCTACTAGCGCAGATATAGAACTAGCCGGTAGTTTTTCATACTCACCTTACGACCCTACTGGCAGGCCCACTACCTCCACTCCTAGCCCCACCCACAAACCCAGCCGCACACCTGCACCTTTCAGCACGGCTAGCCCTAAACCCAGCCATGGCAATACCAGCAGACCAGCCACCGTCAGCCCAACTACTAACAGCTCCGCCACCAAGCCTACGACAGGCGCCAACAAGTCTGTAGCTACATCAATATCCAACTCCCGCAATTTTAATGGCTTACTTAATGAGTTTTTAATAATTGCCACCATAGCCTCTATTGCTATAATCGCAGGGACTTTCTTATTAGCCCAGATAAGTAAGAACTCCACTTCTGCATATACGCCACTTTCTGCCGCTACACTCTATGCCGATCAAAGTAGTTCTAACGCGCAGCCACAGACATACCAGACCCATTCAAACCAACCGCGAAGCTTTACAGAGACTTCTACACAGTCGAGCCCTTCAAAGGCGCAAACCCAAGCCAATCAGCCACCCTGGCAAGGATAGCCAGACTGACTTTAATTCAACCCACAAGCTTTAGCAATTACTTGTTTAAGGAGAGAGCAATGAAACGTCTACTCGCCATAGCGCTAGCTTTTCTCACGCTAGTGGCCGGGGCGCTGTTAGCCCCGACAGCCACCGCTGCCGGAAAAGTTGAGACTAAATTATTATTTGCGCTTAATGACGACGGCAGCTTTGATGAGTTAGCCGCAGTTTACGGCAGCGAGGACGTTATCAATTCCTCAAATTGCAAAGACACTAAAGAATATATCTCAAAATTTACTCAAAAGGACGGTAAAAATCAGTGCATTTTCGCTAAACATTACGAAAAAGATAGCTATGCCAACAATTGGACAGTTTACCAAAGTGGAGACACCCTTAAGTTTAACTTCTTGAATCTTACCGCTTTTATTCGCAGCGATGTTTCAGAAGCTTTAGGCATCTATTATAGCGATCTAAACGTTATTTCTAGCGGGGCGGCAGTACCACTGAACGCAACCGTTACCGATCAGAGCCTGTCGCCAACTGTAGATAAGAGTGACAAATTTGTTTACTACACTTGGGAAGGCTCTGATGCCACTAACTCAAGCGCAAGCTTAAAAGGTACTTTGCCGCTTTCTGGCGCCACCAGCAACCCAACCAGCAATCCTACTAACAGCCCAACTAACACCCCTGAGCCAGCTTTAACCGCTACCGCATCAGCTACTCCTAGTGCCGCAGCTACCGGCGCTACCGCTACCGCATTAGCCGCAAAACACAACTCTAACGACTCCAATACCACGCTATATGTAGTGCTAGGCATTGCAGCTGCGGCTGCTTTAATTGGTGTTGTAGTTACTGTTGTACTGGTAAAGAAGCGTAAGAGCTCTACCCCTACCCCCGGGTTCTACCCGCCAGCTTCTCCAACTATGCCTTATAACGGTCCCTACCCCGGCCCACAGGCTCAGCAAGGCTATCGAGGACCGCAGCAGCCACAGGGTTACCCAGGCGCCCAACAACAGGGCTATCCCGGCCCGCAGCAGCCTCACCAGCCCAGCGCGCAGCCTCAAAGGAATCAGCCGGCCCCAGGGCAACCACCTTATGGTGCTAACCCAAACTACCCGCAAAACCGTAACTGACCCTTGCCAGGGCTAACGTGTTGGCCGGCCATTTTAATGGCCGGCCAACACCCCTAGTATTTGCAACATATTCAAGGAGGAAGCCGTGAAACACGCACTAGCAACAGCGCTAGCTTTTATCACATTGGCTGCCGCAGCTCTTGCTACCCCTGCCGCCATGGCTGCCACACCTACTAGCAGTATCGAAACCACACTAATGTTCGTACTTGAAGCTGACGGCAGCACAGATCAGGGCGTTATTATCTCCAGCAGCGACGAAACCATAAATAAATCTAACTGCAAAGCTTTCGGAGATTTCGAAGCAGAATTTAAACAAAAAGACGGCAAAAATAAATGCCTACTTTCAACACACCGCACCATCGACGAATTATCTAGCTCATGGATAAAGAATGTTGAAGGCAATGAAATTAAGTTTTCATTTACAGGGATTTCATTTGATTTCGTCTACAAAGTAGCGACTCGTTTCGGATTCGACACAAATGCGCTTAACATAACCCAAAGCGTTGCGGCAATTCCTTTAAATGCCACCGTCACTATTGAAAGGTTACAACCCAAAGTAACTAAAGGTAGTAATTATGTCTACTACACATGGGAGGGAGATACTACTGAAACCATGGGGGCGGGGCTAGTGGGAACTATTCCAATCTCCAATCCCTCTGCCACACCAGATGCTAGTTATGCCAAGGAACCTGCCCATACAGACAACCCCAATGACAACTTTTCATCTAACGCAGCCTCCCCTACTGTTCTAGCCACAAAGCAGAATTCTAATAACTCTAACACTGCCCTTTATGTTGTGTTAGTGGTTGTGTCGGTAGTTGCTTTGGCTGGCATTGCGCTAACTGTACTACTAGTGCAAAAACGTAAAAAACCAGCTTTCCCACCATATCAGCCTGGTTCTCCCATTACCCCTTATAACTCACGACCTTATTCATCATTGTCGCCACAATCAGAACAGACTTACCTACCTATGCAACCTCACCAAAATCAGCCAGGGCAACCTAATCAGCATCCCGATATTACCAAGCCAACTACCTAACCAGAGTTAAAAGTTCTGAAAGTTTACCTTCAGGACAATAGACTAAAGTTACAGATCAACCACAGCCCTGCAACGATTAGTAAGGAGAAGGCAATGAAACACATACTAGCAATCACACTAGCCTTCATGACATTAGCTACAGCAGCCATACCCATCCCAGCCGCAGTAGCTGATGAAAAGATTGACACAACATTAATGTTTGTCCTTAACCCAGATGGAAGCAGCGATGATTTTATAATCGTCTATAGCATTGACGGTACAGTCAACACTTCCAACTGCAAGGACGGCAAACGCCATACCGCACGATTTAGTCAAGTAGAAGGCAGGAACAAATGCATCTTCGCTAGGCATAACGGGAAAAACGACCTTACTAGCACTTGGCATAAGCAACAAGGAGAAAGCGACATTAACTTCACTTTCTCAAACACACCCAACTACTCACTAGAACTTGCAAAAAAAGCATTAGGCGTAAACTACACCACAACACTAAAAATAAATAATCTCGTAGTGGTAGTGCCAGCAAATGCAAATATTTCCGAGCAAACTTTATTACCAGAGGTAGAGAAAAGCAGTAAACATATTTACTACACTTGGAGGGCGAGCGCAGCTAGCAACCCAGATGCTGGCCTAAAAGGAAAAATGCCATTTCCTAACTCATCTATTAAGCCCACTAGTGAACCCACTAACACAACTACTCCAACAGTTACTGATGATGACTCTCTGCATACCGTTTCCGCTACCTCACTGAGCAAGGATAATGGCTCTAATATCGAGTTTTACATTGCATTAGCTATTGTCTGCACATCAGCTTTAATTGGAATTGCAACCATAGTTTTAATTGCGAAAAAGCGTGAAAAATCTCTACACATTTACTATAGTAAATCCTTGCCCGTAACCTCTAACAAGAGCCCACAACAGTCTATACAACAGACTTATCTAGGCAACCAATCACAACTAAGTCACTAGCAATAGATTAAAGGAGGAAGCCGTGAAACACGCATTAGCAACAGCGCTAGCTTTTATCACATTGGCTGCCGCAGCTCTTGCTACCCCTGCCGCCACAGCTTCCGGGAACATTGAAACCACATTAATGTTCATCCTCAACTACGATGGCAGTAGCGAGGAAGTAACTGCCGTATACAGTAAAGATAACACTATAAACTCTTCCAACTGTAAAAACACCAAAACGTACACTGCGGAATTTAATCAGTCAGATGGTAAAAACGAATGCGTTTTCCGTAAACACTATGATAGAGATGAGAATGGCCCCGCCTGGTCTACACACCGTGTAGATGACAAGCTTGAATTTAACTTCATGAGCCTTTCAGTTTCTATGCGAATCGAAGTTGCAGATGCTCTGGGGCTGAAGAAAACTAATGACCTGAATGTGGTTTATACGGTGGCTGCGCTGCCCTTAAATGCCACTGTCACCAGAGAAACACTATCCCCAAAGGTAGCCAAGGGTAGCAAAAACATCTACTACACCTGGAACGGTAACACAGCTGTTGATTCAACTGCAGAACTGAAAGGAACCATACCGTTTTCTAGCACTACCATCACTCCATCTATCGCCCCAGCCCCGGGAGACACCGGGGTCAGCAACGATAAGCCATCTGGCAATAACACTACTGTGCTAGCTGTCAGCCACAAGTCCAGCGATTCCAATACTGCGCTTTACGTGGTACTGGGTGTGGTTTCGGTAGTAGCCCTGACCAGTGTAGTAACCACTGTTCTGCTCGTACAAAAGCGCAGAGAGCCAAGTCCCACTGTCTACTTTGCAGCCTCTACCAGGGTTTATAACGGACAACCCCATTCAGGTCCACAGCCACAGCAAGCTAGCCGCTCAATCCCGCAAACATCAGAGCCACAGCCTCACCCAAGTTCACCATCTGCTATGCAGCAGAACCAGGGTGACCAATAACCTGGCCAATTGAAATCATTAAGGAAGAAACCGTGAAACGCGCACTAGCAACCTCGCTAGCCATTCTCACGCTAACGGTTGCCGCACTATTTGCCCCCATCTCTGTAGCTGCCGCAGCCATTGAGACCTCGCTGATGTTTGTACTTCAAAGCAATGGCGACACCTATGAAGGCATGATTGTTTCTAGCAGCGACAACACCATAAATCAGTCAAACTGCAAAGACACTGACAATTACGAAACCAACTTTCGCCAAAAAGATGGTAACAACCAGTGTCTTTTTACCAAAAAATATAGCAAAGATCAAAGCGGCAAATCCTGGATAAAGAAGACTTCTGGCAGTAACCTTGAGTTTGACTTTACTCCTGTAACTTATTCGATGAGAGACGCTATCGCAAAATCACTAAGCATCGTTAACGCAACAGATTTAAACGTAGTCAGAGTTGTAGTTGCGCTTCCATTAACCGCAACCGTCACCAATACGCAAACCACATCTCCCGCCATAACTAAAGGCGATCAATATGTTTACTACACTTGGAACACAGACAAGGATCGCACTGATATCCGCCTAATAGGAACTATGCCCCTGTCTAACTCCACTAGTAACCCCCGCAGCAGTAGCAGCTCCAGTCCTACCACTTCCCAGAGCCCTGGAGTAACTATCACCCCCACCCCACTAGCCGTAAAACACAAGGACTCCAATACCACGCTTTATATTGCATTAGGTATCACTACTGCAGTGGCTGTGGCAGGTATTGTAATTACGATTTTATTGACACAAAAACGCAGGCAACCTCCAGCTAAGTACACCTCTTCGGCACCTTCAGGTCCTTATAACAGTCAGGGCTACACAGGCAACCAGCTCCAACAGAGCTACCCAACTCTCCAGAACCGGCACCCCTAGGGAACCTGACTACCAGCCTGATACGGTTAAGACAGCTCCCCCTAAGCGACACACTCAAGGAGAAGCAGTGAAACGTGCACTAACAACCACACTAGCTTTTATCACATTAATGGCTGGAGCCATATGCGCGCCTAGTGCTGTCGCCGCAGGTAACATTACTGCCAAGCTTATCTATATTCTTGAAAAAGACGGCACTGCCTACGAAGCAATATCTCTTAGTAGCACCGATGGCACTATTAATGACTCCAATTGCGACGATATTGATGATTACACTGCTGATTTCAGCCAATCAGGCAGCAAAAGTGAATGCATGTTCTATCAGTACTATGACGAGAACGAATACCTTGCAGCCCTATTAAGAACCCCCAATGGTTCAAAAAATAATATCAATTTTATGTTTATACCAAACTCAGTTGCCATGCGCGTTAAAATCGCAGCTGGCCTTGAGATAAATGTAAACGACCTTAACGTTACTAGTACCGTGCTCGCCATCCCACTAAGGGCAAAAGTCACCACTAAAACACTTTCCCCTGCGGAAAGCAAAGACAATAAATATGCTTACTACACTTGGAATGGGAGCACTACTGAAACCGGTGCAGCTAGCGTAACAGGAACCATGGAACTGGCCGCCTCTGCAGATGGCGCCCCTACGATCAACTCTGGCGTAAGCCCACAAAGCACCCCATCTGCTACCGCCGAGACCACCACTGGCCTGACCAAGCGCTCTGACAAGGCTTCGTCATCTCCCCCAGTTTCAGCTGTTCCTACCGCACTAAGTGTCAAGAAAACCTCTAAGCAAACCGACAACAGTCTCTTGCTTGCCATAATTGTTGGCGGCCTAGTTGCCACGATTGGAATCATGGCAACTGTTCTGCTTTCCAAAAAACACAAAAAGCCAGCTAAACCTCAATTTTCTTCCCCTGGTGGACCTAATACTCCACGCCTCTATCCCAGCTCAGCCCATAACGGGCAAGCTCCTACAAGTCGAGAGCGGCCGCCATACAGCAGTGGCCCTAATCATCCAAGCAGCTAAGTATCGGTACCTAGGCAACAAAATAGTCACTACCAGGGAAGGAAATAACATGCGTCGTAAATTGACAGCTTTAATGGCGCTTTTAATGCTGGCAGGCGCCGGTATGATCGCACCTACCGCCACCGCACAGGAATACGAGGGATCATATGTAACCCAGCTTTCTAGCGACGGCACAATCACGGAATTCATTGCCGTTAGAGGCGTAACTGAAGAAAGCTGCAAATCCACAAAATACAAGCCTACTTACGATCCTGAAGGCAAGGCTTGTTTGATTGGAGTGACTTTTAAAGGCGAGAGGATCAACAAAGCCTTTACGCTTAAGCTAACCTCAAATGGCGGCACCAGCTATTCCTTTGAGTTCAGCACTCTTTCTGTCAGCGACTACGAGGCACTTGCCAGCGATCTGTATCGAGGCGATAGCATCAAGATCACCAGGGTTACTTTAGCCTTGCCTGTAGGTAGTGTTATCACCAACGGTAAAGGTAATGCCACAAAATTAGACAACACCGATACTGACGCCTATCGCTGGACCGAATACAGTCCGTTGATGTCAGTAAAGGGCACCACCACCCTTGATGCTTCTGTGGCAGGTTACTTAGCGGCTGGCACTTCCTCACCCACGCCTACTCCCAGCGCAACAACAGAATCTTCAACCCCCACCCCTGCTACTTCAGCTGTGCCCACTCAGAGCACTAGCGCCACAGCCCCGGCTAATGATTCAGGTTCCAACACTGGCTTGTATGTAGGTATCACCATTGCGGCAGTAGTAATTGCAGCGATCGCAATTGCCGCC
>QWCZ01001322.1_pt2 | contig 10941 bp, 7 predicted proteins | sample 1972651 | NCBI WGS metagenome assembly QWCZ01 (sample SAMN09866695, study PRJNA288562) | Human oral metagenome isolate pre1_saliva, whole genome shotgun sequencing... | isolation source: mouth | host: Homo sapiens | place: USA: California
TCTCATACCTTTATCGTATGGTACACCAAGAGCTTCTGGTGTAGAAGTTTTCTTAGAAAATACGATAAGCGCAATAATTGTTGCTACGAATGGGAACATATTCCAGAATGATACCGGAATTGGTAGATCTGGTGCTAAAATAGATACTTTTTCAGCAAATACTTTTGTTCCACCGAAGAACAGTGATGCTAAAGTAATTGTAATTGGGTTATATTTACCAAAGATAAGTGCTGCTAATGCTAAGTATCCGAATCCGTATACTGTGATTGCTGCGTTAAATCCTTGGCTGAATGTAGTAGCGATGATTGCTCCTGCTAATCCTGCTAAACATCCTGAGATAAATACCCCAATGTAACGATATTTAAATACATTTAATCCTAATGAATCACTTGCTTGTGGGTTTTCCCCTACAGAACGTAATCTTAATCCAAATGGACGTTTATAGATAACGTAGTAAGTAACACAAACTAGGATAATAGCTATAATGATCGTTGGATAAACTGTGAAATTACCAAGTATTGTATATCTTGGGAATCCACTAGCTAATAATAATTCATAAGTTCCGTTAAAGTGGTTTACTAAGAATAACGCGATAGCTGGTGTAATTAAGTTAATCGCTGTACCTGAGATTACTTGGTCAGCTTTTAAGTTAATACTGATAAATGCGTGAATTAATGAAAGAAGTCCTCCACACGCTGTTGCCGCTAATAAGCAAAGTACTAATTGACCAAATGTAGGTGCTCCATCAAATGCACTAAGAGCTATGAAAGAAGCAACAAATGAACCGAAAATTACGAAACCATCAAGTGCAATATTTACAACCCCACTCTTTTCAGAATAGAAACCACCTATTGCTGCGATAAGTATAGGTACTGTATATTGCAACATTGAGTCTAATAGTGATAATACTGTATCCATCTATTTATCTCCTTTCTTTTTACTGCTTGCTGCTTTTTTAGAGAATTTGAAATCAAAGATTGATTTAGCAGCTACAAATAGAACGATTAATCCGATTAAAATATTTGCGATATCTTTTGGAATACCAACAAATGATAATTGAGGTGTTAATACACCTAAGAATCCAAATAGTAATGCTCCTAGTAATGAACCTAGAGCTGTATTAGCACCAATAAGTGCTACGGCGATACCCATGTATCCATATCCTTGGAATGTAGAACCTGCTACTACTTGTCCAACCGGCCCCATGTTGTAAAGAGCTCCACCTAGACCTGCAAATGCACCAGAAATAGCCATAGATAAGATTGTATTTCTATTAACTTTCATACCAACGAATTTAGATGCATTTGCGTTATAACCTACAGAACGTAGTTCGTAACCAAACACTGTTTTTTCCATAACGATATAGAAAATAATTACCCCAAAAATTGCAAAGAATAAATCTGTACCTAAACGGTGGTTACTAAAGATTCCTTCGATAAGACTATTTTGTAAATATCCTGTACCATCTTCTGCAACGATTGGTTTAGAAATAATATCATTTGTTCCTTTAATAAATTTAGGAACAGCGAATTGTACAAAGTATAATGCTGTATAGTTTAACATAATTGTTACAACTACTTCACTGATATTAAATTTAGCTTTTAAATAACCAGCAATACCAGCCCAAATACCACCTACAATAATACCTGCTAGGATTGAACAAATTAATACTAAGTAAAAATTCATTCCTTCCATTTTGATAGCAACAAGACCTGCAAAAAGACCACCCATAATAAATTGTCCTTCTGCCCCAATATTGAATAACCCTGTTCTAAATGCAAAGGCTACTGATAAACCTGTACAAATAAGTGGAATTGTCGATACAAAAATTTCTGCTATACTGTTTGAATCAGAAAAAATGTCTCCAATAACACTTAAAACATCTTCTGGCGACGCTCCAATTGCCGAAATAAGAATTGCTCCTATAATAAACGAAGCTAATATTGGTAGCACCGCATTAGTTAAAACTTTTTTTAACATACGCTCTCCTCTCTACTTCTTAACCCCGGCCATTAGAAGACCTAGTTGTTCTTTAGTTACATTTTCATCATTGTCTACGACATCAATAATATTACCATTGTGAATAACTGCTATTCTGTCAGATAATGTTAGAATTTCATCTAAATCGTATGAGATTAATAATACTCCATTACCTTTATCACGGTAATTGATTAACATTTTATGAATACCATTTATCGCACCAACATCAAGTCCACGTGTAGGTTGTGTTGATACTAATAATTTTGGATCTAATTCTAATGCACGTCCAATAATAAGTTTTTGTTGGTTACCACCACTCATACTACGAGCAGCAATTTTTTCGTCACCAGCTTTACGCACATCATATTTTTCACAAAGCTCTTTAGCAAATTTAGAGATTGCTGGTTTTTTCAAGAATCCACGTGAAGAAAATTTCTCTGTATAGTAGTTTTCTAATACTGAGTTTTCTTCAACACTGAAATCAAGAACTAATCCATCTTTGTGTCTGTCTTCTGCAATAATTTCAAGACCTAATTCTTTACGTTTTGCTGTTGGAACTCCAGCAAGGTCTTTTCCATCAAAGACAATTTTTCCTTTAGTTTCTTTTAATAAAGCATTTAGTACTTCAACAAATTGTTGTTGACCGTTACCATCAACCCCAGCAATACCAAGGATTTCTCTTTCACGAACATCTAAGTTGAAGTCAGAAAGTATATCTTTTTTCTCTTCAGTATCTGCATAAAGACCAGATACTTCTAATATTTTTTTCTTACCTTCTCTAGAACGTTCATATTTAATAATTTCTAGATCTTTACCAATCATAAGACTAGCAAGTTTTTCTTTTGTTGTGTCTGCTACTTCTACAGTTCCGAAGTATTCACCACGACGAATAATACTACAACGATCAGCTACTGCCATAATCTCGTTAAGTTTATGAGTGATTAATAAGATAGTTTTCCCTTCTGCTTGAAGATTCTTAAGAATTGCTAAAAATTCTTTAATTTCAGCAGGAGTTAAAACCGCTGTAGGTTCGTCAAAGATAAGAATATTAGCGTCTCTATATAACATTTTCAGAATTTCTACCCTTTGTTGCATCCCAACTGTAATATCACCTACTAAGGCTTTCGGGTCTACTTCTAATCCATATTTTTTAGATAGTTCTGTAATTTTTTTAGCAGCAGAATCTAAATCGATTTTTCCACCTTTTACTTCTTCCATTCCTAAGATGATATTCTCAGCAACAGTGAAGTTTTTAATTAATTTAAAGTGTTGGTGAACCATACCGATCCCAAGCTGATTAGCATGTTTAGGATCTTTAATGTCAACTTCTTTCCCATCTAATTTAATGACACCCTCTTCTTGATGGTACATACCAAAAAGAACGGACATCAACGTAGATTTACCAGCACCATTTTCACCAAGCAATGCATGAACTTCGTTCTTTTTCACCTGAATAGTAATGTCTTTATTTGCGTAGAAGTCACCAAACTTTTTAGTTATGTTTAGCATTTCTATAGCGTACATATATTTACCTCTCTTTTGTATATTGTTACTTATCTATTATAATATATTTTTGCAATCTAGTATAGCATTTTAGTATGATTCTGTTAATTAATTTTATATTATTTATCAATATTATAATTATAAAAATTAAAACTATAAAAACTGCATAATATCATTGTGTTTTCATAGTTATTTCCAAAATTTTTCAAAGCTTAATATTGTAGAAAATTTTTTTAATTATTCACATTTTAAAAAATAATAATTACGTTTGCAAATTTATAGCTTTTTTAAAAAATTTTTCAATAAAAAAGGCCTAGTATAATACTAGACCTTTTTTTGAATTATAATTTTAAAAATTATAGTTCACCTTCGATATTTGCTTTATCTGTTACTTTATCTGCTTCAGGAGCTACAGTTGCTTTACCAGATTTAAGTGATTCTACAACTTCTTTAATTTTGTTGTTGATATCACTGCTTAAGTTTGGATTTTCAGCAGGTAGACCTACACCATCTTCTTTGATAGTGAATACTTTAGCTTTTCCACCTTCAAATTTACCAGCTTTGATAGCATCTAATACTTGAGTTACTGCAACATCGATACGTTTAACAGCAGATGTTAAGATTACAGATTTTTCTACATCTTTTCCATCTTTATCTTTAGCTTTGAATACACCTTCAGAATATTGGTCTTTATCTACACCAACGATCCAGTGTTTGATTTCTCCGCTTTCTTTAAGATCTTTAGTAGCTCTTTCTTGTGCTTCTTTAATTGAACCACTTCCAGTTCCACCAGCTGCTACGAAGATAACGTCAGCTCCAGCATCATACATAGTTGCTGCTAAAGTTTTACCTTTGTTAGTATCGTTGAATGATCCACTGTAGTTGTATACGATTTTGATGTCTTTGTTAGCAGCTTTAGCTCCTTGAACAAATCCTACACCAAATTTAACTACTGCAGGGATTTTAGCTCCACCGATAAATCCAACTTTACCAGTTTTTGATTGTAAAGCTGCTGCATATCCAGCTAAGTATCCTGCTTCGTGTTCAGCAAATGTAATAGATTCAACGTTTTTGTTATCTACAGTTCCATCGATGAAGATGAATTTTTTATCTGCAAATGATTCTGCAACTTTTGGTAATTCTTTTTCGAAATAGAATCCTGCTAATGAAATAACATCAGCTGCTTTAGCTGCATTTTGTAAGTTAGCTGCGATATCACTTTGGTTTTTAGTTTCGATTGGGTTTAATGCTTTACCACCGTTTTTATCTACCCAAGCTTTAACAGCTTCTACGTTACTTTGGTTGAAACTTTTATCTTTTGCTCCACCTTCGTCAGTAACTACTCCGATTTTTAAATCAGATTTTGAAGATGAATCTTCTTTTTTCTCAGTTTTAGAAGAACATCCTACAAAGATAAGTGCTGCTGATAAAATAACAGCAATTAATGAAAATATCTTTTTCATAAACAAATAATCTCCTTTATTTATTTTTGTATATTGTTTATACCTAAATAATACCACATAATTGTATAAATATCAACATTTTATTACTTTTTAAAAAAATACTTTTATTATTGTTCGTATTAAACGAAATTTAAGCGTATTTTTATCTAGTTATAAAGAGAATGTTCATTTTTTGTAATCTTATATATACATATACAGACAGAATTAAAGCATTTTCATAACTATAATTTATACTATTTATTTTATTCATACACATTTTTGATATTCTTTTCAAAAATACTTTGACATAATAAAAAAGTCTCACTAAATTTCTTTAGCAAGACTTTTATTATAATTATAGTTCACCTTCTAAATTAGTAACTGATCCTTTTGCTTTTAGCTCATCACCAGTTCCTACTACTTCTACCTTACCTGATTTAAGTTCTTCAATAGCTTTATCAATTTTAGTTTTATTGTCATCACTTAGGTTTGGATTTTCTTTTGGTAGCCCTACACCATTTTCTTTAATACCGAAAATATGTTCACCTTTTTCAAATTTATTTTCTTTGATTTCATTTAAGATTTTTGTTACTGCTACTTCAATATTTTTAACAGCTGATGTTAAGATTACAGATTTTTGGTATTCTTTTCCATTTTTATCTTTTCCTTTGAAAATACCTTCTTCGTATTGGTCTTTATCTACACCAACAACCCAGTGTTTAATTTCTCCGTCTTTAGACATATCAAGGTTACCACGTTCTTTTGCTTCTGAGATAACACCATTACCTGTATTACCTGCCGCTACAAAGATTACATCTGCACCTGAATCATACATAGTAGCTGCTAATGTTTTACCTTTATTTGTATCTGAGAATGTTCCACTATAGTTGTACATGATTTTAATATCACTCTTAGCTGCTTTAGCACCTTGAACAAATCCAATTCCAAATCTTTCTACAGGTGGAATTTTAGTTCCTCCGATAAATCCAACTTTACCAGTTTTAGATTGTAATGCAGCTGCATAACCAGCTAGGTACCCTGCTTCTTGCTCTTTAAAGATAAGTGACGCTATATTTGGTGCATCAACAAAAGTATCAACATACATGAATTTTTTATCTTTATATTGTTCGGCAACTTTTGGTAATTCTTTTTCGAATTCATATCCTGCTAAAGAAATGATATCTGAAACTTTTGAAGCATTTTGAAGGTTTGCAGCCAAATCAGATTGGTTTTTTGATTCAACAACAACTGGATCTTTTGCTCCATTGGCCTTTGCCCATGCTTGTATAGCTTCTACGTTTGCTTGGTTAAAGCTTTTATCTTTAGCTCCACCTTCACCGGTAACAACCCCTATTTTGTAGGAACTTTTTTCTTCAGTATTTGATTCTGATTTATTTTTTTTAGAAGAACATCCTACTACAATTAATGATAATGCAAGTAACATTGCAATAATAGTACGTAACTTTCTCATAATGACCTCCTATTTTTATGTACTAAGAACACAATAACACATTTTTAAACCGATTTCAATATTTTTTTACTATATTATTACAAAAACTTAAATTTATTAAACATTTTAACAATTAAATATATAAAAAGTGTTAAATTTATATATTTCCTTAATTTTTTATGATATAATTGAATTGATTAAAGCATTTTCAGGAGGATTTATTTATGACTTATTATGAAAATATTGTGGAAACTGCGAATTATATTAAGAAGTATTTCAATGAGCCAATTGATTACGCAGTTGTCCTAGGAAGTGGAATTACATTAGAACTTGAAGAACAACAAGAGCTTGGTTACGAGGCTATTCCTCTTTTCCCAGGAAATAAACGTTCAAACCATGTTAAAGGGCATGCAAATAAACTTACTTTTGGGAAAATCTCAGGTAAAAATGTCCTTGTATTAAACGGGAGACTTCACTATTATGAAGGATACAAAATGAAAGAAGTTGCATTTATGACTTATGTTGTAAAATTCTTAGGTGCCAAAGGATTATTTATTACTAACGCTTGTGGCGCTATTAACACTAACTTTTCTGAAGGAGATATCGTTTGTCTAGATGATTTCATCTCTCTAGTAAGTAATAATCCTCTAATGGGAGAAAACGATCCACGCCTTGGTGAGAGATTTGTTGATATGACTACTCCATTTAATCCATATTTAGTAGATAATCTTTTAGCATCTGCTGAAAAGCTAGATATCAAATTACATCGTGGTGTTTATGGATTCTTCCAAGGTCCATACTTTGAAACACGTGCAGAAATCCAAGCGTTTAAAACTATGGGATGTGACTTAGTTGGTATGTCAACTGTTCCTGAAGTCATTGCAGCTAATCACGCTGGGCTTCCTGTTGCTGTATTAGCCTGCGCTACTAACATGGCAACTGGTATTCAAGAGAAAAAACACGACCATGAACATGTATTAAAAACAGCTCAAAAAATAAGTGTAAACCTTAAAAACTTACTTATTGAAACACTTAAAAACTTAGACTAAGGAGTGATTACTGATGGAAAAAACAATTTTTGAAAAAATTATCGATGGTGAAATTCCAAGTTATAAAATATATGAGGATGAACATGTATATAGCTTTCTAGATGTTTTCCCAATAACTAAGGGACACACACTTGTAATTCCTAAAAAACATAGCCGTAATATTTTTGATTGTGATCCTGAAACTGCTGCAAACATTGGTAGAGTTTTACCTAAGATTGCTAATGCTGTAAAAGAAGCTTATGGATGCGATGGTGTTAATATTTTCCAAAATAACGAAGAATATGCTGGACAAAGCGTCTTCCACTTACACTTCCATATAGTTCCTCGTTATAAAGATAAAGATATTAATTTCGATAATTTAGAAGTTAAATGGCCTCCACAAAAAGTTGAGCCTTCTGAATTCGAAGAAATTCAAAAAAATATTACTAAGAACCTATAATTATAAAAAAGAAAGAAGCAACGATTTAAATTATATCGTTGCTTCTTTTAAATATTATTATTTATCTTCTTTTGTTGCAAATAGAGATACAATTGAATCTAATGTAGTTCTTGGTTTAGCATGTTTTTTCTCTACATCTTCAATTTCATCATCAATATTATCAACCTTGTTAATTAAATCTCCATTAACATCTTTTATTTTTTCTTCAGCTAATTCTTCAACATCTTCTACTTTTTCTTTGATATCTTCAAATTTTTCTTTAGCTACTTCTTTAAATCCTTTTTCTTGTACTTCTTCTTTAAAGTCAACTGCAGATTCTTTAAATTCTTCAGCTTTTTCTACAGCACCTTCTTTGAAATCAACTGCTTTTTCTTCTACTTTTTCTTTGAAGCTTCCCATATTATCTTTGAAGCCTTCTACTCTTTCTGCAACTCTTTCTCTGAATCCTTTTTCTTCTACTTCTTCTTTAAAGTCTTCTACTTTTTCTTGAGCTGCTTCTTTTGCTTCTTCTACTTTCTCTTCGAAGTCTTCTGCTTTTTCTTCTGCCACTTCTTTAGCATCTTCTACTTTTTCGTGAGCTACTTCTTTTGCTTCTTCTACTTTCTCTTCAGCATCTTCTTTTAGAGGGATAAAAGTTTCTTCTTTTACCTCATTATATCCTGCAGTTACTTGTTCTAGTTTTTCTTTAGCAATATCTTCACCTTCACGATTTACTTCTTGAGCTTCTGGTTTAATTAAATCATTAACCTTTTCTAATCCTAAGTCGATATTTTCTTTTAAAACATCTTTATGTTTTTCTAATTCTTTAGGATTTTTATAATAATATGTTCCTACCGCACTTGCAGCTAATAACGCTATACCTTTTAAAATTTTACCCATGATTTTGTCCTCCTAATATGTTTATTATCATAATGATTTTATCAAAAATAATTTTACTTGTAAAGAATTTGAGAGCGTTGAAGAATAACTATTTACATAAAAAAGACTAACTTTTAAATTAAAAGTTAGTCCTTATTTTTTATTTTAAATGTTTAACCCTTGCTACTATTTCTTTATGACGTCCTTTTATCATAGGTCTAGCTTGAGGGTTTCCTAAATAACCGCAAGTTCTTTTTACTACATCGCAGCTTTTTGGATCATTGTTTCCACATTCTGGGCATTTAAATCCTCGTTTTGTAGGTTCAAATTCTCCTTCAAAACCACATTTATAGCAACGATCTATTGGTGTATTTGTTCCTAAGTAACCAACTTTATCATATGCATAATCCCAAACCGCTTCTAAAGCTTTTGGATTTTGTTTTAGCACTGGATATTCACAATAATGAATAAATCCACCGCTAGCATAATAAGGATAATCTTTTTCAAAATCTAATTTTTCAAATGGAGTTGGATTTTTTCTAACATCATAGTGATATGAGTTTGTATAGTACTCTTTATCTGTAACATTTTCTACTGTGCCAAATTTTTCTGTATCCATACGACAGAATCTATCAGTTAGCGATTCACTTGGAGTTGAGTAAATACTATACCAATAATCCCCATCTTTAGTCCATTTATCTACATTTTCTTTCATATATTTCATAATATCTAATGTAAATTGTTTAGCTTCAGGATTTTTCTCCCAGTCTCCCCCATAGAAGACACTAGCTACTTCATATAGTCCAATATATCCAAGTGATAATGTCGCACGCTGTTTATCAAATAATTGCTTAACTCTATCATCTTTTTTCAATCTCTTACCAAAAGCACCATGCATATAAAGTATAGGCGCATTTTTTGGTTTTGCTTCTCCACAACGTTTCGCTCTATAATCTAGGGCATCTTTACAAATTTCTAATCTCTCTTTAAAAATATTCCAAAATTCTTCTTTATTTCCTTCAGACTCTAACGCTATTCTTGGTAGATTTAGAGTTACTACTCCTAGGTTCATACGTCCACTTTCAACTAATTCACCAGCTTCATTTCTCCACGCCGGTAAGAACGATCTACAACCCATAGGCGTTTTACAACTACCTGTTATTTTTACTAATGTATCATACATTAATACATCAGGATACATTCTTTGAGTAGCACATTTTAGAGCTAATTCTTTAACATCGTAGTTTGGATCAGTTGGTTTTAAATTTAAACCATCTTTTATTACAAAAATCAATTTAGGGAAGATTGCTGTTCTTTTCTCTTTTCCTAAACCTTGTATTCTCACTTTTAAAATAGCTTTTTGAATTTCTTTTTCAAATAACCCTTCTCCCAGTCCAAAACCTAATGATGTAAATGGCGTTTGTCCTTGAGATGAATATAAAGTATTAATCTCATATTCTAAAGATTGCATCGCATCATAAATATCTTTTTTAGTTTTTTCTAAGGCGAATTTTTCTTGTTTATCTTCACCATCAATCCATTCTCTGGCAGTTTTTAAGTTTTTCTCATAGTTTAACTGTGCAAAAGGAGCTAAAACTTCATCTATTCTATCCGCACTACATCCACCGTATTGACTAGAAGCTACATTAGCTATAATTTGAGCCATTTGCGCTGTTGCTGTTTGAATACTTTTCGGACTATCTACATCTGCATTACCAATTTTAAATCCTTTAGTTAACATTTCTTTAAAATCGATTAGACAGCAGTTTGTAAGTGGTTGATACGGAGAATAATCAAGGTCATGATAGTGAATATCCCCTTTTTGGTGCGCGTTAGCAACGTGTGATGGCAACATTTTTAAACCGATCGCTTTTGCCACTATTCCACTTGTTAAATCTCTATGCGTATTAAATACTAAACTGTCTTTATTCGCATTTTCATTAACTACATTTTCATCACGATTAACTAATTTTTCAATCGCTATATTGATATCTAAACTATGTTCGCGTTCAATATCTCTTTTACTTCTATAGCCAACATACTCTTCATAAATAGCTTCTTCGCCTGATGTTAATAAAGTATGCTCAACAATATTTTGCACTTCATATATTTTAATATTATCTTTAAATCTATTAGAAATTTCTAAAATTACTTTATCTACTATATTATCAATATTTACACTATGTTTTTCACCAAATACTTTAAATACAGCTTTTTCGA
>QWCZ01001323.1_pt1 | contig 10940 bp, 8 predicted proteins | sample 1972651 | NCBI WGS metagenome assembly QWCZ01 (sample SAMN09866695, study PRJNA288562) | Human oral metagenome isolate pre1_saliva, whole genome shotgun sequencing... | isolation source: mouth | host: Homo sapiens | place: USA: California
GCCCCCGCCTCCCGCGCCATGCGCGCCGCCTTCCAGCGTGAAATGGACGCACTGGAATCGTCGTTGGCCTTCCTGGCCTCGGCCGGTTCGGTCAGCCCGTACATCGGCCTGTTCGGCACCGTCTGGGGCATCATGAACGCCTTCCGCGGCCTGGCCGACGTGCAGCAGGCCACCCTGGCCTCCGTCGCCCCGGGCATTGCCGAGGCACTGGTGGCCACCGCCATCGGTCTCTTTGCCGCCATTCCGGCCGTGGTGGCCTACAACCGCTACGCCTATGAAATCGAGCGCCTGGCCAACCGTTTCGAGACCTTCATCGACGAGTTCTCGAACATCCTCGACCGTCACGCCCGCTGATCATGCCTGCCACCCCTACCCGTCGTCGCGGGCGCGGCAAGCGCCTGGTCAGTGACATCAACGTCGTCCCCTACATCGACGTGATGCTGGTGCTGCTGGTGATCTTCATGGTCACGGCCCCCTTCGTGCCCACCAGCACCATCGACCTCCCCGCCGTCGACGCCACCCCGCGCCAGCCCGAGCCCTATATCGAGGTGCAGGTGGCCGCCGACGGCAAGCTCACGCTGCAGACACGCAACCAGCCCAAGCCACAGGAAATCCAGGTCACCCGTGAACGGCTGCCCGATGAGCTGAAACAGCTGCTCACCGCCCTCGCGGCCGACGGCAAGGGGCCGCAGCCCGTCGTCATCAGCGGCGACAAGCAGGTACGCTACGAGACCATCCTCGACGTCATGGGCGACATCAAGCAGCAGGGCGTCGCCCGCGTCGGTCTCATGGTCAAGCCCCGGCCCACCGCCCCGGCTCGTTCCTCCTGACCTCCGCCCCCGTTTGCGCGCATGGCCAACCCGCACGCCGATCCCTCCGCCCAAGGCAGCAACGCCAGCCGTCTGCTGTCCTTCCTGCTTGCCCTGCTGATGCACGTGGGGCTGGGCACGCTGCTGTTCGTCGGCATCGACTGGCAGAAGCCCCAGCCCGAAGTCGTGCAGGCCGAGCTGTGGATTCCCATGGAGGACCTGCCGGCCCCCGAAGAGGCCCCCGAAGCCCCTGCGCCCGAGCCTGAGCCGCAACCCGCACCCGAGCCTCCGCCACCGCCGCCCCAGCCTGCCCCGGCTCCGGAACCCGAGCCCGTGAAGGCCGAGCAGCCTGACCCGGCCATTGCCATCGCCAAGGCGAAGGAAGAAGCCGAGCGCAAGGCCGAAGAAGAACGCCGCCGCGAGGAAGAGAAGCGCCGCCTGGCCGAGGAAGAGAAGAAACGCCAGGAAGCCGAGGCGCGCGAGCGTGAGCGTGCTCGCCAGGCCGAGCTGGAGCGTCAGCGCGCCGAAGAGAAGCGCCAGCGCGAGGAAGCCCAGCGCAAGGAACAGGAACGCAAGGCCGAGGAAGCCCGTAAGGAAGCGGAGCGCAAGGCTGCCGAAGAGAAGAAGCGCCAGGAAGAAGAGAAGAAGCGCGAAGAGCAGAAGAAGCAGGAAGAGGCGCGTCAGCGCAAGCTGGCCCAGGAAAAGGCCGAGAAAGAAAAAGCCGAGAAGGAAAAGGCTGAGAAAGAGAAAGCTGAAAAGGCCGAGAAGGTGGCTGCCCAGAAAGCCGCTGCCGAGAAGGCCGCCGCCCAGCGTCAGGCCGCCGAGGCCCGCCGCAAGGCTGCCGTCAGCGCCCTGCTCAGCCAGGCCGGTGATGCCGACAGCACCACCATCCACGGCAGTACCAGCGGTGCCCGCGATGCCGGCTATGCGGCCCGTGTCAGCTCGGCCATCCGCAACAACACCACCTTCTTCCAGCAGATCAGCGGCAATCCGAAGGCAGTCTTCGACGTGCGACTCGATCGTGACGGCCGGATCCAGGACGTGCGCCTGAAGCAGTCCAGCGGCAATGCCGCCTGGGACAGTGCCGCCGAGCGCGCCATCCGGCGCACCGATCCCTTCCCCTGCCCCCGTTCCGGCAGCTGCGAGAGCACGCTGGAAATCCATCATGGCCCACAGGATTGAGTCATAATCAGATCATGAAAAGACGCGCGTTCCACCTTGGCATCCTTGCCTCCGCCCTCTTCATGGCGGGTTCCCTGTCGGCCCAGTCGATGCGCATCGACGTGAGCGGCGTCGGAGCACGCCAGGTTCCGCTGGCCCTGGCCCCCTTCAACGGCGCCGGCCAGGCTCCCCAGCAGCTTGACGTCGTCATCCGGGAAGACCTGCAGCGCAGCGGCATGTTCCGGCTGGTCAACCTCACCGAGACCCTCAGCGAAAACTCGCCGCTGGACATGTCGGCCCTGCGCGGACAGGGCGCCGACTCGGTACTGGTGGGCTCGGTGCAGCCCGTGGCCAACGCCCGACTGGAATTCCGCTACAAGCTGGCCGACACCGTGCGCCAGTCCGTCATCACCGAAGCCACCATGACGGCCGGTGAATCCGACGTGCGCCTGGCCGGTCACCGCATCGCGGACATCGTCTACGAGAAGCTCACCGGCATCAAGGGCATCTTCTCCACCCGCATCGCCTTCGTCACCAAGCAGGGCAACCGCTATCGGCTCAACGTGGCCGACTGGGACGGCCAGAACGTGCAGACCGCACTCAATGCCGGCGAACCCATCATCTCGCCCGCCTGGTCGCCTGACGGCAAGCGGCTGGCCTACGTCTCCTTCGAGACGAAGAAGCCCGTCGTCTACGTCCACGACCTGGCCAGCGGCCAGCGCAAGGCCGTTGCCAAGTTCAAGGGCAGCAACAGTGCGCCGGCCTGGTCGCATGACGGTCGCAGCCTGGCCGTCACCCTCACCCGTGACGGTGGCTCCCAGATCTACCAGGTCAGCGCCGACGGCGGCGAAAGCGCCCGGCGTCTCACCCAGTCCAGCAGCATCGACACCGAACCGGTCTATTCGCCTGACGGCAAGTTCCTCTACTTCACGTCCGACCGTGGCGGTGCACCGCAGATCTACCGCATGCCCAGCAACGGCGGAGCTGCCTCCCGGGTCACCTTCGGCTCGTCCTACAACGTGTCGCCGCGCATCAGTCCGGATGGCCAGCAGATGGCCTATGTCACCCAGCGCAACGGACGCTTTCTCATCGCCCTGAAGGATCTTCAGTCCGGCGACGAGACGCTCCTCACTGACACCGGCGAAGAGGAGTCCCCCAGCTTCGCGCCCAATGGCCAGTGGGTCATGTACACCACCCGTGCCGGCGGTCGCGAATACCTGATGGCCGTCTCCACCGATGGCCGGGTCAAGCAGCGCCTGTCCAGCAGCACCAGCAGCGTGCGCGAGCCCGCCTGGGGACCGTACACCTGGTAACGCCCGGCCGCCCGAGCACGCCCATGCCCGGTACGGCCGGCCTGCCTTTGGGCGCTCCGGCCGCCAGAACCGCTATAGTGTCGTCAAGTGACCACCAAGAATTCACGACATCCAGAGCATCACGATTCAAGCAATAGGAGCCTTCCGATGTTTTCCACCCTGTCCAAACGTCGTCTGCTCAGTCTCGGGCTGGGCCTTGCCATCCTGAGCGGCTGTACCTCGGTCGACCTCGGTGAGTCCGACGAGCACGCCGTCAGTGCCACCGACGAAGCCACTCAGGGCCAGGAAGGTCAAGGCCAGGACGGCAACCTCGACAGCGGCCACGACATCACCCCCGTCCAGCCGCAGGACGAGGCCACCGACCCCCTGCAGGATCCCAACAGCCCGCTGGCCAAGCGCGAGGTCTTCTTCGAGTTCGACAGCTTCGCCATCCTGCCCGAATACCAGCCCATCATCGAAGCCCACGCCAACTACCTGTCCGCCCATCGTGACAAGCACATCGTGCTGGAAGGCAACACCGACGAGTTCGGCAGCCGCGAATACAACCTGGCCCTGGGTCAGAAGCGTGCCGACGCCGTGCGCCGCGCCCTCAGCACGCTGGGCGTCGACGAGAACCAGATGGAATCCATCAGCTACGGCGAGGAGAAACCCCGCGCCTCCGGCACCGACGAGTCGTCCCGTTCGCAGAACCGCCGGGTCGACATCAACTACCGCTGATCCATCCTGCCCGGATGACCTGACATGATCCTGCGTCTTCACCCTGTCTTCCTCAAAGCCCCGCTGCTGGCTGCCCTGCTGGGCGCCGGCCTGCAGCTGGCCAGCCCTCCGGCCCAGGCCGCCCTGTTCGGTGACGACGAGGCCCGCCAGGCGGTGCTCAACCTGCGCACCAAGGTCGACACCCTGCAGCGTGACCTCTCCCGCCAGCTCAACGACCTCGCCAGCCGGCAGACCGACATCGAGCAGCGCCTGGGACGGCTGGAAGTCAGCCAGAAGGCCAGCCTCTCGCGCCAGAACGACATCGACAGCCTGCGCCAGGAAGTGGCCCAGCTGCGCGGCCAGCTCGAAGACACCCTGAACCAGCTGCAGCAGGCCCAGAAGAGCCAGCAGGACATGTCCGCCGACATGGATTCGCGCCTGAAGCGCTTCGAGCCCACACAGGTCACCATCGACGGCCGCCAGTTCAGCGTCGAGCAGGCCGAGAAGAACGAGTTCGAAGCCGCACTCGCCCTCTTCCGCAAGAGCAACTTCAAGGCCGCCGACCAGGCCTTCGCCAAGTTTGCCAAGACCTACCCGGAAAGCCCCTACCTGCCTACCGCGCTGTACTGGCAGGGCGGGGCCCAGTACGCCCAGGGCAACTACAACGGCGCAGTCAACACCCTGCAGTCGCTCATCCAGCGCTTCCCCGACAGCGCCCGCAAGGCCGACGCCCTGCTGCTGATCGGCAATGCCCAGGTCGACGCCGGCAACGACAAGGCGGCCCGCCAGACCTTCATCCGCATCGGCAAGGAGCACCCCAACACCCCCGCGGCCAACGCCGCGCGTGAGCGTCTGAAAGCCATGTAAGCGCGTCAGCAAGTGGAAGCGACCCTTGATGCCGGCCCCATGCAGGGTAGCCAACCCATGCAGCAAGGCCCACCCAAAAAAATTTCGCCCCTCCACTTGCAAAGCTGAAAAAGCGCTGATATCATGCTGTTTCTTCAGTGATGCAGCGCACCGCAACACTGAATGACCTGACAGACAGGTTGAATCTGGGTCGTTAGCTCAGTTGGTAGAGCAGCGGACTTTTAATCCGTTGGTCGTAGGTTCGAGCCCTACACGACCCACCAGTTTCTCAAAAGCCCGGCCTAGCGCCAGGCTTTTTCATTTCCGCTCAATCATTTTCGTATGCCATCCGGGCCTTGCACTGCAAGACCGCCCCGATGGATCTACGTGCAGGCGATGATCTGCATCCCCTGCACCGACGGCGCGACACTTCAAGCAACCGCCCCCTCCTGCTTGCGCCGCGCCAGCTGCGCTCGGCACCAGGCCATCAGCGCCTCCTCGTCTGCAGGCAACGCCGCATGCAGCCCGCCCGTGAAACGCTGCCAGCCGGACTGGTGACGTGCCGCCACTGCCGTCAGCACCGGGATGCCCGCCTCGATGAAGTCGGCAAACTCCATGACAAAGCCACCGCCCTCGGCCTCCACGCCGCCGAAGCGGTTGATCACCACCAGATCGACACCATCGGCCAGTGCCTGACGCAGCACAGCACTGGCCTCGCCCAGCGCCTGCGGGTTCAGATTGCAGGCCACCGACGCCCCGCCCAGATCCTGTGACAGCTCGAACGAGCGGTTCGAGCGCAGGTCAAAGAGCACCATCCGCTTGCTGCCACTGGGGTAGTCATCCACCCGATGCACCAGGCCGCCCACATGGGCCCCCTCGGCCTGCAGGCGTCTGGCCACCCGCTCCAGCACGTCTTCCATGTCATGCTCGTCATCGGCATGCTCCAGTGCAGCCAGAGGCAGACCCTCTTGCCCGTTCCCCATATCCTGTTCTCCTGTACAAACCCTGATCCTGTGCAGGTGGATTCCGGCCAGACATCAGGCCCCGAAGGCAGCCTGCCAACGGGAACCATGACCGATGCCTCATGCCGGGTTCCGGCTCAGAACCGATACCCCACGTTCAGATAATAGCCGCGTCCGGGCATCGGATAGCCATCCGAAAGCTGACACCCCTAGTTGCCCAGGTTGCTCACGCCCCTGTCAACACTCCAGAGCACGCGTGGTCTGGTAACAGGCAGCCCCCTGGCCTCTGCCCGGGCGATCACCGCCCCCGAAGCGCCAGATGGTGCAACGTTCCATCCACGCGCAGCGGCACGATATACAGAAACCGAATGTCTTTCCCCGAAAGCCTTCGTTCCTGCACACCGGGGGTTTCCTTATCTTTGGATCCAATTCGCAGGGTCCATCCGGACACAGATGACATCAGGCACGTTCTCAGGAAGAACGCATGCCCATACCGGAAAGACCCGTTCAGACCCTTTCTTTCCGCGTGCACGATGAATCCCGGCATTCCGCTCCCTCCAGAACTGATCATCCAGCTTGGCAGCCTCAGCCCGATCCAGCTGGCCTGGCTGTCGGGCTACTGCTGGTCCCAATGCCAGCAGCCGGCCACACAGGCCTTTCTCGGGCAACCCGGTGGCACACCCACGCATCCTGCCGCACTCGCCGCAGGCGCGGTCGCGCAGACAGCCGTTGCCACGGGAACCGCACCCGCAGCCACGCGCCGCATCACCATCCTGTCCGCCTCGCAGACGGGCAACGCGCGCCGTGTGGCCTCGCAACTGGCGGACAGCCTGAAAAAGGCCGGCCTGCAACCCAGACTCACCGGTGCAGCCGATTTCAAGAGCAAGACGCTGCCCAGTGAAGACATCCTGCTGCTGGTCAGCTCCACCCAGGGTGAGGGAGAGCCCCCCGAAGAGGCACTGCCCCTGCACAAGTTCCTGTTCGGCAAGAAAGCCCCCAAACTGGACACGCTGCATTTTGCTGTTCTGGGACTGGGTGATTCTTCGTACCCGAAGTTCTGTCAGGCGGGTCGCGATTTTGATGCACGACTGGCCGAGCTGGGCGCACACCGACTGCATGATCGCGGCGACTGCGACCTGGATTTCCAGGCCACTGCCACCGCGTGGATCGACGCTATCACGCCGGTGCTGAAGAAGCTGTGCGGAGACAATGCCGGACCCGCCTCGGCTGGTGTTCAGCCCTCCGCCGGCAACAGCCCCGGCACGACAGGAGCCTTTCCGGGAGCTTTCCCGGGCGCGTTTCCGCTGCCTGGCGCTCCGGGAGCCTTGAACACGGCCGGCAACCTGGGCAGCTTCGCCCTGCCTGCTGATGCCGCCGTGGCCACCGCCGAGGCCCCGGCTGCACAGGTCTGGACGCGAGAGCAGCCTTTCACCGCCAGCCTGTCGGTACGCCAGAAGATCACCTCGCGCAACGCCGAAAAGGATGTCGAACACATCGAGATCGATCTGTCGGACTCCGGCATCCGGTACCAGCCCGGCGATGCATTGGGCGTGTGGCCGGTCAACGCACCGGACCTGGTCAGCGAGATCCTGTCCCTGCACGGTCTGAAAGGCGACGAGACGGTGCAACTGGCCGACGGCACATCCACCGACATCCGTCATGCGCTCACTCATCACGTCGACATCACGCAGAACACGCCTTCCTTCGTGCAGGCCTATGCTGCCCACAGCGGAAAACGTGAACTGCAGGAAATTGTCGAGAACGACGAGGCGCTGGACGTCTACCTGGCCAGCACCCCACCCGTGGGCGTATTTGCCGAGCACCCGCATCCACTGCCGGCGCAGGATCTTCTGAAGCTGTTCCGCCCCCAGGCACCACGGCTCTATTCCATTGCTTCATCGCAGGACGACGTTGGCGATGAAGTGCACCTCACCGTCGGTGTCGTGCAGTTCCGTCACCACGGCCAGCATTACACCGGTGCCGCTTCCGGCTACCTGGGCCACCTGCTGGAAGAAGGCGATGGGGTGCGTGTCTTTGTCGAGCCCAACCCTCACTTCCGACTGCCGGCCGATGGCGACACATCGATCATCATGATTGGCGCCGGTACCGGCATCGCCCCCTTCCGCGCCTTCATGCAGCAACGCGAGGCGCAGGGTGATACAGGCCGGAACTGGCTCATCTTCGGGAACCAGCGTTTCACCGACGACTTTCTCTACCAGGCCGAATGGCTGCAATACCGCAAGAGCGGTCTGCTCACCCGCGCGGACCTGGCCTGGTCACGCCAGGGCAAGGAGAAAGTCTACGTGCAGCATCGTCTGACCCAGGCCGGAGCCGATGTCTGGCAGTGGCTGCAGGAAGGCGCACACCTCTATGTCTGCGGTGATGCCAACCGCATGGCACGTGACGTGGAGCGCGCCCTGAAAGAGATCGTCATGACCCACGGCGGCATGTCCGAAGACGATGCCGACGACTACCTGAACGACCTGCGTGAGGACCGTCGCTACCAGCGGGATGTCTACTGAAAGCACACGCTTCTTCCGTGACACCCCAAAAGCATTAGATGCCTGCGCACCACGATTGAACAACCCAAGATTCCAGAGAAACACCATGTCGAACGCCGTACTGGACAAACGCGCCAAGCTGCCTGATGCGCCCTTGGCCGACAATGAACGCCTGAAAGGCAACAGTCATTACCTGAAGGGAACCATCCGTGAGGACCTCGGTGACGGACTCACCGGTGGATTCAATGGCGACAACTTTCAGCTGATCCGCTTCCACGGCATGTACGAGCAGGATGACCGCGACATCCGTGCCGAGCGCGTGGGGCAGAAGCTGGAGCCGCTGAAGAACGTCATGCTGCGCTGTCGCCTGCCGGGCGGCATCATTCAGCCGCAGCAATGGCTGGGCATCGACAAGTTCGCCACCGAACAGACACTCTACGGCAGCATCCGTCTTACCAACCGACAGACCTTCCAGTTCCATGGTGTGCTGAAGGAGAACATCAAGCCCATGCATCAGTGGCTCAACCAGCTGGGTCTGGACAGCATCGCCACTGCGGGCGACGTGAACCGCAACGTGCTGTGTACCAGCAACCCGGTGGAATCGTCACTGCACCGTGAAGCCTGGGAATGGGCCAAGAAGATCTCCGAGCATCTGCTGCCTCGCACCCGGGCCTACGCGGAGATCTGGCTGGACGGGCAGAAGGTGCAATCCACCGAGAACTTCTTCGGCACCCCGGTCATCGACAAGGCCAAAAGCGGCGACGACACCGAACCCGTGCTGGGCAAGAGCTATCTGCCGCGCAAGTTCAAGACCACGGTGGTCATCCCGCCGCACAACGACGTGGACCTGCACGCCAACGACCTGAACTTCGTGGCCATCGGTGACGGCAAGCATCTCGTCGGCTTCAACGTGCTGGTGGGCGGCGGCCTGTCGATGGAACACGGCAATACCCGCACCTATCCCAACGTGGCGCGCGAATTCGGCTTCCTGCCGCTGGACAAGGTGCTCGACTGCGCTGCTGCCATCGTGTCGGTGCAGCGTGACTGGGGCAACCGCAGCGACCGCAAGAATGCCAAGACCCGCTACACGCTGGAGCGCGTTGGCACCGACGTGTTCATCGCCGAAGTGGAAAACCGCATGGGCGCGAAGTTCGAGCCCATCCGCCCCTATGAATTCACCACTCGGGGCGACCGCATCGGCTGGGTGCAGGGCGAGGAAGGCAACTGGCACCTGACGCTGTTCATCGAGAACGGCCGTCTGGTGGACCGCCCGGGCAAACCGCTGAAGACTGGCATGCGCGAGATTGCCAAGGTTCACAAGGGTGATTTCCGGCTGACGGCCAACCAGAACCTGATCGTGGCCAATGTGCGCCCCGAGGACAAGGAGCAGATCGAACGCCTTGCCCGCGACCATGGGCTGATGAGTGATCGCGTGACGCCGCAGCGCGAGAACTCCATGGCCTGCGTCTCGCTGCCCACATGCCCGCTGGCCATGGCGGAATCCGAACGCTTCCTGCCGCAGTTCTCCGACCGCATGGACGAACTGATGGCGCGGCACGGCCTGTCCGACGAGCACGTGGTGCTGCGCGTGACGGGCTGCCCCAACGGCTGCGGCCGTTCGATGCTGGCCGAGATCGGCCTGGTGGGCAAGGCCATCGGCCGCTACAACCTGTACGTGGGCGGCAATCGCGAAGGCACCCGCATCCCGCGCCTCTTCAAGGAGAACATCGTGCAGGAAGAGATTCTGGAAATCATCGACGGCTGGCTGGGTGCCTGGGCCCAGGGGCGCCAGGGCGAGGAAGGCTTTGGCGACTTTGCGGTACGCACCGGCATCATTGCCCCGGTTCTGGACGCCCCGCGCGATTTCTGGACTGTCGCTGCCTGAACACCATCCGGATGCCTCCGGGAACACATCCCGGCAGCAACCTCCCTGCCCTACGGACCAAGGACCCCCATCATGCAGTACTTCCCCCTCTTTGCCGACCTGAAAGGTCGTGCCGTGTTGCTGGTGGGTGCAGGCGAGGTGGCCACCCGCAAGGCCGATAGCCTGCTTCAGGCCGGCGCCGACATCCGCGTGGTGGCCCGCGAACTGGCGCCAGCCTTTCTGGACTGGCAGAACGAAGGGCACATCCAGTGGCTGGCGCGCGAATTCCAGCCCGAGCACCTGCAGGACGTCTTCCTGGTGGTCTCGGCCACCGGCGATGCCGAAGTGGACAGCCAGGTGTTCAAGGCCGCCCAGGCCCGCCACCTGCTGTGCAACACGGTGGACGATCCGCAGCGCTGCTCCTTCATCACCCCGGCCGTCATCGACCGCAGCCCCATCCAGGTGGCCATTTCCTCATCCGGCACGTCGCCCGTGCTGATCCGGCACTGGCGTCAACGCATCGAGGCCCTGCTGCCGCAGCACACCGGCACCCTGGCCAACATCGCTGGCCGCTGGCGCACCCGGGTGCAGGAGAAGCTGGGTACCGTGCGCGAACGACGCCACTTCTGGGAAACCCTGTTTGCCAGCCGCTTCGACGCCCTGGTGGCCCAGGGAGACATTGCAGCGGCCGAGGCTGAGCTGGCCCGCCAGCTGGATGGCCAGGCCGCCCGACAAGGCGAGGTCGTCGTGGTGCATGCCGACCCCGACGACCCGGGCCTTCTGACCCT
>QWCZ01001325.1_pt1 | contig 10936 bp, 7 predicted proteins | sample 1972651 | NCBI WGS metagenome assembly QWCZ01 (sample SAMN09866695, study PRJNA288562) | Human oral metagenome isolate pre1_saliva, whole genome shotgun sequencing... | isolation source: mouth | host: Homo sapiens | place: USA: California
ATCGATGGATCAATTGATTTACCAGCCTTGAAAGAAAAATTTGAATCAGAGAATATTCAAGTAGAAGAGATTACTCGTACTTCAGCAAAAGTCTTGTAAGAAAGGAAGCCGAAAGGCTTCTTTTTACGTGTAATAAGGGATTAGAGCAAAAGATGGAAAGAAATGAATGAAAATCTGAAATATTACCTTTTGATTTAGAGTAAAGGTAATTTAAAATTTAAAGATTTTTAAATTTTCTAAATATTGACAGAAGTAATAAATCGAAAAAATTATGCTGTATTTTATAAGTAACTATTTATTGTATTCTATATGACTTTAATTATGGATTAATACTATAAATTTTTTTCCAAAAATCCTTGATTCATATATGAAATAATGTTATAATAAAACAAAAAACATAGGAGTAAAAATATGTCAGGACAAATTCGTGTATCTCCAGAAACCCTCCAATCACGTGCACGTGAATATGGAAAAGCTGCAAACGATATCAGAGTTATTTTGAGCAATCTTCAACGCTTGCAAGATACCTTGCGTTCGGAATGGGAAGGTGCTGCGTTCCAAGGCTTTGATCAACAATTCTCTGAATTGAAACCAAAGGTTGAAAACTTTGCTGATTTAATGCAACAAATCAATACACAACTTGATAAGACTGCTCAAGCGATGCAACAAAATGACCAAGACTTATCTAGAAACTTTGGTCTTCAATAATCTAAAGTTGAGGTTGAGGAGAAATCCTCAACTTTTTTACTATATTTAATTAAGGAGAAAATGTGAGAAAGAAAGTTTTATTTAGCTTAGGGATGCTACTGTTATTTGTGACAATGATAGTATCCTTCTTTGCAATTGTAAAACCAACACCTATCAGCCGAACGAACTCAGATTCCTCGGTGCAACAAGCCCCTATTAAAGTAGCTATTGTTAATGAAGATACGGGTAAGGTATATAATGGACAACCGATTAACATTGCGAATACTTTAGTAAATTCGTTCATAGCTAAAAATAATTACAAAGTGGAAGTTGTTTCTAGGTCAATCGCTGAAAGCGGTCTAAAAAATGAGACTTATCAGTTGATGATAGTCTTGCCAAGTAAATTTTCAGAAGAAGCTTTAGCAATCGAATCAACTTCCCCTGTTCAGGCGAAGTTTCAATATCAAATTCAATCAAGTGACCAACTGACTGTCAAACAGGCTGAACAAGCTGTAGTAGCTTTCAAAGAGCTCTTTAATAAGGATTTGATTAATATTTATTTCACTAGTATTATCGGGAATTTGAAAACAGCACAAGGCCAGGTTGCAGATGTAGTTACAAATGAACATGAGTCACTGACTTCTTTTAATAATAAGTTAGTGGATCCTCTTGCTCAATATGGTCAACAGTTTAATGGGTTGGGTTCATCACCGAATAATCTCTTATCATCGTATTCGTCATTTAACAAGACCCTGTTAAATACAAATGATGCCTTTAAATCAATTGATTCTGTTAATAAGACATATGAGGAAACAATAAATGGAATAGATAAGCAACAAAAAAAATGGGATAATTCCTTGAATACTAGAGAACAGGCTTTGTCCAACTATGATAAAGACTTTTCCAAATTATCAGTTGAGAAACAATTATCTCAATTGGCTGCTATAAACACTCAATTTAATAATAATTTTTCAGAGCCAGCTATTTGGAAAGAAACCACTGATAAGGCTTCTTCCTATAACAAAGATATCGCAAAACTTCTAGAAAGTTTGAAGAAGAATAATAAGGAAATTGATGATACCTTATCAAATTATGATACAAAGATTAGAGAAGCAGTAGAGTCTTCCTTGGCTAAAAACCCATCAGCGGTAGATGGAGCTAATAAAACTCTTGGAAGTTATATCAAGTCGTTAAATACTAGTATGCAAAATCAAATTACTAGTAAATGGCCAAGTGTATACTACGATGATACAACTATAAATAATCTCTCTTTGTCAGATACTGATAAACAACATTTGAAAAATATTAGTGCTTTTATACGGTGGTATAGTAAGAAGATAGGGAAAGATTTGCCAACTTTGCAATCTACAACACTTGAAAATGAAGAATTCTCTCAGTTAAAGAATGACATTAAGTCTAAGAGCACAACAAAACGTGAGCTAACTTTACCTTCGTTTGAAGGAAAAATTTCAAAATTAAAGATAACAGTACCAAGCGGATACTATCTTAAAGAATCAAATTTTGGATTTTCTGATCTTGGAGGAGGTAGTTATCAGGTATCTTTCCCTGGTGAAGTATCTCCAGGTATGACTATTTCATACACACTAGGAATCAAGAATGAAAATGATCTCAATGTCTTGTCACCTGTGCTTGTTAAGTATCAATTAGATACGACAGAAGATGTAAAAGTTATAAAGGAAGATGCCCCTTATGTAGAAAAAGATAAAATAGAGAATGAGACAGTTCATGCTGCGCCTGTTAGTCCAGCTACTTCTGTAGCTTCAGGTTCCTCTACGCCTGATGTGCAGAAACCAACAGAAATTATTACAATTACGAAGACCATCACGACTACTAAGATAAATCAAACAGAAAAAAAAGTTTTGAATCGTCATTATGAGATGCAAGACATTATTTCTAACTGGGAGTACAATCCTACCAAGCTAACTCAAGCGGTTTATAAAGATGTTGAGGCGTATCTACAGTTATCAGGACTTGTTACTGCGTATTACGGCTTAGATTTATCTAAAAATACGTACACAGACACTACGTTTGTTCCAGCAGAAGGTTCTCTTGCTGCCTTAGCAAATAATGATGACCTCAAGACCATTGTGACCAATCTAATCAAAGCAACTACAGTAGAAGCTCTAAAATCAGATTTGAAGATTTCTGATAAAAAATTGACGGATATTCAGTCACGATTAGCCAATGCTGAGAAATTAACATCTAACATCGAACAGCTGAGAACAACAACCAATGATCTAATAACTCAGTTAAGACAGTTAATTGAACAGACCAAATTAGTGGATACAACGATTAAAGGTAAACCTAGTTTTGTTGCAACAGAAAAAGTAGATAATACTAGTATGGTTAATGTTAGTATGGATATGAACAGGGACCTAGGTACACTGATTTCAGCTAGTAAAACCTTGATGGACAATACAAAAGCAAACCAAGCTGTTTCTGAGACGATACAAGCTACTATGACTCAGTTGACGAATGATGTTAATACATTGGAAAAAGACGGAAAATCATTAAGTGCACGCGTTTCTGAATTGAAAAATATCATGTCTAGTGAATATGGTTCAAACGAAGAATTCCTTAAAAACTTTTCTACTGTTTTGAGCAATACTAGAACGGGTAATACGAAAAATGATGCAGTCTATGAATATTTGTCAAATCCTGTTGATGCTTCTAAAATTGGGAATGTTGTATCAGCTGCGACCAATAGACCGTCACAGACGAATCGTCAAGATGAGAGATCAGGACTCCTTGTTATCTTAATCAGCTATCTTGTTAGCTTGGTTGTTGCCTATCTTTTCCAACATGCAGATAAAGAAGAATTGCAAAGATTAATCAGTTTGAAGGACCGTTTGTCATGGAGAAATTCTTCTGGACCAATGTTCTTCCTAAGTGTGATTTCAGTAGCTGTTGGTTCTATAATTGCGATTGTTTCTGGAGTTAAACTTGCTTTCTCTGTAGGTCAATTGAGCTGGTTTGTAATGCTTCTTGTCTTGGTGAATCTAATGATGACATATAGTCTGAATATCCTTCTTGATAAACTAAAAAGTCTTGGATTTTTGATAAGCATAAGTCTATTACTGCTTTATATCATTTCAGCAACTCAATTATTTGATGAATATTATGTGAATCCAGCTCCTATTTTAACAACTCTTTCTCCGTTAACATATCTTGAAGGTGTAGTGAGATCATTCATTAATCAGCAAAACGGAGTTGTTCAGTCAGTAATGGTAATTGTTGTTCTAACAATTGCTTTGGGACTTGTAAATATTTTCTTGTATCGCCAAGTTAAGGATAGCAAGTAATATGAAAAAAAATATTGTCTTTATCTTTCTATTGTTTTCAATTTTTACAAAAGGTAGTGTTGCTTTTGCAAACGATGGATCTTTGCAAATAGATACGTCTTTAGATAAGAATACCAAGAAAACAGAGATTCAGTACTTTGAACAGGAGAGTAATTTGACAAAGTTATTTCATCCTGAGACATATAAATTGATTGATACAACTAAAAAATTGGATAAAGAAAAGTATCAATTAGTTAAAACAAACTTATTTAGCACTAAAGTGGAATCGGAGAATATCGTTAATGAGTATCAGTCTGCTTTATTTACCAATCAGATTCAAATCAACCACAGTGATAAAAAGACTGTTTCACTTAAAAATGTAAAGTCTCCTGTTTCTTGGACTGCAATTTTATTGTTTATACTAGGGATGATTGTCACAATTTACTCGCTCTTTTATAAAAAGTTACATATAGCTAAACAATAAAGTCGATAGAAAAATACATAAAGGGAGATACAAAATGTATCTCTTTTTATAAATAGAAAGTTCTTTAATATTCATGTTTTGCGTGATATAATAGGCATAGCATAATAGATTTAGGAGTTTTATATGGAAGAGTACATTAATATTAGTCTGGATTGTTCGCCTTTTTTATCTAAAATATTAGATTTAAGGGTCCCTACTGAGTTAACGATTAAAGAATTGATACAAATCGTCTCAGATGCTTATGGTATTGGAATTAAGGTAATGAATCCAAGTGTAAGAAATCAACAGTCAGGAGAAATTCTTGCTAGTACGAGCAGTCTAGTATTAGTGAAAGACGGAGTTTTATTAAACCTGGAAAGAATATAGTAAGGGAGTCAGGTATGGAAGTTCAAAAAATTGAATTAGTAGTTGGAGATATCAAGGGAAATCGTGAAATAGCTTATGCTTTATTAACAGCAATACAACCTTATTTTGTGAATCAAAATGTTATTGAGGAAGAAGGTAAACTAACGATTGAAAGTCTATTGACTGATGAATATTATTCTTGGGATAAGCTGACTACGATGATTGAGGAAGAAAAATTACGTCATCTGATCAATGTTGGTCAATTATTTAACTCGCTGAAGGATTCAATTTATACTTATGAATTATCACCTAGTAATTTAGTGTTTTCACGAAATGGGAACCCTCTATTCATTTTTCGTGGTGTTAAAGGGCAAGTGCCTCCCTATGATGCATTGAAGCTAGAGGCGTTTACAGTTAACTTTAAAGCTATGATAGTATCTCTATTAGATAAAAAGGTAAGTTATGAAAAATTAGTGGAGGGACAGTCGCCATTTTATAAAGGAAAACTGTTTTGTGAGACCATCATGAAGTCTGAAAATTTGGATGAAATCTTAGCCTTACTACTAGAAAAATACTTAGAAGAAAAGGAACAAAATAAAGAAAAATTTTCACGTGTTCCTAATAAACTTGTTTCGCGGTTGAAGTGGACTACCATTATTGCATCATTTATTGGAGTGCTATCAATTGTTGGAGTGTTTTACTTTGCATTGTTCGCTATGCCTAATCAACAAATGATTTCAGGTTTACGTTTGGCTTTTGTAAACCAAGATTATTCTTCGGTTGTATCTACTGTTAAAAATACAGATTCTAAATCACTTAGTCAAGATGATGCTTATATGGTGGCTTATTCCGTCATTAAAACAGAGCCTTTAACAGAAACGCAAAAGACAGAGCTATCCAAAATATCAACTCAATCAAGTACAGACTATCTTCGTTACTGGGTTTTAATTGGGCAGTCGAAAGTTGATGAAGCTATAGATATTGCAAGTTACTTAGATGACCCACAATTATTGATGTATGGTCTTACCAAAAAGGTTGATGAAGTTCAGAGAAACCCTAACCTCACATCTGAACAACGTACTGAGCAACTAAACAATTATAAGAGTAAATTGGAAGAATTGAAGAAAAACTACCTAACACCAGAGACGAATAAGTCGAATACGACTTCAACTTCAACAGAGTCAAGATAGGAGTGGTCTATGAATTATTTATTTTTTGAAGACAATGTTTATCCACTCTATACAGGGAATACCTATCAACTGGGGCCTTCTATAGCTTCTAATATCTATCTTCCTATTCTTGAAAATGTGGTGTTGGAAGTCAAGGAAACGGGAGTTGAACTGCTCGGAGAGACTTATTCTTATGGGTATCATTTGGTTTCCATAGCTGAAGATATAAGTGTATCCTTATTGATTATTAAAAACACCGAGTATTACCTTCTTCCCGAAAAAATACTATATTTATCAGATAAGAAAGAAGCGACTATTCGCTTAGTTGATTTTCCTATAGAAATCATTTTGAGCTTTGATGGGACAAATAAGACGATTTATAGTGCTAGTCCATATTATCTTAATGGTGAAAGAAGAAAAGGGACGCAAAATATTCAAGATATGGACCAACTTGTTTTTGAACAAGGTCTAGCTTTATCCGTTCAAAAACAAATCTTATCGATTCATTCACTATTTTCTATTGAGACGAGCTTACTGCCTTTTTCTGAAGTAATGGTCGAGGATCGTTCAAAAGAATTTCATCGCTCTCCACGGATTATTCTGAGAGAACCCGAGGATACAGTAACGATTGCTTCGTCACCAACAGATGATGAAGGCAACAAACAATCGTTACTAAGATTGATTATTACCCCTTTGGCGATGATTGTCTTTACGATACTAACGATTTACTTCACACGTAGTGGTGGCATGATGTTCATGATGATGGGGATGTCTGTCATTACTATTGGGACTTCCATTCATACTTATTTTTCTGATAAAAAATCACATAAGGAACTTCAAGAACAGAAAATTGTTGAGTATATGAAATACTTGGAAACCAAGTATTCACAATTAGCTAACTTACGTAAAGAACAAGTTAAGGCTTTGGTGTATCATTTCCCTGGCATGGATCAGATTTTAGAAATGGTAGAAAAAACGGATAGACGTATTTACGAAAAGACACTTTATCATTTTGATTTTCTGTCTTATCGTTTGGGTTTGGGTGAAGTTAATTCTAGTTTTTCTATTGAGTATTCAGATTCTGAATTAACAAAATATAATGTAGCTGCTAACCAAAAAATTCAAGAACTACTTTCCTACTATCGTGTGACTAAGCAGGTACCTATTACACATACATTAACAAATCCTACGGGCTATATCGGAACACGGCAAATAGTGATTGAACAAGTTCAACAGATGATGATGCAATTAGCGACTTTTCAAAGTTACCATGATTTACAGTTTATTCCAATTTTCCGAGAGGAAGAGTTTGAGTTATGGAATTGGAGTCGATGGCTACCTCATACGAAAATAAAAGCACTAAATAGCCGTGGTTTTGTTTACAATCAACGTACTCGAGATCAACTATTAACGTCGCTCTATCAAGTTATTAAAGATAGAAAGTTAGATAGTGAGCAGGATAAAGGGAAAGAAAAGCAATACAGCCCTCATTATATTCTCTTTCTTACAGATTTAAGCCTGATGTTGGATCACAACATTATGGAGTACATCAATGAAGATTTATCCCATTTAGGGATTCATTATGTATTCGTAGAAGAAGTACTTGAAAGTCTACCAGAACACGTTAAGACAGTTGTTGACTATCGAGGAGATAAAAAAGGTACAGTATTACTTCAGGATGGCAATTATACAAATAAAGAAATTATGCCTCTTCCTCCTATAAGTTTATCGGAAAAGGAAAACTTTGCGAGAAATCTTGCGGGTATTCATCATGTTCAGACTTTGCGTAATTCGATTCCGAATAGTATTACCTTCCTAGAGATGTATGGAGTCAATAAGGTAGAGGAACTAGAACTTTTAAAACGATGGCAAGACAATGAAACTTTCCAAACAATGGCTGTTCCTCTAGGAGTTCGAGGTAGAGATGATATTCTTTATCTAAACATCCATGAGAAGGCGCATGGGCCTCATGGATTGATTGCTGGTACTACGGGGTCAGGGAAGTCTGAGCTTATTCAGTCCTACATTCTATCTTTAGCTGTGAACTATCATCCGTATGAGGTTGCTTTCCTCTTGATTGATTATAAAGGTGGAGGGATGGCTAATCTCTTTGCAGACCTACCTCATGTTGTTGGTACGATTACAAACTTGGATGGCAACCAGGCCAATCGAGCTCTGGTATCTATCAAAGCTGAACTTAAGAAGCGTCAGCGTATTTTTGCAGAAAATGATGTCAATCATATCAACCAGTATATGAAACTCTTCAAGGAAGGGAAGGTCAAAGAACCATTACCACATCTATTAATCATTAGTGATGAGTTTGCAGAGTTGAAGGCGAATCAACCTGATTTCATGGACGAATTGGTCTCTACGGCTCGTATTGGTCGATCATTGGGGGTTAAATTAATTTTAGCAACCCAAAAACCTAGTGGGGTTGTCAACGATCAAATTTGGTCGAACTCTAAGTTTAAAATAGCCCTTAAAGTACAGGATGCTGCAGATTCTAGAGAAGTAATCAAAACACCTGATGCCGCAGAAATCACCCAGACAGGTAGAGCCTATCTTCAAGTCGGAAACAATGAAATCTATGAGCTATTCCAAAGTGCTTGGTCAGGCGCGGATTATAATCCAGAAGGACGAAATCATGTTCAAAAAAACACAACTGTGTATGAGATTACAAGTAATGGTCAATACAATGCCATTAATAAAGATTTGAGTGGTTTAGTCAATAAAAAAGAAGCAAAGGCTGTTCCAACAGAATTAGACGCCATTGTAGAAAAAGCCCGTGAAGTCTTTGATGGTCTTCATATTCATCAGGTAGCCAGTCCTTGGTTGCCACCACTTGAAGAGAAGATATATGCTAAAGATACACAATCGACTAACTACAAGGATTATTGGGGACGTTCAGAGGCGTTGCAACCTATTTTAATTGGGTATCAAGATATTCCAGAAAGACAGGAACAATCTCCCCTTTACTTCAATATGGAACAAAGAGGTCATATTTTGTTGGTTTCTAGCCCGGGATTCGGTAAGTCCACTTTTCTACAGAACTTTGCGATGGATGTGATTCGTAAGCACACACCAGAACAGGTCCATTTCTACCTCTATGATTTTGGTACCAGTGGCTTAATCTCTATTTCAGATTTTCCTCATGTTGCAGATTATTTCACCTTGGATGAAACTGAGAAAATCATGAAATCCCTTCGATTCTTGAATAGAGAGATAAAAACTCGGAAACATGCTCTTTCGCAAGCAAGAGCCACAAATCTAAGGCAATACAATCAGTTGTCAGATGAGAGTTTTCCAACTATTTTCATAGAGATAGATGGTTTTGATAGTGTAATGGATGCCCCGTTTGTCGATGCCTTTTATGATACTTTAAATGTCATTTCTCGAGATGGTGCCTCTCTAGGGATCTATCTGGTTGTAACACTTTCTCGTCTCAATGCGATGCGTCTACAGCTACAATCGAACTTTAAGACCAAGATTTCTCTCTTCTTATTTGATACCAGTGACTTATCAGGTGTAGTAGGACGTTCAAATATTCCACTCGATGAAATCAAAGGCCGTGCCATAGCTAAATTGGATGATATTGTCCAATTCCAAGTGATGTTGCCATACAGCAGTGAACATTATACGGACTACATAAAAGAAGTTCGTACAGAACAAGAAGCAATGGCTATGGCATACGATGGCCCACTTCCTGCAGGTATCCCAATGTTACCAGAAAAGGTAACCAAAGAGGTGATGTCAGAAATCTTAGAAAGCAGTCAAGACTTTATCTTGGGTCTTGAAAGAGAAGCCGTTGTTCCAGCAACCTTTAGTTTTGAACGCCCTCTTCTTATAGCCTCAGACAGTCCTGCTTTTGTAACGAATTACTATAAATTACTAGAATATCACCTAAACCGTTTATCAGGAGTGTATAATACTGTTATTTTAGATCCTAGTCAGCGTATTAACAATCAGTTCTTTGATGGTATTCAACGATTTGATACTTCTTTAGAGGTTGATAATGTCATGAAGACGATATTAGAAGACTTTAAGAAACGGGTTGCGTCTCCGAGTCAGGACTATCCAAAATGGTTAATTTTGATACCTGATATTGCTGCGACGGCTATGGCGGCTGGAGTGAGTGAAGTGGACTTCAAGCAACTCCTTAGTGAAGGAGCTCAGTATGGAGTAACCTTGCTCTTTATAGGCGCCTACCAAGATCTAGTAGCGAACAATTACGACAATTTTGTCAAACTAGTTAATCAGCTAGTAGAACAAGTCTTTCTCGGTGTACGTATTAGCGATCAAGATCATACTCGCTATCCTTACATCACAAATGAGCCGGCACTGAAACCGAACCAGGGTTACATTCTTTATCCAGATCATTATGAATCCGTTCAATTATTAGAAATTTAGAGAGGTTATTTATGTCAGATACTAAATTATTACCACTAGGCAGTGTTATTGTTTTAAAGGGAAGTACTAAAAAGATGCTCATCATTGCTCGTGTGATTGCAGCACCCGTCAAAGGAGATCTCTACCGTTTTGATTACGGAGCCTGTCTCTATCCAGAAGGAATGGTAGGAGATAGCCTTATCTACTTTAATCATGAAGATGTTTTTAAGGTTGTTCAAGAGGGCTATAGCGATGATGATAATGAGCTTATGTTAGAACATATTGCTTCGGTTGTCTCTACAACAGATATTCCTAAAGGGAATGTTGCTGAGTTGAATGAAGTAAATGAACTAGGAGGCTAATACATGGGGCAAATAGACTATGATCAAATCTATTATCTTCAAGGTAGAGTGAATGCCTACTCCGCCAGCATCTCCTCTGCCCAATCACGGATTACTTCCATCGATGAAAAATTGGAACGTCTTCGTACGGCCAAGAAGTCTGTAGGGGAAATCCAACAAAATGTTCACAATATCAAGTATCCCATCATGCACCGAAATATT
>QWCZ01001327.1_pt1 | contig 10935 bp, 10 predicted proteins | sample 1972651 | NCBI WGS metagenome assembly QWCZ01 (sample SAMN09866695, study PRJNA288562) | Human oral metagenome isolate pre1_saliva, whole genome shotgun sequencing... | isolation source: mouth | host: Homo sapiens | place: USA: California
TTGACGCTCCTATTACTGAGTGGGGGCAGCCGACCGAGAAATACTACGCTGTTCAGCGGGTGACCCACGAGGTCTTTCCAGAGCTTGAGCAGATGGAGCCGATTAGCCGACAGGCCAAGGCCTATGGCAGTTTTCCGCTGCTTGGGACTGCAAATCTGCTGGATGTGGCTGCGGACATCACAGAGGAAATTCTGCTGGATTATCAGCAGCCTATGGAGCAGATTGGGCAGAATCATGGCTATATCCTCTACCGTTCCGATATCAAAAATCAATACCATGAGGAAAGGCTCAAGGTATTGGAGACTCATGACCGCTGTCATTTCTATATCAATCAGGAGCACCTGGCTACTCAGTATCGGGAAGAAATCGGCGATGAGATGCTCTTCTCGGCTGATACCGAGCGGATTCAGATTGATGTGCTGGTGGAAAATATGGGGCGTGTCAACTATGGTTACAAGCTGGGCGCACCCAGTCAATCCAAGGGAGTCAAGGGTGGTATCATGATTAACCACCAGTTCCGAAAGGGCTGGAAGCATTATGCGCTCAAATTTGACCAGGAAATGCTAGCCAAGCTAGACTGCTATTCAGCTCCACCGGAAAAAGTCAAAGCACCGACCTTCTATCGCTTTGAAGCAGAGTTGGATGACATCGCTGATACCTTCATCGACTGCTCTAAGTATGGGAAGGGCTGTATTGCGGTCAACGGCTTCAACCTTGGTCGCTACTGGAATGAAGGACCAATTCACTATCTCTATGTGCCGTCTGGCCTGCTTAAGGAAAAGAATGAATTTATCGTCTTTGAAACTGAAAATGTCAAGATTGAAGAGTTGACCTTGCTTGACCATCCAGTCTATAAGAAATGAGGTGTTGCGATGAAATATATGACAGTCGGGAATGAACTGAAAGAAGCCAGTCAGCTGATCTTGGGCTGCATGCGATTGGCAGAGCACGATCCCAAAGAGGTCGTTTCCGTTCTTGAAGCAGCATTAGAAGTGGGAATTAATTTCTTTGACCACTCAGATGTTTATGCTGGCGGCCAGTCTGAAGCTAAGTTTGCGCAGGCTCTTCGCTCGGCTAAGATTCCCCGGGACCGAGTTCTCATCCAGTCCAAGTGCGGACTGCGGGATGTTCACACCAACTACCATTTTGACTTTTCTAAGGATTATATCATCAGCTCGGTTGAAGGCAGCTTGGAGCGCTTGCAGACAGACTATCTGGATGTGCTCCTCCTGCACCGGCCGGATGCTCTAGTGGAGCCAGAAGAGGTAGCTGAAGCTTTTTCACAGCTGCACCAAGCTGGGAAGGTCCGCTATTTCGGAGTCAGCAATCAAAACCCTTATCAGATCGAGCTGCTGCAGAAAAGTGTGGAGCAGCCCTTGATTGCCAACCAACTGCAGTTTGGTCCAGCCCACACTCCGATGCTGGATGCTGGGCTCAATGCCAATATGCTCAATCCTTTAGCAATCGTTCGGGACGGTAGTGTGCTGGACTATTGTCGATTGCATCATATCACGATTCAGCCTTGGTCACCATTTCAGGTCGACTTGAACCAGGGACTCTTTATGGAGCATCCTAAATATGCTCAACTTACAGAAACTCTGCATGCCTTTGCGTCAGACTATCAAGTTTCTTTTGAAGCCTTAGTTCTCGCTTGGATTTTGCGTCATCCGGCACAGATGCAGCCGATTGTTGGCTCCATGAATCCGCAGCGAATTCGCTCAATGGTGGCTGCTTTTGATATTGAGCTCTCTCGGGCTGACTGGTATAAGATATACAAGAGCGCGGGGAATCCTCTGCCCTAAACTTGTTTTTGCAGGGAGATTATTTGTTATTCAGAATCAATGAAGCCTAAGAGCAGCGAATCGGTCTGCATATTTCATTGATTAAGCTCGACTCTGCACCTTATGAAAGGAGAATGATATGAATAATAAGTTTTCTTGGCAAGGCCTAGCAAAATCTGCTTCTGCTGCCAAGTATGGAAGTGGCTTGCTGCTATGTGTTTCCCTCTTGTCCTTAGCAGCTTTGACAGCTGTATCAAGAGTTGAAGCAGAAGATGTTGTGCCTGCCCCTGCCGCAGTAGCTGAAACGTCGGCTTCTCCAGCAGCGCAAGCAAGTCCTGAGGCTGAAAATCCAGCTGTGGCTGAACCCCAAGCAGCTCCTGCAAATCAGGCCGAATCAGCTGCCAGCGAGTTGCCAGCCAGTCAGGTCATGTCTGATGAGCAGAAGCAGCGCGCCATTGCTCAGATGGGAGCCAATCAAGGGGATGTCTGGGTTTGGTCGGAGGAAAATGTCGTTGAAGAAAATGGGGAGCGTCAAAAGCGCGGTCCTAATGGCGGTCCTGGTCAATTTAATGGCGGAGCCGTCGTGTTAGGCGGCCGTCCGACTTATGACCCAGCGGCGGATTGGTACTACCTTGCTTATAAAGGCGAAGGGATGACTGACGAAGAAGCACAGGCTGTCTTTGACAAGGAACGCGGCAAATGGATGAACGAATTTGATCCTTGGGGCGTTGTGATGGAAATGACGGACAATAAGGCCAGCAATGCATGGGCGGATATTCGTAACATGCAGGCTTTTGTGCTCCGGAAGGATTCCAATGTCTGGGAGAAAATTGTGGATCACCCTCAAGGAGTTCAATGGGTTTCTCAATTCAAGGGAAATATGTCCAGCAACGTAGGAGATGCACGTCAGGAAGCCTTGGCTGGCGGGGGAACAGCTATTGAGGTATTACTTAAGCAGGATCGGGTTGCCCACTGGGGCTCTGATCAGGCCCGTGATATTCCAAGTCCTCAAACCATTCGGGCTGTTTTAGTTTCCGTAGAAGCTCGTATTTCTGAAAAATCTGATCCAGATGCCAAGCTTGGTATTCAAGTTGGCGGTGACTGGAAATTTGCTGAAGAAGTGAGCAAGCCGCTCTGGTATCCAGGAGCTGGTCTGGCTGGTATTCAGCGACTGACCAAGGATTGGGCTCGTTACTATTTTGTCAGCCTCACTGGTATTCAAGATGCAGTCGAAGAAAGGGCCATTTCACAAGATGAGTTTATGAAGAGCATCGTGCCGTTGGCCGATATGGAGCAGGCCTCTCAAAATCAAGCCCAGCAGCCAACCCCTGCAAAGCCTGATCCAAAGGGTAGCCAAGCGGAAAATCTGACCTACAAAACAAGCGGCCAGACGGATTCTCAAGCAGCGTCTCAACAGCCAACTCTTCAACAAGCTTCTTCCAAACAACTGCCTAAGACCGGCAGTCAAAGCAGTCTATTGACCAATCTGCTTGGATTCGGGCTCTTAGGGCTGGCAGCTGGTTTCCTTGGCTTGAAGAAAAAATCTTAGTTTTGCAAGCTAGAGGAAAAATAATCTACAAAAAAGCAACAGCAGGTTCTAGCTGTTGCTTTGTGTTTGGTTTAGGTTTTGCACGACAGGCTGTTCAAAATTAGGTGCTTGCGCAGTGAGCGGACTGCAGACAGGCTCTTGGTATTTTTGAGTAAAGCGGCATCTTGGGAAGTTGGAGCAGCCCCAAAATTTCTGACCAGCCTTAGAACCTTTGGCTGCTGTGCGGAGCACCAATCCATGCTGGCAGCGAGGACAGATCTTTTCTGCTTCTCTACGCTGTTTATTCTGAGCAATGCTATTAATATGGCGCTCTTTGATGACCTGCTTTCGCTTGGTCAGGGGCAGGAGCATACGATAGAGGTCGTCAATCTGCTCGGGCGACAGGCAGACTGGACTTTGGCAGGCCTGCTGGTTGATTGCCCCAATCACTTGCCAGGTCTGAATAACTTTATGCCTGTCACTGTTTAGATGGATTTCCTTAAGCTGACAGTCATTGCCAAAGACGATATAGGAATATAGATTTGGCGTGTATTGGTTGAGATAGTAGCTGAGCCATTTGAGATGGACTTTATTTTGAATAATGGGATTGAAAAAAGAATTCTTGTAGGATTTTCCGCGGCCTCCGGAAAGAACCTGAGTCCAGTATTGCTGATTTTCTGACCCGAAGATCCAGCCCTTGTAGTTTTTTGACTCAAAAATGTAAATTCCAGATGGATGAATCAGCAGGGCATCAATCTCAGTGGTAGATCCATCTTCTTTGAAAATATAGAGATTGTACAAAATCTTTTTATAGCCATAGAGCTGGTTCAAGACCTGACCAAGCTGGTACTCTCCCTGTTTTCCCTTGTTATATTTGAGTTCCCAAGGGGCAGTCTGGGTTTGCTGGAAATAGTCAGGCTCTGGGCTTTGGCTGGATGACCAATCCGAGTCCGTATCTTCCCTGTCTTCAAGTAGCTTATAACTGATAAAAAAGACGATGCCAAAGACAGCCACAAATGCAATGAAAAAGAATCCAAACATTTCCTAATCTCCCTTAAAATCCCTAATTCGAGTATAGCACAAAATAAAGGACGGAAGATTTTTATAAGTGTAAAAACACAGCAATTGAGCAATAGATTGAAATATGTCTAAAAAACGGAAACTACCCTTTAAAAACTTATTTTCCAAAAACACCTCACAAACCTAAAAAATCATGTATAATAAAAAGACAGGAAAAGAATAGGAGTTATCATGTCTCAGGAATTAATCAGTGTTATCATCCCTGTTTACAATGTTGAGCAGTATTTAGCAGAATGTGTGAACAGCGTCTGTCGTCAGACCTATCAAAATCTGGAAATTATTCTAGTCAATGATGGTTCAACAGATGCTTCTGGCCAGATTTGCCAAGAGCTAGCTGATCAGGATGCGAGGATTCGCCTCATTCATCAGGACAATCAAGGTTTGTCCGGTGCCCGCAACACAGGGATTGAGCACTCTAGTTCAGACTATTTGATTTTTGTGGATTCGGATGACTGGCTGCCTGAGCAGCATGTTGCCCGCCTCTATGAAAAGATCAAGGAGTATGATGCGGACATTGCTATTGGTCACCACTGTAGCTTTCGTGCAGAGGATTCAGCCTTCCTCTACTATTCGACAGAGCATTTTGAAACCCTCTATACGCGAGAAGAGATAATCGAGGAGTACCCTAGACGGCGCATGCTAGACGGTGTCTTTCTCTGTGCCTGGGCCAAGCTCTATAAGCGTGAGCTCTTTGATACAGTGCGCTATCCAGTCGGCCGAGTGGCCGAAGATGCCTTCACAACTTATAAGCTGTATCTTCAGTCAGAGAAGATTATCTACCTCAATGAACCGCTCTATTACTATCGCTTGCGGCCAAATAGCATCTCCATGACTTGGAATGAGCAGTGGTTCCGAGACTTGATTGTAGGTTTTGAGGAGCAGCTAGCCATTTTGGGTAAGCTGGGCTATGACCTGAGCTTCTACTACAAATACTACACTTTCCTGCTCCAGTATTGTCGCGACAGCGCTGCAGCCGTCGGTATGCAGTCCAGTCTGGTCTATCAGGAAATTGAAAGTAAACTCCAACTATTTGGAGAATAAACAAAACAAGCCACCTTTCATCCATAGGGCTGAAAGCGTAGCTTGTTTTTTAGTGTTTGAAAATTAAAGACTAAAAATAACAATTAATGTCATGCTTCAAAAAAACATCTTGGTATTCAAATAAGTCTTCAGGGTGCAAGGCCTTGACATCTTCCATGGCATACTTTCGGCCAAGTAATTTGTATTTATTTTCGCCAAATTGATGGAAAGGCAACAGCTGGACTTGATCGATGGATAGTTCATTAAACAAAGTCGCAAACCGCTCTGCATCTTCTAAAGAGTCATTAAAATCTGGAATGACAGGAATGCGCAGAACAATCGTCTTTTGATGAGTGAAGGCGTAGTGGATATTCTGAACAATTAATTCGTTTTTTACTCCAGTCACCTTGCGGTGGTTGACAGAGTTATAATGTTTCAGGTCTGTATAGATAAAATCAACGTACTGGATGAGATCCACGAATTTTTCATGTTCTACAAAGGCAGTTGTTTCAATAGCGGTATGAATCCCTTTTTCCTTAGCTGCTTTGAGAATGGCTTTGGCAAATTCAAACTGGGCGAAAATCTCTCCGCCAGATAAGGTCAGGCCGCCGCCAGATTCTTCATAAAAATCTCTGTCTTTTAGGACTTCGTTGATAATCTCCTCGACACTTCTTTCCTCCCCCATAGTGATGCTTTTTTTGGTAGTAGCATCCAGCATAGGCTCGGGTCTGAATTGCTGTGATTCTGGATTGGAGCACCAAGGGCAGCGCAGAGGACAGCCCTTGAGGAAAACCGTTGTACGAATCCCTGGTCCATCATGAATACTGAAATGTTGGATGTTGAAAATAATTCCTTTTGTTGTTTCCATACTCAGGCCTCCTTTAGATACAATCATTATAACTTATTTTAGAAAGAAAAACAATTACGAATGAAAGTTATTTTTATTTTATTTTTAAGGCGTCTTTTGTTACAATAATAGCAGAGGTGATAGAATGGAACGTTTAGATGAAATTGTTAAATTAGTATCTGAATTTGAACGAATCGATGTCAATACTTTGTCTGACCGCTTAAAAGTGTCCAAAGTAACGATTCGCAAGGACTTGGATAAGCTGGAAACCAAAGGTCTGCTGCGCAGAGAGCATGGCTATGCTGTTTTAAATAGCGGCGATGATCTGAATGTCAGGCTTTCCTTTCATTATGATACAAAACGCCGGATTGCTCAGGAAGCAGCAAAAATCGTTCAGGATAATGAAACCATTATGATTGAATCTGGATCGACCTGTGCCTTACTAGCTGAGGAAATCTGCCGAACGAAGAAGAATGTCAAGATTATTACCAATTCCTATTTTATTGCGGATTATATAAAACAAACTGATTCTTGTAAAATTATCTTACTGGGCGGAGAATTTCAGAAAGATTCTCAAGTGACAGTAGGGCCTCTTCTCAAGGAAATGATCCGCTTTTTTCACGTAGAACATGCTTTTGTCGGAACAGATGGCTATGATGAAAATCTAGGCTTTACAGGCAAGGATCTGATGCGGAGTGAGGTTGTGCAGTATATGTCAGAGGCATCTGACCAGATGATTGTCTTGACGGACTCAAGTAAGTTTACCAGAAAAGGAATAGTTAAGAGATTTGGCTTCAAGCAGATTGCCCAAGTGGTGACTGACAAGGCGATTCCTAAAGGGGCTGTTGAGCGCTTGAAAGCTGCCGATATCAAGCTGACTCTGATCTAGCAGAGAAGGAGATAAGATGAAAAATGAAAGAAAAAAACTATTGGCAAAAATTGCTTATCTCTACTATATTGAAGAAAGAAGCCAGTCTGACATTGCGGCTGAGACAGGGATTTATCGCACCACCATTAGCCGAATGCTGGCAGAAGCTAAAAAAGAGGGCATTGTAAAGATTGAGATTGAAGACTTTGATACCCGCTTGTTCCATTTGGAAAACTATGTAAAAGAAAAATATGGGCTCAAGGGAATCGAAATTGTCAGTAATTTAGTGGATGAATCTCCAGCAGACCTGGAAGAGAGGTTGGCTCAAGCTGCTGCAGCTATGCTGCGCAGCCTGATTAAAGACAATGATAAAGTAGGATTTTCTTGGGGCAAGAGCTTGAGCCTTTTAGTAGAGCACTCCAGCAACAAGCATTTGACAAATGTTCATTTCTTTCCTTTGGCAGGTGGTCCCAGTCATATCCATGCTCGCTATCATGTGAATACCCTCATCTATAGCATGGCTGGGAAATACCATGGGGACTGCCGTTTTATGAATTCCACGATTATTCAGGAGAATGAGCAACTGACAAATGGAATATTGGCTTCTAAATATTTTGAAGATCTAAAAAGCAGCTGGCAGGAGCTGGATGTGGCTGTAGTTGGTATTGGAGGGCAGGTTGACACGGGAAATCGCCAATGGCTGGACATGCTGACCTCAGAGGATTTTCTTGCTCTAGAGAGCCAGGATGCTGTCGGAGAAATCTGCTGTCGCTTCTTTAATAAAAAAGGGGAGATGGTCTACCAGCATTTGCAAAATCGAACGATTGCCATCTCTTTGGAAAATTTGAAAAAAGTGCCGCTTAGTTTGGCCTTTGCCTATGGCAGTCAAAAATCTGCTGCTATCTTAGCGGTGTTGCGAGCTGGCTATGTCAATCATTTGGTTACGGATGAAGCGACGATTCTAAAAATGCTTGACTTGGATGGAGATAGGAGTTTCTTCACTTCTTGATGTCAGTGGAATCTCAGGTGCAAGAGATTTCCAAGACGTAATTTAGGATCCCATTTTTAATAGTGATTAGCACTTATATATGGAGGTGGGTTGTTGATTTGAAAAAGTTAATGAAACGAAAATTGACTAGTTTAGCCACAGGAGAGCTGGTCGCTGTGCTAGTATTTTGGATGAATTTTTTCCTGCTCAAAAGATGGATTCTTACTACTGGGGCTTTGATTTCTATTTCTTTCTCCTTGTTTGTATTGAGTTTTATTCTGATACAGGGCTCTGTTTTCTGGTGGATTTTGATAAAAAGGATTTCCGATCCAGGATTTGCTGAAAGATATACAGGCAAGATTTACAGGGTACTAAAGATTTTAGACCTTATTTTACTGGGTGTGGGAACCCTGATAATCATTTTTAATTCCAGTGATTTTTCCACCTTCATAATCTCTGTAGCAATTTGGTTTTTTGCTGTCATCGAGTGGATGAATTATTTTAAATGGCAATTATCCTACAGTCTGAATCCTGCTGTTTTATTGAAATACATCCTCCAGAGGAAATTGCGAAAAAGTAAAATAGCAAAGGAAATTGAGAAGGCCGTATAAAAAGATAAGTTTCGGTTTCTTAAAATAGCATATATGAGGAAGTAGAAGCAAATAGCTGCTGCTTCTTTTTTTGTGTCGAATCTGCTTATCGTTCTTATCTAATAGAGTGCCTTTGATTCGCAGATGAATACAGCTGTATAGGAGTTTTTTTGTGGAGGCCCTTTTTGCACAAATGTGCGAAATAATTTAAATAAGCTAATTTGTTCTATAATATATTGACGGACTGAGATAAAGGTGATACATTCTAGTTACAAACAAAAATAAATCACTTTCAAACAAAAGAACAGGTTTTTGTTAATTATAAAGATAGGAGCGGTTGTAACATATGGAAATGATTGTAGCAGATCAAATTATCATGGGTCTTATCTTAGACGCCGGTGATGCCAAGCAGCATATTTATCAAGCTTTATCACTAGCTAAAGATGGTAAGTTTTCAGAATGCGATGAGCAGATTGAGCTGGCAGATAAGGCGCTGTTAGAGGCCCATAACTTGCAGACCAAGTTCCTAGCTCAGGAAGCTGGAGGAACGAAAACAGAGATTACAGCGCTGTTTGTTCATTCTCAAGATCATTTGATGACTAGCATTACAGAGATTAACCTCATCAAAGAAATCATCGACTTGAGAAGAGAATTACAAGAGGAAAAATAAATCATCAGGAGGATGAAAAGATGGTTAAGATTGGTTTGTTTTGCGCGGCAGGTTTTTCAACAGGAATGTTGGTCAACAATATGAAAATAGCTGCAGCTGAAAAAGGGTTGGAAGCTGAGATTGAAGCCTACTCTCAGGCTAAGTTGGCTGATTATGCAGCGGATCTGGATGTCGCTTTATTGGGCCCGCAGGTAGCCTATACACTAGACAAATCTACAGCTATTTGCGACAGCTGCCATACTCCGATTGCAGTTATTCCGATGGCTGATTACGGTATGCTAGATGGTGAAAAAGTGCTAAACCTCGCTTTGAGTTTGTTGGATAAACATTAAAATCAAGGAGCTTCGTTATGTCTAAAGTGGATACTCAAAAAATCATTGCGCCGATTATGAAGTTTGTCAATATGCGCGGGATTATCGCCTTAAAAGATGGTATGTTGGCAATTTTGCCTCTTACAGTTGTGGGAAGCCTATTCTTGATTGTAGGGCAATTACCATTTGAAGGTCTAAATCAAGCCATTGCTGGTGTGTTTGGGACGGACTGGACAGAACCGTTTATGCAGGTTTATTCAGGAACCTTTGCCATTATGGGGCTGATTTCTTGTTTTTCAATCGGCTATTCTTATGCCAAGAACAGCGGTGTAGAGCCTCTGCCGGCAGGGGTGTTGTCTCTTTCTTCTTTCTTTATCCTTTTGAAATCCTCCTACATACCAGAAAAGGGTGAGGCGATTGCAGATGCGATTGCCAAGGTCTGGTTTGGCGGACAAGGAATCATTGGGGCCATTCTCATTGGTCTGGCAGTTGGCAGTATCTATACGATTTTCATTCAAAAGCATATTGTCATCAAAATGCCAGAGCAGGTTCCTCAAGCGATTGCCAAGCAGTTTGAAGCCATGATTCCTGCTTTCGTTATTTTCTTGCTGTCAATGCTTGTTTATATTATTGCCAAAATAGCGACTGGTGGGGGTACCTTTATTGAGATGATTTACGATGTCATTCAGGTGCCTCTGCAAGGTCTGACTGGCTCTCTGTATGGAGCTATCGGTATTGCTTTCTTCATTTCTTTTCTGTGGTGGTTTGGTGTTCATGGGCAATCCGTTGTCAATGGCGTCGTAACAGCCTTACTATTGTCTAACCTGGATGCAAATAAGGCTTTACTTGCTGCAGATAAGCTGTCTGTCAGCCAAGGCGCTCATATTGTGACCCAGCAATTTTTGGATAGCTTCCTTATCTTGTCGGGCTCCGGTATCACTTTTGGAGTGGTCGTAGCCATGCTCTTTGTTGCCAAGTCCAAGCAGTACAAAGCACTGGGGAAAGTTGCTGCCTTCCCTGCAATCTTTAATGTCAATGAGCCAGTTGTCTTTGGCTTTCCGATTGTGATGAATCCGGTCATGTTCCTGCCCTTTGTTTTGGTTCCGGTTCTGGCTGCTTTGATTGTCTACATGGCGATTGCGGTCGGCTTTATGCAGCCATTCGCAGGTGTGACTTTGCCTTGGAGTACACCGGCTATCATTTCTGGATTTATGGTCGCTGGCTGGCAAGGGGCAGTCATTCAAATTGTCAT
>QWCZ01001328.1_pt1 | contig 10935 bp, 10 predicted proteins | sample 1972651 | NCBI WGS metagenome assembly QWCZ01 (sample SAMN09866695, study PRJNA288562) | Human oral metagenome isolate pre1_saliva, whole genome shotgun sequencing... | isolation source: mouth | host: Homo sapiens | place: USA: California
CGCTGACCTACCTGGCACTAGCTAAGGCTGACCCGGCCACCCCCGACTTTGACCCGCTAAGCCGCCTTGATGAGGCTGTGGCCGCCTACGAGCAGGCCCTAGCTTCCCTGCACGAGGCTGGCGCCCCCTGGGTGCAGCTGGACGAGCCCGCCCTGACCTCCGACAACCTCTCTCACCCCCGCGCTGAGCTGGCCAAGCTGGCTGTGGGCGTGTATGAGCGCCTGGCTAAAGCTACTAACCGCCCCCAGATCCTGGTGACCACCCCCTACGGGGACGCCTCCCAGGCTGTAGGTGCCCTAGCTAAGACCGGGGTGGAAGCTATCCACGTTGACACTCTGCGCGGCAGCCTACCTAAGGACGCGGACCTGTCTGGGGTGACCCTGGTGGTTGGCGCTGTGGATGGCCGCTACATTTGGCGCGCTGACCTGGCTGCTCTGCGCCAGACCCTGACCGCCGCCCAAGCCCTGGGCGCCGCCAAGGTGGCTGTGGCCACCTCCAACTCCCTCCAGCACGTGCCTCACGACACCGCCCTGGAAACCTGGGATGACCCCACGCTGAACGAAAACCTGCACGCCTGGCTGGCTTTCGCCGACCAGAAGGTGCAGGAAGTGGTCACCCTGGCACGCGGCCTAGATGAGGGCTGGGAGGCCATTGACGGCGAGGTGGCCGAGGCGACCCGCGTCCTAGAGCAGCGCGCTGCTGCCCCTGGCGTGGTACGCCCTGAGGTCCGCAGCCGCACCGCCGCCCTGACCGACGCCGACCGCGCCCGTGAGCCCTACCTGGAGCGTGAAGCTGCCCAAGCCCAGCGCCTGCACCTGCCTCCGCTACCCACCACCACTATTGGTTCTTTCCCGCAGACCACTGAGATTCGTAAGGCTCGCGCCGCCAACGCACGCGGCGAGCTTTCTGACGCCGACTACCAGGAGCGTATGCGTGAAGAAATCGCTGCGGTAATCAAGCTGCAGGAAGAGCTGGGCCTAGATGTGCTGGTGCACGGTGAGGCTGAGCGTAACGACATGGTGCAGTACTTCGCTGAGCTGCTTGATGGCTTCGCCGCCACCCGCAACGGCTGGGTGCAGTCCTATGGTTCGCGTTGCACCCGCCCCTCGATCCTGTGGGGTGACGTGTCGCGTCCGGCCGCCATGACTGTGGGCTGGACCAGCTACGCCCAGTCGCTAACCGACAAGCCGGTTAAGGGTATGCTCACCGGCCCAGTGACCATCATTGCCTGGTCTTTCCCGCGTAATGACCTGCCTCTGGGCGAAATTGCTGACCAGATTGGTTTGGCGCTGCGCGATGAGGTTAGCGACCTGGAAGCTGCCGGCATTGCCGCCATCCAGGTGGATGAGCCGGCTCTGCGTGAGCTGCTGCCCCTGGACGCTGAGCGCCACGCCGACTACCTGGACTGGTCGGTGGGTTCCTTCCGCCTGGCCACCTCCTGCGTGCGCCCGGACACCCAGATTCACACGCACCTGTGCTACTCCGAGTTTGGCCAGATCATTGACGCTATTAAGGGCCTGGATGCGGATGTGACCTCCATTGAGGCGGCCCGCTCCAAGATGGAGGTTGTCCCCGAGCTGGCTGAGGCTGGTTTCGACCACGGTATTGGCCCTGGTGTGTGGGACATTCACGCCCCGCGCGTGCCCGGCGAGGAAGAGTTGGCGCAGCTGATCGGCCTAGCTGCCGACGCCGTACCGGTTTCTCGTCTGTGGGTTAACCCCGACTGTGGTCTAAAGACTCGTGGCTACGCCGAAACCAAGGCTTCGCTGGAAAACCTGGTGGCCGCTACCCGCCAGGTGCGCGCCGAGCGCGAGCTGAACAACTGACGCCGCTAGGCTCAGCACTGGCAGCTCGACTCGCTACCCTAAATGGCAGGCGAGCCCCCAGGGGCTGAAGACAACTAGCTAAACCAAGGCTTGGGGGTGGAACAGTGTTCCACCCCCAAGCTGTTTATTTCAGGTTAGTTATGCTTCTAGCTAGTTATGCGCGCACCAAGCTTTGGGCTAGGGCGCGCCGGTCAACTTTACCGATGCCCTTATAGGGCAGCGCATCAGCTAGCAGCACCTGCTTGGGGCATTGGGCGCCACTGAGCTTTTGTTCCAGATAGACACGAATCTGGGCCAAAATAGCACCTTCATCTACCCTGCCCAGGCCCGGCATTGAAGCGGGCACCACCACTGCGGTAACCACCTGCCCCCACTGCAAATCGGGTAAACCCACCACCGCGCATTCACTCACCAGCGGGTTTAGGGCCAGTAGGGCCTCAATCGGGCCGGGTTCCACCTTAATGCCGCCGCTAATAATGACGTCATCTAGACGCCCAAGCACCTGTAGAAACCCATCTACAATCTGGCCCCTATCAGAGGTAATAAACCAGCGCCTAGCCGGCTCACCGGCGCCCGCATCAGAGCCGGCACCCGTCCCAGTCTCAGCGCCCGGCCTGGTCGCACCAGCCTCAGTGCCTGCCCCGCCCGCACCGGCCTCAGCGCTTTCGGCCGCGCTCGCAGTTCCACCTACGCCGCTTGTCCCCTCACCGGCCTGGGGGCGGCTAACAAAGCAGCGCCTAGTTCGCTCCTCATCACCCAGGTAGCCGGTGGCCAGCATCGGCCCAGATAACCAAATTGCCCCGGTGGCCTGATCTACATCCATACTCACCCCAGGTAGTGGCTGGCCGTCATAGACGCACCCGCCACAAGTTTCGCTCATGCCATAGGTGGTAACCACCCTAATCCCGGCAGCTTTAGCCTGCTCCAACAGCTGTGCATCAGCTGCCGCTCCCCCAATCAGCACCGCATCTAGCCGCGCCAAGGCGCCGCGCAGCTGCTCATCATCCAAAGCCCGGCGCAACTGCGTGGGCACCAGCGAGGTATACACCGGGCAAGCCCTGCCGGAGTCGTCAGCAGCGAGCGCCCCCTCAGCCTCCCCGCCAACGCCACCAGCGCAGGAACTAACGGCGTCGTCGTCAAAGGAAGAACCGGCGCCACAATCAGCAGCAGCTACGCAGGCGGCGTCGATAACCTGCGCCAAATGCTGGGGGTCAAAACCACCCTCCTTATAGGCGTTAAACACGTGCGTGCCGGCCACCGCCGCCCGCACCAAAACCTGCACCCCAGCGGCATGATAGGCGGGCAAAGCCAGCACCCAAATTCCCGGCCCACCCAGGCGTTTATGGGTGGCCCGTGCCGACGCTACCAGCGCATCCATCGACACCCCCACCAGCTTGCCAGTGCCGGTAGTTGAGCCAGATGTACGCAGCACCATATCCACCCCCACACTGCGGCCACTCGCCCGGGCCGGGATCCGCCGCGCCAAATTCGCGGCCACCTCCCGCGTGTCCTCATGGGGTGCGATAGGCACAATAATTTCGCGGCTAGGGCGCAAATACTGTTTCGCCAGCGAACGGGCCTGGGCCACGTCAGCAGCGCTCAAACTACTGCGGCTGACCAGCCCTGGAGCGGAGGTTTGCGGCTTACGTAAATGCCCGCCCCGGCCGACGACGTCGGAAGCGTCCGCAGACATGCGCCTAGCTAACAGCTGGGCGAACTCTTCAATTTGCGCTGCACTCTGGGTGCGCTGGATGCGAAAAAGGCTCACGCTTTCAATGGTATGACTACCAAGTCACAAAAATATGGTTAAGCTGCACTTATGCGGCTTTTCCTAATGGTATTCGTGATCGCCTTGGCGCTGTATGCCCTCATTGACTGCGTACGCACACCCGAGGAGGATATGCCTGCGCGTATGCCTAAACACCTGTGGATTACGCTGATTTTAATGTTCTCCACCATCATGCTTGGCCCCCTGGCCTGGATCATTACCTCCCGGGTAAGCGCCGCTGAGAAACGCGGCGGGCAGCTCAGTGGCGGGCTTTGGTCTGCGGAAAAAGGCGTAGATCTGCATCTGTCGCGCCACGCTTCCACCCCGGCAGCTCCCGACGACGACCCTGACTTCCTGCGTAAATTAGATGAGCAGGTGCAAGCCGAAAAGCGCCGTCGCCAACGCGAACAGCTCCAACAAAAGCGCTCCCCACGCCCCCAGGCCAGCCCCAACCAGGCAGGCCACGAACAGGCCGGCCAATCCGCTAAGAACCCCACAGAGCCCACTAGCGGCCCCCAGCCTAGCAAGCCCAAGGAGCCCGGCAGCGCCACCCAAGGCAGCAGCCCCAAATCTGGAGACTCTGCGCAGCCCAGCGCCAAATCTGGCAGCGCCGCCCCAGGCAGCCGCGAAAAAGAGAACGAGCACCCCGAAAACTAAGGCCAATTACTGAAACTAGGGCCAGTTACTGGTGTCCACCTCACGGTTATAGGCACGCGCATGCAGCAACCAATCCCCCGGCAGCCAGCTACGACCCACCAACTGGGGATGCTCAGGCAAAAACAAAGCCGCCCAAATAACCATAACTAGCTCAGCCCACTGCCCACGCACCTTCAAACGCACGTTGCCCTGCTCATTGGTGGCCGCCAGCATCACTTCACCCACACCAGTTACCTGGCACTCGCGGATCTGCTGGTAACCAATGAACATCACGCCGTCAGGCGTGCCCAGGTAGATGCCGTGGGTGGATACGCTCAGGCGGGCGTTGGCCAGGTGGCGCCATTTTTCAACCGCGTCACGCTCGGCGCGGCGTTTGCGGCGAGAATTAACTACCGCCTGTCCCCCAAAGAAGGCCGCCATCAGCGCCAACCCGGCAGCCCCGCCAGCTAAAAAGAAGCCGCGCATAGGCTGATAGTTGCTGTTGTCACCGCGTTTAAAAGCCAGGATTTCCCCGTCGCAAGAACCCAGAATCACTTCGCCGCTGTGAGTGGGGCGAATCGGGTCAACTACTGGAGAGACCGGGTTGGGTTTAAAACCTGCCCGCACAGCGGTGAGCACCTGCGCAGTATTCCACCAAACATAGTCTTGGCCGGTCCAGGGACGTTGGGGTTGGGGGCGCGGCTGCAGGGTGCGGCTAGTAGCTGGCACTAACTCGCCGGAAGCTGCCCCGCCGTGTCTGGGCTCGGTTGCCTCACTGTGCGCGGCTGCCCCACTGGGCTCGCTCGCCCCAGCTGGCTGCGACGGCGTCGTAGCCCCCTGATCTTGCGGCTGCTGCGGCGCCGACTGGCTCACGCACGCCCCTCGCCGTCGCCAATTTTCAGCCCGGCCACGCCGCTGCCAGGCACCATATCCTCAGCTTCACGCAGCAGCGCATTAGCCGGCTCAGTGTAGGCCAAGCCCACCAGGGTGTTGTCTTCAAAAGTTAAAGAGGTCAGGGACGCTAAAGAGCATTGGCGTCGGCGCGGATCGTGGGCCAGGGGGCGCCCATGCAGGTACAGGCTCAGCGACCAGATCGGTAACTGGTGTGAAACCAGTAGGGCCTCATGGCCGCGCGCCTGCACCAGGGCGCTACGCACGGCGGCGCTCATGCGCGCCACCAGCTGGGTGTAGGGCTCACCCCAGGAGGGGCGTAGCGGGTTGATGTAGTAAGCCCAGTGTTCGGGGTGGGCTAGCACCCAACGGTTACGGTTTACGGCAACGCCCTCAAAGTGGTTTTCGGCCTCAATTAGGCGCGCGTCAGTGCCGGCGTTAATGCCAAAAGCGGCGGCGGTGGGGGCTCCTGATTCCACGGCCCGCTCTAGGGGTGAAGTGGTTACCACGGTGATGTCTTTGCCGGTTTCCACTAGGTAATCTGCCACCATCTGGGCCATGGCATGGCCGCGAGGGGTTAGGTGGTAGCCGGGCATGCGCCCATAAAGGACGCCCTGGGGGTTATCTACCTCGCCATGACGCATGACGTGAATTGTTGTGCGCACCATGGCGCCAATTCTATGTCAGGGTCAGGGCCTCAGGGCATTTTAGTGCGCCAAGTCTGCGTCGGTAGTGATCTTTTCCAGCAGCTCAGTTAGTGTGGCCAGCTCACTGGGGGTGAAACGGTTGATTAGGTGGCGGCGCACCCCGTCGAGGTGGATAGGCGCGGTTTGAGCCAAAAACTCGTAGCCAGCCTTGGTTAGGTGGGCGTAGACGCCGCGTCGGTCATTGGGGCATGAGGAGCGCAATACGTAGCCGGCGCGTTCTAGCCGCCCTACCGTGTGGGTTAGGCGTGAGCGCGAGTAGGAGACTTGGTCAGCCAGTTGGCTCATGCGTACGCGCCCAGCTTCGCTTTCAAATAGGCGTACCAGGATCTCATACTCATACATGGAGATGGCGGCGGCCTCGTCTAGCTCGTGGTTTAGGCGCGCCGACACCAGTGTGCTGGCCCCTAAAAAGGCTCTCCAGGCCCGCATTTGCGACTCGGTTAGTAGGCACTTGTCACCCTGCCCGCAGCTGCTGGCATTGCTGGCTTCTTGCCCGCACCCGGCAGATGCGACTTCTTGCCCACAGCCGCTAGCTGGCTCGCTTACTACCTTGGTGGCTTCTTGCCCACAGCCGCTAGCTGGCTCGCTCACTGCCTTGGTGGCTTCTTGCCCACAGCCGACGACGGCGCCCGCTGCGGCCGTTTTAGGTGCAGCTCCCTGCCCACAGCCGCCTGCAACACTAGAGCTAGCGGAAGCGGCGACGTCGTCGCCCATACCCATTGCACCCGAGATTGCACCAGTGCCGCAGCTGGAGGCCATGTTTAAAGCTCTCATTTCTTACTAGATTGTGCGGCCCAAGCAGCCAGCAAAACAAAGTAGTTCAATAATAAAGTAAATCGTGGTGTGAAGGTAGCTATTTAAATAAACGAAATGGCTGCCACCCTAGGGATAGCAGCCATCCAAGCACTCACGTGCCAGGCGTCACTTCTTGTTACGACGCTGGTGGCGAGTCTTACGAAGCAGCTTACGGTGCTTCTTCTTGGACATGCGCTTACGGCGCTTCTTAATAACAGATCCCATATGAGAACCTCACAGTCTTGCTAAGCGTGCCCAACGGCACCATGATCGGTTGCGGCCGGGCACACCGGCCACATACGTGACCAAATGAGTTTAACGCGTCTCAGGAGCCAAATGCAGCCGCGTCGCCGTGGCTCCAATCACCTAAGCCACTGGCCATGAACTCCTGGACAGCCGCCACGGGCACCCGGTAAGAACGTCCCACACGCATTGCGGGGAGCTCACCCGAGTGCACCAGGCGATACACGGTCATCTTGGACACCCGCATCATGGAGGCTACTTCCGCCACAGTCATGAAGGCGGGAGTCTGAGGCTGTGCCATCGCGCTGATTCCTGTCCTTGGGTTGGGCCCGCATTGGCGGGATCGATGTAACTATACCGGTTTAAGCTGGCAAATACAGCCGTTTTGAATCTCGTTTTAACTACAGTGACGGCGCCTATCAGCCAAATTGGAAACCGCCATATAAATTAGGGCCAACTACCTAGGCACTAACTGGGTTAAGGTAAGTAAAGAAAGATACGTGTGGGTCCCTACCGGCAGACCTGGCAAGCTACCAAGCGCCCTGCCGCTAGCCCCCATGCTCCCTGCAAAACGTAAGGTGACCTTTTGTTTTCGCGTGCTGTGCGGGCTTTTACCGATATACGTACCTGGCTGGAGCGGGTTGGGCGCCACTCCAGCGCCCGCCTAGCCACATGCCTATTCGCCGCAATTATCGCCATTATCACAGGCCTACTTGAGCTGCCTATTGCCACCGCTAGCGGCGAGCGTGCCCCCTTCGTTGACGCCCTATTCACTGCCACCAGCGCGGTTTGTGTAACCGGCCTAACCACTGTGGACACCGCCACCTACTGGTCTACTTTCGGCCAAGCCTGCATTATTTTGGCCACCGCCGTGGGCGGTTTGGGAGTTATGACTATCGCCTCGCTGCTGTCCCTGGCAGTTTCGCGCCACGTGGGCCTGTTCCAGCGAATGCTTACCGCCGATGAGCACCAGTCCCGTTTGGGCGACGTCGGCTCGCTGCTGCGCGCAGTAATTATCGCCTCCCTGGCGGTTGAGGCCACCCTAGCTCTAGTGCTGTTCCCGCGCTTTTTAACGCTAGGCTACCCGCTGCTTAAAAGCGCTTGGTATGCCTTCTTCATGGCCTTATCTATCTTCAATAATGCGGGCTTCGTGATTATGCCCGATGGCCTAGCACCCCACGCTAGCGACTGGTGGATGTGTTTACCTATCGCCGTAGGTACTTTTGTGGGGGCCATTGGTTTCCCAGTGATTTTGGATGTGCATCGTAACTGGCGTATGCCGCGCAAGCTGTCTTTGCACTCCAAAATAACCATTTCCACCTACGTAATTATTTCGGTAATTAGCGCCATCTCTATCACCGCTTTTGAGTGGACCAACCCCTTCACCTACGGCCAGCTAGACACCAGCGGCAAGGTTCTTTCCGCCATCGTCAACTCCGTAAACGCCCGCTCTAGCGGCCTAGCCACCATTCCCACCTCGCTGATGCGCGAAACCACCTGGCTGCTGCAAGACATCCTAATGTTTATTGGGGGTGGCTCAGCCTCCACCGCTGGCGGCATTAAAGTCACCACCCTGGCTGTGCTGGTGCTGGCGATCGTGGCCGAAGCGCGCGGCGACAGCGACATTGAAGTGTTTGGTAGGCGTCTACCCACCTCCACTGTGCGCGTCTCGGTGGCCGTGGCCTTCGTGGGCGCCTCCATCGTGCTGGTAGCTACCCTAATGCTGCTGTGGCTAACCAACCTCTCCCTTGACACTGTCTTATTTGAAGTGATCAGCGCTTTCGCCACCGTGGGCCTGTCTACCGGCATCACGCCGCTACTGCCCCTTGAAGCCAAGTATGTAGTGGTGGTGCTTATGTTTGTGGGACGTACCGGCACCATGACCGCCGCCAGTGCCCTGGCCATGCGTGATCGACGCCGCGTCATCCGCTTCCCTGAAGAGCGCCCCATGATCGGCTAGCGCCCCAAAACGACGACGCCGCCGCTCCCCTGCAGCGCCCAGCCGCTCTGGCCGCCCCGCGCCGTCGCCACCACCCACCCCGCGCCGTCGCCGCTAGCGCCGCCCAGACCAAACAAGACAAAATCACAGCAAGACTTAAACTAGAACCATGCCCCAGGTGAACCATCAAGACTCCACACTCGTAATCGGCCTTGGCCGCTTCGGCACCGCCGTCGCCGCCACTCTTGACCGTCTAGGGCGCGAAGTGTTGGCAGTTGAGCACAACCCCAACACCGTACGCCAATGGTCCGGACGCATCCCCCTAATTGAAGCCGACGCCACCGACATGGAAGCCCTAGAACAGCTAGGCGCCACCGAATTTGGCACCGCCGTAGTGGGGGTGGCCTCCTCCCTGGAAGCCTCCGTACTAATCACCTCCAACCTGGTAGAGCTAGGCATCGGCCAAATCTGGGCCAAAGCCATCAGCGCTACGCACGGGCGCATTTTGCACCGCATCGGCGCCAATCACGTGGTCTACCCCGAATACGACGCCGGCCAACGCGCCGCCCACCTAGTGTCCGGACGCATGTTGGACTACATCGAAATGGAAAAGAACGGCTTTTCCATTATCAAAATGCGTCCGCCGCACGAATTACACGGCTTCACTATCGGCCAGTCCAAGGTGCGCTCGCGCTATGGGGTAACCATCATTGGTTTGATGAGCCCAGGTGAGCATTTTGAGTACGCCACCCCACAAACCATGGTGGGCGCTGAGGATATTTTGGTGGTAGGTGGCGACGCTAACCTACTAGAGCACTTCGCTAACCGCCCCTGAACAGGGATTTTCTAAGCGCTAGCAAATAACAGCAGCCTGTCCACGCCCGCGCAGGCAGTTGCACGCTCGTGCGCTGTTGCATTTACAAAGTGCCCACATTGCCGTCTTTTCCCCGTCTTTACAGCCCAGCGAGCAAAATTCTGAACTGTGATCCACAAATCACTAACTGCACAATGGGGTTTGGAGTTTGTATGAGCACGGTTGCAATTCTCGGGGCAGGCATTATGGCGTCGGCGCTAACCTTCCCAGTGACTGACAATGGGCACCAGGTGAATCTGGTAGGCACCCACCTAGACCGAGACATTATTGACTCAATTCAGCGCACCGGCATCCACCCGGAGCTGGGGCTGAAAATGCCTGAGAATGTAACCGCCTTCCAGCTAGAAGAAGCTGAGGCCGCTTTTGCCGACGCAGATGTGGCCATGAGCGGCGTTAACTCTTTCGGGGTTGACTGGGCCGGGGCGCACCTGGCCACGCTTCTAAAGCCGGGTATGAAAGTCCTATCCATCACCAAGGGTATGCAGGCTGATGAGAACGGCAAGCTGACCATGTTCCCTGACGTGCTGCGCGCAGCCGTTGGTGAGCCCCTAGCCAGCCAGGTGACCTGGTCAGCAATTGTGGGCCCGTCAATCGCCGGCGAGCTGGCGGTAGGCCACGACACCTGTGTGGTGTTCTGCGGTGAGGACCAGGCCAGCCTGGATGAACTGCAGCAAATGTGGGCCACCGACTACTACCACATCTGGACTTCCACGGACTTCATTGGCCATGAGGTAGGCGCCGCCACCAAGAACATTTACGCTTTTGCCGCTGGTTTTGCTGACGGCCTGCTAGCCAAGGCCGGCAAGGAAAACGACCGCTACCGCATGTACAACTATGGGGCGGCCATCTTCGCCCAGGGACAAACTGAGCTCACCCAGTTCATTGAGCTGCTGGGCGGCGACGTGGCCACCGCTAAGGGCCTAGGCGGCGTCGGCGACATGTTCGTCACCTCTATGGGCGGGCGCAATGTACGCGCCGGAAAATTCGTGGGCCAGGGCATCCCCTTCTCTGAGGTGCGCGACACCCACATGAAGGGGGTAACCATGGAGGGTGTGGCCGCCATTCGCGTGATTGGTGGGGCTCTGGCGCCGCTGACTGAACGTGGGGTTATCAGTGAAGATGACTTCCCGCTGCTGCGTGCGCTACACGCCATCATTGTCGACGACGCCCCACTAGAGATCCCCTGGGACAAGTTCTTTGGTGGTCGCCGCTAAGGCACGCGGAGGTCTAACCAAAAAAATTTTGGTGGCCGCCGC
>QWCZ01001837.1_pt1 | contig 10929 bp, 5 predicted proteins | sample 1972651 | NCBI WGS metagenome assembly QWCZ01 (sample SAMN09866695, study PRJNA288562) | Human oral metagenome isolate pre1_saliva, whole genome shotgun sequencing... | isolation source: mouth | host: Homo sapiens | place: USA: California
ATTCATTCCAGTCTGATAAGCAGAGAGAGAACCAGCAAGTCGGTTCATAGTATTGTTCTTAATGACACCTTCATTGTTGTTATAAGTGAAGCTGGCACGATATCCATGCGTCTTCTTTGACGATGAGAAGTTGATATTATGCCCATGAGAGACAGCCGTACGCATAAGTTCTTTCTGCCAGTCGGTACTTGCTCCGAAGTCTAAAGCACTCATATTGCCTGTTGAACGAACATAACTACGCCACTGATTTGCCGATAGTAAGTCGAGTGTTTTGGCTGCAGAAGCTAAGGCAACATAGCCATTATACTGAATAGTATTCACCTCAGTGTCTGAGCCTTGACGATTGGTAGTAATGATGATAACACCATTTGCACCACGAGAACCATAGATAGCCGCAGCAGAGGCGTCCTTAAGAATATCCATGCTGACAATCTCTGAAGGTTGAACAGAGTTGATATCAACACCAGGAATACCATCTACAACAACCAACGGACCATTACTTGCCGACAAAGATGTACCACCACGAAGACGGATAGAAGCACCAGACTCAACAGCTCCAGAGCTTTGTACGATAGAAAGACCAGCCACCTTACCTTGCAACAACTGCTCAGTAGAGGTGATCACACCCTGTTTCATATCCTTAGAATTGACTGAGGCAATGGCACCCGTAAGGTCGCTCTTGCGCATCTTACCGTATCCGACGCCCACGATAGTCACCTCATCAAGTGTCTTGGCATCCTCTTCCATCACAACTTTCAAGCCTTTTCCTGCCTGCACCTTACGACTTGTATAGCCTACATAGGTGATTTCGAGCATATCACCTTGCCGACACTGGATAGTGAAATTACCATCAATATCAGTGATAGCACCCACCTTACCGCCTACAACACTCACCGAAGCACCAATAAGTGGCTCATGACCGCTATCAGATACCGTACCAGTAGCAGTGAAGTCCTGTGCTGATACCTGACTACAGAACATCATCAACGCAAAGAGGATGAGTCCCGATAGTTTATTTTTTATTGTTAGTTTCATAGAATTTAATGCTTTTATGGATTGAATAAGACGAGGAATCATTCTCTCCTCTTCCGTTATTAATCAGCCACAACGAGCGGTATTGTTGATGTGACAACCGTCTTATCGTGCTGATCCTTTACTGTTACCTTCAGTTCAGAAGCTTCCACACCCTGCAACTCCTTGTTCAAGTCGAGTGTTGCCTCACGCTTATCGCGCACGCCAGGCATAGTACCAGTAATCGTCTTTGTACCTGCCACGATTGTATATTTCAAGTCACCAGCCGTACGCTCATTGTATTCACGCGTCAACGTAAGGATGTCCTTACTGCTTAGACGTGTTGGGAAATAAGAGAAAACAGGGTCTGGATAAGGAGTAGCCGTACCTGCCTTTTGCTTTTGGTCACCACTATTCACACCCCACTGGTTAGCTCCTGCAGCATCCTTAATGACCTTTATGATAAGATAAGTCATATTTTCAAGCTGAAAAGCTGCCTTTTCATCGGGATCAGCAAGGATGGTTGGCTTGTCTGCCTGCCCTGCATCTTGTGGGTTATAAGCATAGTATTCACTTGGAACACCTACATTCCAAACGTACAAACCATTAGAAAGTTTCTTCAAACCTGTCTTTGCCAACACTGCAGGACGCCATACATCCAAGGTCTGTTGTACGGTCCAATCGTTCAAACCTGAGTGTGCAGCAAACTCTACGAAGTCGGCATCTTTTGCCAATTCTGTCAATGTCTTCTCACCTAATTTATATACATCAGGATTGAAAACTACTGTCAACGGCTCTTCATCAGCCGTGAAGACAGCCGGAACTGTCCAGCACTTTGGTGCCTTCGGTAGTTCTACACCATCAGCAAACAATGCCAAGGGGAACAAGCACATCAATGCAAATAATATTTTCTTCATATTGATTCTGTTATTTTAGGTGAGACAGGAAGTTATGTCGAGTCGATGTAACTTAGTGCTTGGGCCTACAAAAGTCTATCTTTTGTAATAGCTGTCAGCTCAAAAGCACAAGAACAGATAACCTCCAACCTCTGTATTTACTTTACTGCCTGAGTCAGATTGTAAGTGTAGGAGACAAAAGGCTGCCCATTTGTCTTACGTGTCAAACGGTATTCCAACGTCTTCGTATTACCCGGTACGGCCGTTACAGTGAGTGCTGTCTCAGCCTTTCCATCGTTGAGAAGGAGTCGACTTGGCGTGTTGTCGCTCTTAGTGAAGTTATAGTCCATCTTCCATGTACCACTTGTTGGCAACAGCATCGGTGCACTTCCTTCCACCGTGAAGGTCGATGGGTTGCCAGCTTCATCTTGGTTTAGATTGATGACAAACGTGTCAAAGTCGAGCAAATCAGTCAATGTCTTTGTGCGAGCATTCGCTTCATCAGTCTGCATAACAGAGTTAACCACCCACTTACCACTAATCTTCTCGCTCAGTGTTATCGGTGCTGTGTAACTTCCGTCATCAACTGTAGAACATCCCGTGAACGCCATTGCCGTAGAAAAGAGTAGTCCAATAGCGAACAAATTACCTGTGATTGTTCTCATAGTGAATCTTGTTTTTAGTTATTGAATAGTTGTTTTATAATTTCATTCTCTATTGGCAAAGTTAGCTATCAAATTCCAATAAGTAAAGAAAACTACCAATTGTATAAACATAAAAGGGTGATGTGAAAATGCAAATGACTGAAAATCAGTTCTTATCTGTTGCCCTTTAATTATAATGATATAACTCTAATATTACAGTTTTCAGCCTTGTTTAGCATGTAATTGAGCCTTTTCAATCAAAAAAACAGTCGATTTTACGTCTTTCTGTTGACGTTGATATTCATCCCACAGCGGTCTACTACGGAATTATTTTCATGAAAAAAAATAATTATTTTCATGAAAAAAAATATTTCCACTCGTGAAAAAAAATATTTCTCTTCATGAAAAGAAATCGTTTGTGCACATTTTTGAATAGCTTATCAAGTGTCTATGACTATCGTGTTGAGCAATGAATAAGAATAAAAAGAAGGTCGAATGACGTATCAGATGAGGCTTGTAAGGAGTGAAGAGAAAGCCGAACAGTAGTGGAGAGGATAAAAAATATAGAGCCTATCTCACGACAGACTCCACACTCTTGAATTAACTTATAAAATGAGTTTAATTAATTCTATATTACTTAAATTACCCAAATAACAAATATATATACCAAATATTATAACGAAGTTCACACTCCTAAATAAACTAAACCTAATCCGTATTATTATTATATGAAGCTCTTCATTCCACTGAATAAGAAACCAAACGATCTGTTTCTATAGTCGAAAACGAAGCTGATAGACTTGTTTTTGGTTAGCGAAATTACTAAAAAAAACATGGATGGCAAGCGGTTTAGATGATTGTCAATGACAAATATAAAGAAAACGAAGGGTAGATAATGTTGCTTACCATTATAAGGTGCTGGTTTACAGAGATGTTTTGAAAAGTGTGTACACCCTATAATATAAGCTTGTTATTTGATGAGAATGAAGGTAAAAATCCTTGTTAAGTGTCTTTCTTACGTAAGATAATCTTTGTATTAAGTTCAATTAATATTCGTTTAATACGTTGATTATCAGTAGTATAGTCTCTTCATGATGCATAAACACTTAGAATTGGCTTTTTTAACTTCATATTATAGTATGAAAACTCTATTTTTGTGATTGTAAAGTCTAACCTTAAGACCTTATTAAACAAGAACTAAATTAAGTGATATGATGAAGAAAAAGTTATTAATCGCACTGACACTTCTATTGTCTTATACAATGGTGTCAAAGGCATCAAAGGCCGACGAGTGGAAGATACCATCGGCTGATGCCAAGGGACGGGTGGGTGCTTTGATGCCTTACACACGTTACGACTCAGAGACAGCAGCACTGGGAGGAGGCGCAACATTGAAGACCTCGCCGACATTGGACCGTAAGAACATAGCTTCGCAGGCTTCCCATCAGTCGTATGTTGACCTCCCTACGAATGGTGCTTATGCCGAGTGGACAATGAGAGGAGACGCTAATGGCGTCACATTACGCTTTACGATGCCTGATTCTCCTGACGGAATGGGACTGAATGGGTCGTTGGATGTCTATGTAAATGACAAGAAGGTGCAGACAGTCAATCTGACGTCTTATTATATGTATCAGTACTTTGCAGGTGGTAATCCAGCTGATAAAAATGACGGTGGAACAGCTTGTTTTGCCTTTGATGAGATCCACTTCCTTTTGAATAAAGCCCTTCGTGCAGGCGACAGAATCCGTATTCAGAGTTCTGGGACCAATGGTTATGACTATGGAGTAGACTTTATTGAGACCGAGGTAGTACCAGATGAGATAGAATGTCCTGCTGGTGCGGTGAATGTTACAGATGCTAAATACCGCAAGTATGTCAAAGGGAAAGATTATCTCAAGGCCTTCGAAGAAGCATTGAAAGATGCAGATGCAGGGTCAAAGATACTTTATATCCCTGCAGGAACCTTCGAATTGAGTAGCATCTGGTATATCTTTGCATCCGACGTAACAATTACTGGCGCTGGTATGTGGTATACTAACCTTAAGTTTACGAACCCTAATCCATTCGGAGGAGGTATTTCGGGCGGTAATGGCTCACATGGTAGAGATGGCTATTGTAGTAATGTTGAAATCTGTAACCTATACCTTAACTCCAATCTAAGGAGTCGACACAACCAGCAAGCAGTGTATAAATGCTTCATATGTGTTCAAAGACGGTAGTGTTATCCATCATGTATGGGAAGACCACTTTGAGTGTGGCTTCTGGATAGGCGACTATAATGGTGCAATGGATTACAGCAATGGACTGAAGATAGTAGACTGTCGTATCCGTAATAACTTTGCTGACGGAGTGAACTTCTGCCAAGGAACATCTAATGCAACGGTTTATAACTGTAGTGTTCGCAACAATGGCGATGACGGTTTGGCAATGTGGAACGATCATACGATGGGTGCGGTAGACGAAAAGAACAACATCTTCGCTTACAATACCATTGAACTTATCTGGCGTGCAGGCGGTATTGCCCTCTATGGCGGTGATGGTCATAAAATTTATAACAACTATCTTGCTGACATGTTCATGGCTTCAGGTATTCATCTGAATGATGTATTCTCTGGTCCAAAGTACACGAACACACAGAAGATTAGCTTTGACAACAACATACTCGTGCGTTGTGGTACTAACGATGACAGCTGGCATGAAGACTTAGCTGCCATTGATATCAAAGGTGGTGTACGCAATGTAGTCTTCAACAACACCAAGATCTATGATTCACCTTTCGATGCTATCCGTGTCATGTCAGGCCCATCAGGCATTGAATTTAAGAACACAGAGATTCTTGGTGCATCCCTTGCAGGACAGACAACAAAGTATTCTACATGGGAACACTCTACTGGTGCTATCCGTTTGGACGTCGATGGTGTGAAGTTTAGCAATGGTATTAAGATTGCAAACGTCGGCGAGGACAAGATTAAGAACAACCAGACATGGCCTGTATGGACAGATAATAACAAGGCACGTGCGGCAGCTATCGGTTATGAATACCTAAGTGACGCTACGTATAAAGTTCCTGATTTCCCAGAGACAGACACCAGTCAGCAGGGAGGAATCGTCAATCCGTTAGAAGGAATCAAAGGGTATGATGTCGATCTACGGGGTTTACGGTGGGAGAATACCGATGGTAGCACCTCACTGAAGGAGGGAGATGCTGTTATCTTTAAGTTTGCTCTTACGAACGTAAGTAATGTTGACATTCCTGCAGGGGTCAATCTTGGTGTGAAGGTGACTGTCGATGGACAGGAGAGTTACGTCACTGCAAGCTATAAGAAAGGGTTGAAGGCAAAGCAGACCATTATCCTTACGACACAGACAGCATGGAAGGCAGTAGCCGGCGGACACGTGGTAAAGGCAGAAGCCGACTATCGTAACCGACTGACAGATGAGCTAACAAGAGACAACAACAATCGTGAGAAGAAATTTAATGTAGCTGAGAACGAGGACGATGGCGACTATACTCCTGTGACAGGAGGCTATGACCTCGTTGTAACAAAGGTTGCCTTCGACAAGAAAACCATTAACCCTGGTGATGAAGTACGCTTCACAGCGACGATTGTCAACGCTGGTGACAGAGACGTACCAGCAGGTACAAAGCTCGGTGTTCAGTTCCAGATTGATGGTAACACGAGTGTTATCACATGGAACGATAAGCACTATGGCGGTTTGAAGTCACATCAGAAGATAACGCTTTCAGCAACTGGTGGTACGAACGGAAAGAGCACTTGGACGGCAACAAACGGTGTTCATACCCTCACAGCATGGGTAAATGACACGCACGACTATAGAGACGAGGTGAATGGCAGCGATGATGCAAATAAGAAGAGTATTGAGTTGAAGATCCCATTGGGGGCTGTCAGATTCTTCTTAGCAAGTGAAGTCAGTTCGCCAGACGACTTGAATAACCTTAACCAAGCCAATGCTATTGACAGTGTGAAGGGTAGGACAGAGGCGGAAGGTGCCTACTATGACCTCCAAGGAAACAAGGTGGCCACAACAAAAGAGAACCTTAAGCCAGGGCTTTATATCCACAATGGAAAGAAGATCATCGTAAGGTAATAGCAGAACTAATCATGGGAAAGAGTAGGAAACACACTTTCCTATAAAAGATAAAAGTATCGGCCGTAAGAAAGTTACGGTCGATATTTTTTTGTAGTTATTAATAATTGTTTTATTTTTGCAGGTAGATTAGAAGGAAAGAAACCTTCTGATTGTCAATAAACAATACCTCAGATGAATACGCTTATGAAGTTATACCTGTCATTTCTATTCCTGCTTATTCCCTTGCTTGGCGTTGCAAACAATGGAGAATGGGAGAAGCGACTATACCAACTCGACCAAAGTTTAGAGAAAAAGAAGGTATATGAGCATGAAAAACTTGAGAATATCAAACGATTGAAACAACGTTTGAAAACGACTCCAAGGGCTGACAGATTTGATATTAACCGACAACTCTTCAACGAATATTCATCCTATCAATATGACTCGGCCTACGTCTATGCCAATCACCTGCTCGCTGAGGCTCACAGACTGCAAAACCCTAACTATGAAGTAGAGGCACGCTGCGACTTAGTCTTCTGTCTGTTGTCTGCAGGACTGTATTCTGAGGCCTTTAACGAACTACATTCTATCCACATCGACGGGACAAGCGCCAACGTAAGAAAGCTTTATTTCACAATGGCATCACGCCTCTATTATGACGTGTCAGACTATACCCGCACCGAACCTTACCAGAGTCAGTATGTGAAGCAGGCTGGTGTTTATACGGACTCTTTGCTTCATTATCTCCCTAAAGGGTCGGCTGAGCGACTCTATGCCATAGGAATGAGACAGATGAAGGAACGGAAGTATGAGGCATCACTCGATACTTTCAAGCAGTTCCTACAAGGAAGAAGAGTAGACCTGCACCATAAGGCGATTGTTACCTCTTGTATTGGATGGATTTATCTCTTCCTAAAAGAGAACGACCAAGCCATGGACTATCTTGCACAGGCGGCTATCTATGATAACGAAGGGGTTGTAAGAGAGACCACAGCGCTATGTACCTTGGCTAAACTACTTTATAGGGAAGGTGACATACAACATGCAACAGAGTATGTCAGAGAGTCGCTTTCGAATGCAAACTTCTATGGCGCACGACAACGAGTGATAGAGGTTAGTAGTGTGTTGCCCATCATCGAACAAGATAGATACAAGATAATGCAGGCGCAACGCAATGCCATAGCTATCGCAGCAGTCGTCTTCATCCTCTTTCTTATTGGTCTGTTGATGGCAGGATGGTTCATCCGTAAACAGATGATAAAGCTGAAGAAGGCACAAGCACTTATCGCACGGCGTAACCAACAGTTAGAGGCTAAGAACGAACAGTTGGAGGAGGTGAATAAAATCAAAGATGAATACATTGGTAGATCGTTCTATATTAATTCGGAATACATCAATAAAGTGGAGAAGCTCTACCGTTCTATCGATCGTAAGATATCGATGAAACGATTTGATGACCTACGTTCCTCGTTGAAAGAAAGTGAATTAGGAGAAGAGAGGAAATCAATGTTTATTGATTTTGATGAGACTTTCTTAAAACTCTTCCCACAATTCATAGAGAACTACAACAAACTCTTTGACGAACCCGACCAAAGACCTGTTGAGAAGAGACAGCTCACGACAGAGATGCGTATCTTTGCCCTTATCCGATTAGGTATTACTGATTCTGAACGTATTGCGTCGTTCTTAAACTATTCTGTACATACTATTAACACTTATAAAACACGTGTTAAGAACCGCTCAAACGTTGATAATGATAAGTTTGAACGTTATATAATGGAGATAAATTAGGGGTACTCTTTATGTGTGATGAGGCCCCGAATGTGCGTTAGTGTTCGTAAACTCCAATCGTGCTAAGGCTTTTCATTAATTGAGCTAAGGCTTTTCAACAATCGTGTTAAGGCTCTTCTTTAAGCAAGTTAAGGCTTCTCATCAATCGTGTTAAGGCTTTGTAGTAAACGTATTGGATGCAAGGTATTGTATAGGCTTGTATGCCATCGAATGAAGGCCATCAAAGGAAAGAAAACAAACAAGCGTTTATAGGTGATGATAAGTAAATGACTACAGAATAATAGTAGTCTACTTATAACCAGCTATAAACGCCTGTTCTTATTGTGTTAAAACAGTATTTTAGGCATCAAAGGCCTCTTCTTCAGCCGCAGCAATGATAGCTTCGCGGTCAATATCCTTTGAATGAGAAATGTCTGAGAGGTCGAAAGTATCGGTGTCCTCACCTTCTTTTGTCTGCTCTGAAGCCTCCGTATGGTCAACGTTCTTCTCGTCAGCAGCTGAAGTCTTCTCATCATACACCTCTGTGTGGAAAGGATTCTCGTGTTTCTCGACATCCACTTCAGAACCTACGATAAAGTTCATGTCCTGAGAAGTCTCTGGAACATTGAGGACAGGTTCCTCTTCCATCTTTGTACGGTTGGCCTTTGCTACAAATATCTCGTCTATGAACTGAGGTTCCCGACGAAGTCGTTGTAGGGTGAGCTTGGACGCCTCTTGCTGACTCTCCTTCTTAGAATAACCATGACCTTCCCCACATGGGATGCCCTCCATAACCACTTGAAAATGGAAAGTAGGACTGCCCTGTTTGTCTTTCTGGTTTTCAATCAGCTTAAACTCCATCTTAACCTTGTTCTTCTGGCTCCATTCGATGAGCTTAGACTTGAAGTTTACCTCCTTATAAGCTACCTTATCAATATTGATAAGCTTACCAAGAACTTGCTGCTTCATAAACTTCATGCAAGCATTATAGCCATGGTCAAGATAGAGTGCACCAACAAGTGCTTCGAAAGCATTACCACCAAGATAACTATTATGCGAAGATGTGTGACCGTTAGAGAGTATCAACTGACCGATTCCCATCTCCTTTGCCAGACGATTCAGCGTATCGCGTTGTACTAATTTGGAACGGGTGTTCGTTAAGAAACCTTCGCGCTTCCCAGGGAAATGCTCGTAAACAATGTCACCAACAATGGCGTCCAGTATAGCATCACCAAGGAACTCAAGCCGTTCATTGTTTACTGGCTTGCCTTTCTCGTTACGACGCGCAACGCTCTTGTGTAAGAGTGCAGTCTTATAATAACTGATATCGTGGGGGATAATGCCGATGATGTGGTACAAAGACAAATAAAGCTCCTTCTCCTTACGGAAAGGGAGCTTTATTCTATCGATAATCTTATTCAGCATACTTCTTGAATATGACACAAGCATTGTGGCCACCAAAACCGAAGGTGTTGCTGAGCGCAGCACGTACCTCACGCTTCTGAGCCTTGTTGAACGTAAAGTTCAAGTTATAATCCAATTCTGGATCCTTGTCATCATCTTCATGGTTGATGGTAGGAGGAATGATGTCATCCTTAACAGCCATTACGCAAGCTAAAGCCTCTACAGCACCAGCTGCACCAAGAAGGTGACCTGTCATACTCTTTGTAGAAGAGATATTCAGCTTATAAGCAGCCTCACCAAACAAATCCTTGATGGCCTTTGCCTCTGATATATCACCTACAGGAGTTGACGTACCGTGAACGTTGATATAGTCAATGTCCTCTGGCTTCATACCAGCATCTGCAAGTGCTGCCTTCATAACGAGCTTAGCACCAAGACCCTCTGGGTGAGAAGCAGTAATATGATGGGCGTCAGCTGACTCGCCTTCACCAACCATCTCTGCGTAAATCTTGGCTCCACGAGCTTTTGCATGCTCTAACTCTTCAAGGATAAGACAACCAGCACCCTCACCCATAACGAAACCGTCGCGGCTTGCTGAGAATGGACGTGATGCGTGCTGTGGATCATCATTGCGTGTTGAAAGGGCGTGCATAGCATTGAAACCACCTACACCGCAAGCGCAGATGGCTGCCTCAGCACCACCACTAACAATGACGTCAGCCTTACCAAGACGAATCTGGTTGAATGCTGCAGCCAAAGCGTTGGTTGAAGAAGCACAAGCTGAGGTTGTAGTGTAGTTTGGACCGTGGAAGCCAAACTGAATACTAATCTGGCCTGAAGCAATGTCAGCAATCATCTTAGGGATGAAGAATGGATTGAACTTAGGACCATTCTCAGGATGCTGTGCATAATAAGTCACCTCATCTTCGAAGGTCTTGATACCACCAATACCTACACCATAGATAACACCTACACGGTTCTTATCAATCTTCTCCATGTCAAAGTTGGCATCCTTAACACCCTGAATAGCACTAATCATAGCCAACTGAGTGTAGCGGTCGAGCTTACGAGCCTCCTTACGGTCAATGTAATCATTGATGTTAAGGTCT
>QWCZ01005860.1_pt1 | contig 10916 bp, 9 predicted proteins | sample 1972651 | NCBI WGS metagenome assembly QWCZ01 (sample SAMN09866695, study PRJNA288562) | Human oral metagenome isolate pre1_saliva, whole genome shotgun sequencing... | isolation source: mouth | host: Homo sapiens | place: USA: California
AGCTATAACAATATGATCTGCTCCTGTTTTTGAAGCTGAATAAGGACTTCTTGGATCTACTGGACTATTTTCTGTAAAGAATTTATTTCCATAAGTTTTAAGATTTTTTCTATTTTTTACAACTTTTTTAACAGCTTCATCATCTATTACAAGTTCTATCGCTTCATCATAATCTTTTGATAAACTTCCATATACTTCATCAGTAGAAACTTGTAAATATTTTATTCCTTCTCTATATATAGGATATCCATTTTCATCTTTTGATACTGTCCAAGCTTTTTTAGCATTATCTAATAGATTTTGAGTTCCTAGTATATTTGTTTCTAAGAATATTTGTGGATTTTCTATAGATCTATCTACATGTGATTCAGCTGCAAAATTAACAACATAATCCACTTTATTTTCAGAAAATATTCTTTCTATTTCTTTTCTATCTCTAATATCTACTTTTTCAAACTTAACTCTATTATCTTTTAATTCTTCTTTTATTGTTCCTAAATTACCAGCATAAGTTAACGCATCTACAACTATAACATTTATATCTTCATATTTCTTTAAGATATATTTTAAAAAATTTGCTCCTATAAAGCCTGCTGCCCCTGTAACTAAATATGTTTTCATAGATACCTTCCTTTCACCATTACGTATAAATAGTGCTTTCTCTTACTTTATTGTTTCTATATCTAAATTTAAAAGATATTTTTTTATATCTTCTTTTGTTTCTTCATTTCGAAGTCCAAATTCAATGTTTGCTTTGAGTAGTCCTACTTTACTTCCTATATCATATCTTTGACCAGTAAAGTTATATGCTAAAACATCTTCTCCATCTTTCATCATAGCAAGTATTCCATCTGTTAATTGAATTTCTCCATTCTTTCCTGGTTTTGTTTCTTCTAGATATTTAAAAATCTTTCCTGAAAGGAGATATCTTCCTAAACAAGCCATTCTTGAAGGTGCATCTTCTACAGAAGGTTTTTCTAAAAAGTCTAGCATTTCAAAGGTAGTTTCATCTAATTTTTTTTCAAGTTTAGCTATACCATACTTAGATACATCTTCTATTGCTACCTCTTGACAACCTACTATACTTTTTCCATAAAGTTCATATTTTTCTATCATTTGTTTGCTAACTGGCTTTTCAGGATTATATATAATATCATCTCCTAAAGCAATAATAAAAGGTTCATTACCTATAAAAGGTTTAGCTTTTAAGATTGCATGTCCTAAACCAAGTGGCATATTTTGTCTTACATAATAAATATTAGCCATAGTTGAAATATGAGATATTTTATCTAATAGTTCTATTTTATTATCATTTTTTAATGTATTTTCTAATTCATAAGAAAAATCAAAATGATCCTCTATTGAATTTTTATTTCTCCCTGTAACTATTACAATATCTGTTATACCAGAGTCAACAAGTTCTTCAACTATATATTGTAATGAAGGTTTATCTACTATTGTAAGCATTTCTTTTGGCAATGCCTTTGTTGCTGGTAGAACTCTAGTTCCTAATCCAGCAGCTGGAATAACTGCCTTAGTAACCTTTTTAAAAACTTTATTATCATACTTATTAATCATGAATACCCTCCATAATCTATATATAATTTATAATATTTTCTTTAAAAAACAATAAATTAATTAAACTTTAGCCATTATAAGTATACTATTTTTGTTATAACTTTTCAATTAAGAATTTCATAACAATAAAGTTGATTAACATCGTAATTGGAGTTATTAATATCTTTATAATTATTTTTAAAAATTTTAGTTCTATATTCATAGAAATATTTTTCAAACTTAGCAAATACAAATATTGAGCCCATATTGATATTAAAACTATTAGTATTAACTGATACAAAAAATATATTAAATATTTTTCTTTTAATGAAATTCTACTATTATTTTTAGAAAATATCTTTCGTGTTGATATAAAAAATACAAAAGTAACAGCCGGTATAGAACTTAGTATGTTAGAATAAATAATTTTTAAATTAAATACATTTGAAAACAATAAATACAATGTAAAATCTATTAACCATCCTATCCCAGATAAAAATAAAAAATTTATAAATTGTTTTAAAATTTGTTTTAAATTTAGCACTTTATTTATCCTTTCTATCTCTATCTAGCTTCATAAATTCTAATTTTTTAATTTTAATCTTTTCATTTTCTTTCATACCTTCAAAATCTATTCTTATTTTAGTTATTTTAGACAATAACCAACTAGCATGCACTCCCATAGGAATTAACAGTTTTCCATTTACATCAATAAATTTTATAGATCTATTTTCTACTATTGGAAAACTTTCTGCCTCCCAAAAAATCTGTACTTTTTTTTCTGTTTTTTTATTATATTCTTCCTCTAATTCTAAATAAATAAAATCATAGTCAGCACCTATTATTGTTTCCGGTAGTGTTAATACAATATAAGGATCTTCGCTATTCAATATTTTAAATTCTTTTCTAGAAAGTACTTCTAGTTGATTCCCCTCTATCATTGTATTAAAATCATATTCTTTTCTATTAATTAATATTCTATCCAAACTCTTCAAAGAATTTCCTAAAGAGTAAGGGATTTTAAATAATTCTTGTGAAGGAAAGTTCTCTATTGTATTTTTCTTAGCCTCTTCTGTATTTCCAAATACTTCTTCATATCTATCAGGTCTTACCCAAAATCCATTATAATTTACATAACCATTATCTATTATCCATCTAAAAGTGTAGTAACTCTGGTATCCTAATAAATCTGTTATAAATACAGGTTTTTCCTTCATAGATTTTAAATTCTCTTTTGTTGCTTTAAAACCTTTTGTTAAGTATGGACTATCTATTTTTGTAGGAACTTTATTATTAAATATTACTATTAGCTCTCTATTCCACTCTGGCCAAAAAAATTCATCTTCCTTCAATAAGTTATCTATCATATTCTTATATTCTCTTAAATTATCTAAATTTTCTTTTAAAAAAAAGCCCTTCCCCAATTTTGGAATTCCTTCTTCATTACCATCAATATAAGTATATCCAGATGATATTTCATATCTTTTTTTTATATTTTTTACTTCATTCCCAGCCGTAGAATTATTAGCTCCTATTATAAATAAACTTGCAAATGACAATGAAATAAAAATAATTTTTATACTTTTTCCTAATAATTTATTTCCGTATTTATATAGAAAAACTAGTAAAGAAAAGGCTATAAATATATTTATTGTACTTAAAGGTCTAGCATAAGAAGCCCAATTATCCATTCTTATTGTTGTAAAACTATAGTTAATTAATAATGCTGTACAAGAGAATGATAAAATAAAAAATTCAGGTCTTTTTAATTTATTTAATATATTTTTTTTAGAAGGTATTTGAAAATACAAATACAATAAATAAATAAATACTAACTCTACAAATATTATCCCTAAAAATACAATTATGTACCATACCTGTTCTTTTAATTTTGTATTTATTATAAAAGTCATAAACCATTCTGGAGGACTTGACACCCCATAAACTACTATTCCATCTGCTAATTTTGATTGAGACGAAAGCAATAGAACTAACTTTATCATTCCTAAAGTATATTTAAACATGAATATCATTGGAAACACTAATAATATATTCAATATCCAAAAAATCTTAGATTCTTTTTGCCTTAAATATAATTTTTCTTTTTTTACTAAAAATAATTGTATTATTGCAAATGGAAGTGCCCCAAGAACTAATGCTACTCCATTTACATAATAATAGAATACAGATAATATTGATAATAATATATATATCTGTAACCACTGAACTCTTTTTCTTATCAAATATGAATTAGCCAACAATAAAAAAGATAACATTAGCATGTTTGTCCTATCATATAGTGGTAGTGATATAATTAAAGACAACACTAAAGCAAAGTTTCCTCCTACTAAAAAGTAAGTCAATATTCCTACTAAAGTCATCCAAAAAATATTCACCAATGATAAAGCTGGTAAATATCCAAAAGAAAAACCTTTTAAAAATATATTTTGAAAAAATCCTAAAACTAATCCATATAGACCTGAAGTGCCAGAATATCCTTTATATAATCCCATTTTTTTATTTATTAATTGATCCCAAGGTAAAACTTCTTCTCCCCAATGCCAAAAATCTCCATAATGTAAATACTTAGGCTCTATGTAATGATGAAGAATAAAAATAATTATTATTGTTGAAAGCATAATTAAAGAATTTTGAGATTTTTTTTTCTTTTTATATTGAAAAAAATTGGTTATTAATAATGCTAAAATTAAAATTAAAATCAAAGCAATGTATCTTTTAGGATAATTAATTATATACTTTTCTTCATTTAGTATATATTCATTAGAAAGATAATTTAATAAAATAAAAGGAATTGGTATTTGTAAAATTAATATTGTCTTATCTAAATTTTTAAATGTATTCTTTTTTAAAAAATATATTAAAATTATGAAAATAAGAATTGTTAATAAGTAGATAGTGTCTTGAGGTAAAAATTCAAACTTCTTTATTATTCTATCCGATATTGTTTTTAAGGAAATAGAAAAATAGTAACTCATTATAAATAGGACTAAAAACCTTTTTTATAATATAAATATCCTATCACTACACTGATTCCTATAAACATAGATATCCAAAAACTTAATAATTCTCCTGACTTATTTGTTCCAGTAAGTGCTGTATATTCCAAAATTATATCGTTATATACCTGATGTTTAGAAGCCATATAAGGTTCTAATATTGCTAAAATGAATCCTGTTATAAAAAATCCTACAATTAATGGACTAAATATAGTTAAAAAATTTTTTAATATATCCTTTATCTCATTATTATTTTTCATTTATTCTCTCCCTATATATAAGTAAAAAATTAAAATTTCTCTACTTTTAATACATTAGCTCTACTTTTAACTGCTGCTTCTATTCCTACATTAGAATCTTCAAAAATTATAGTATTTTCTGGGATAACATTAAAATAATCCATTGCCTTAATAAAACCTTCAGGATCTGGTTTTTTATTTTTTACATCTTCTGCTGAAATAATTAGTTCAAAAAGTTCTTTTTTATTGAAAAAATTTAGTATCTCCTTACTATTTTTTTCAGAAGCTGTTGTTACTAATGCTATATGATAAAAATTTTTCATAATTTCTAACATATCAAATAAATTTTTATTAATTTTAGCATATTTTAGATATTTACTATATAGTTCTTTTTTTATTCTATGAATTTTTTCCATTTCTTCTATACTAAAATTTAATTTTGATAAGAAATCCTTATAATACTTTCCATAACATTTCTCTAAAAAGAAATCATATTCTATGTTACAATGAAGCATTTTTAAAGCTTCCTTATATGAACGATAGTTTACTTCTAAAGTATCAAACAAAGTTCCATCTAAATCACATAAGATTAATTTATCTTTTTTTATTTTCATCTCTATCTCCATATTTTTCTATAACATCATTTAAAACCATAAGTAATCCAGAATAAAAAATCAATGCTCTTTTTCCATCTTTTTTTAATTTATATGGCATTAATCTTAACCAATGAACTATTTCATGAAAATAAATACTTCTAATTTTTTCTTTCTCAAATTTTGAATTCATATATTCGTTTAACTTTTTATATAAATAAGAATATGCTTGAGATTTAATAAAAAGAAAATTAATTTGATTTTCTTCAACACTAATATCATATGTTCTCATCATAAATTCATAACCACCATGAATTGATTGTAATATTTTAGCGTAGTCTAGATTAGCAGAATTATTTATATTTTCTGAATTAGGATCTATTATATAGTATTTCTCTTCCATTGTATTTAAATTACATATAATATTTTCAATAGTTAAATCTCCATGTATATCTGAATAAATATCATCTTTAAATATATTGTATAAATATTCTTTTGATAAGTATTTTAAATAATAAGATAAATTCTTATAGGATTTTCCATTAATAATTACTTCATCATATCTCAAAAGCTTTTTTAATATTCTTGAATCATAAATTTTAGTAATATTATCCCTAACTTTTAAATCTATATATTTATTTATACTCTCTGCATCTGCTTTTCTTAATTTATTTGTATAAAGAACTTCTTCTAATTTTTTTAAAATATTTTCTATCATTTCCCAAGTTTCTTCAAAAGGCATAGAATGAATATATTCAAATAGTGGTATACTACTCGGTTTATATAGCATATCATAATAGCAATAATTATTAGTTTTTTCTTTTCTAATAATTTCAGGTAATGGTAATTTCCTTTTTATAGTTGTGGCATTTGAGCCTGCTGAAAAATCTCGAATTATAGTTATTTTTTGATTTATTTTTAAATAATTATCAATATATGATTTATCTTTATCTAAAAAATATTTTCTCAAAAATTCTAATTTTTCCTTATTATCTTGATTAGGAAATAAATTAAAGTAATCTTCAACTTCTCTATGATTTTTTTTTGAATAAGTTTTCAGCATAAAGAATTTAGAAATTAATAACATTATTATAATTGGAGTAATCATATAAATATAAAAAAACATTGAAACTTTTTTTTCAATTAATAAAAAATCCATTCCAAATATATCTTTTGAAAAAAGTAGAAAAAATATATCCACTAATCTAAAATTATAATTTTGACTTAATAAAAACAAAGAAAATAAGTAATAAGAAAAAGTATATAAAAGCCACATTAAAGTTGTTATTATTAATATTTTAAACTTATTAATTTTTAAAAAAATATCTTTAAAATTCCATATCAGTGCCCACATAAACTTTAATATATTTAATTCTATATTAGTATTAAATAAAGAAGCAACTTTAAGTGAAATTATTTTTATATATTTTTTAAAAAAATAAAAAAGTATAATTAAACTTATTATTAATACTGAGAACAACATATAAAATCTAAAACTTTTTTCTATTTGTTTATTATAAATACTAAATATATAGAATATATAAAACAGTATTCCCACTGTTATAATATCCAGTATTCTATCAACTATTACTGTTGAAAAAGATAAGGAGTAACTATTCTTCATTTTTTTACCAGAATAAATAGCTCTAAAAAAATCTCCTATTACTCTAAATGGAAAAAATAAATTTATTAAATATCCTAAAGAAAGTGCTTGAATTAGATTTCTATTTCTAGGTTCTTCATAAATTTCAATAAATAATCTCCATCTTAATATTTTTATAAAATGTGCTAAAGATAAAGTGATTATTGCAACTATCAAAAAAATAATATTCATTATAGTATCCTCTTATATAAATTCTTTAAAATTATACTTTTTAGACTCCTCGTATTCTTCAGGGGTTCCAAAAGATATATGTAAATCTGTTGGAAAATATTTAATTAATAAATTATTTTTTATCATAACATTATAAACACCACTTATAAAGTATTCATCATAGATACAATTATCAAGATACTTCTCCACTGCTATTTTAAAAATATTTTTATTTTTAAAATAATATGCTCCACATATTGCCTTATCACTTATTACTTTTTTTTCCATTGTTTCAATAACATTATTTTTTTCATCTAAAGCAATATAACTATATTTTGCTTCGTTAGAATAAAAAGTTAGTAATGCTCCGTCAATATCATTAAAATTATGCTCCATACAATATTTATAAAACGTTTCAGATAAAAAAGCATGATCACAATCATTAAATAGAATAGGATTATCATTATCAATTAATTTTATTCCTTCTAAACATGTAAAAACAGCTCCATTTAAAACATTATTTATAATTTGTATTTTAGCATTAGGATAGTATTCTAAAATTTTTTTATCTATATTGTATTTTTCTATATGTTCTTTTAGCACAACAAAAATAAGATTTTTTATTTCAATAAATTTTAATATCGATTGTGCCGCCCAAAAGAAAAAAGGTTTATCATTTATTTCTATTAATGGTTTAGGAATGTCTATTTTATTTTTCTTAAATCTAGTTCCTCCACCTGCCATTGGCATTATTAAATTTATCATCTAAATCACCTTACTTATCTTAAATTAGCTAACATTTCACATACACTTTTCACTGTTTTCTTTAGTCCCTCTTCTATATCTATCTTTGGTATCCAATTATATTTATTTTTGGCATAGGTATTATCACAAAGTGTATATTTATTTATTTCATTTTTCAATATAGAATCTTTTATTTTATAAATTCCTTCAAAAAGTTGTGGATATTTTTTCCAATAATTTTTATCAAGTGCATATTCTGCTTTGATATTTTTATTCATTATTTCGGATACGATTGAATACATCTCATTAACTGAATAATTTTTTAGTGACGAGCAGTTTACAGAATCAAAACCTTTCCCCTTTTGAACTGCAATAACCAAATCTATAAGGTCATCTATATAAATATAATCTCTTTTTTGATTTCCATCTGAGTGAAAAGTAGGAGTTCTATCATAGTATAATTCTCTAATCATATAAGCAACAAAAGGAGGTTGTTTTCTTAAACAATCAATATGTGGACCATAGACATTTGCAAACCGAACACAAGTAATATTCATGTCATAAGTTTCACAAAATGATTTAGCAAACAATTCTGCACTATATTTTGTATTTGGATAAATCAATGTTGGTGTATCAAATTTATCTTCTTTCGTTGGAAAATCTTTCTCGTTTTCATATATTGCATTTGTACTTGCTTGTATAACTTTTTTTACTCCATATTTTCTTGCATTTTCTAATAGATTAACAAAACCAACTATATTAACTTCAACTGCTTCTTGAGGATTAGATTGACAATCAGGAAGTGGTGCGATTCCAGCAAGATTATAAATATATTCTACTTCTCCATTTTTTAATAACTTTTCAATATTTTCCTTATCTCTAATATCCATTTTAATTATATCTTTTCTAAAGTCATGCTCTGGAAAAATCAGGTTATCTTCTTTTCCATAAGAAAAATTATCTATTAAAATTAATTCTTTTTTTTCTTTCCATAGTCTATATGCAAGTTGAGAACCTATAAATCCTGCTGCTCCTGTTATCAATATTTTCATGAAAACTCCTTTCATTAACTACATAACAATATCTGTTTTATATTCATCAATAATCTTTTCTCTCATTTCAGATGTTATATATTTTTGACTATCCTCTTTATAATTTTTTAGCATTTTTAATAGTGAAATAGAAAATTTGATAAGTTTATTATTAGAGACTTGATCTTCCTCTTTCCAAGAAATTGGATAAAATAATAAATTATGTTTATAATAATAACTTGCTAAAAGCATACAATTATTAAAGTATAAAGTATCTGGAAATTTTTTATAGTATTCATTTTTTAATATTTTAACTGAATACATATTTAAACCAGAACCTAAATCATATACTTTTTCCTTTGTGACAAGTGAAAATAGGTAATTAAAAATATAATTTCCCCATATTCTAATAAAAGAATATCCCTTTAATTTTGACTCTTTCATAAATCTTGCACCCAAACAACAGTCATATTTTTTATAGGTTTCTTCTTTTAATAATGGTAAAAAATCTAATAAATTTCCTTGATCATCACCATGTAAAACTATTACATAGTCAAAATTATTTTTAACTGCATAATTAAAAGCTACCTTATGTGAACCTCCAAGATTGTAATTTTCAGTATTAAGAAATAATTTTATATTTTTATCTTTATTATTTTCTATATAATTAATAACTTTCTCTTGTGATTTATCAGTACTTCTATTATCAACTACTATTATCTCAGTTATGTATTCTCTAACTTTTTCATCTATTTGATTTAGTACCCTCGTAATCTGTTTTTCACAATTAAACATTGGTATAAATAACAATATTTTATTTTTCATATCTTTTCACTTTCTTTTTTATAATTTTTATTCCTTCAACACAAATTTCTTCTTTTAACAATAAAAGAACTCCTATATAAGCTATACCTCCTAAGATAAAAGAACAAATTATTGTTTCTGCTGAACTAAATTCCATTTTTTTCACATAAATAATAATTAGGCTCATTATAAATGTAGCTACAAAATATTTTAATCTTTTTTTCGAAAAAAAATCTATTCTTTTTAAATATTTCCTAGAAAAATATAAAGTAATTAAAGGTCCTACAGTTTCTGCTATTACTGTTCCTATTGCTGCTCCATTTTGTAAATACTTAGGTATCATCAAATAATTAAATACAAAATTAACTAAAGCTGCTACAATAACAGAATATGTATAATATTTTTCAAGCCCTAGCGGATACAATACTTGAAATCCTATAAAATAAGCTATTCCAATCATAAACAGTATAGGAGATAGTATTTTCATCGTTATTATCGAATTCTTAAATTGAGATCCTGCCATAAGATAAATAATCTGATCTGCTAATAAAAAAATTGCTGCTGATATTGGAACTGATATAAAAAGAATATAATTTAATGAATTATTCATATAAAGATTATAATTCTTATAGTCTCTATTTTTTAAGCAATTTGTTATTCTTGGAAGAAGTACTCCTCCTAAAGCAGTGATAATAATCAATATTAACCTTATTAATTTATTTGGTACTGTATATATTCCAACGGCTTCTTTACTAACATTACCTATCATAAGTGAATCAAGTTGTAAATATATTGCTGTTGCTATAGTTCCCATAAAAATAATTAAAATAGGTTTAATATGTTTTTTTAACTGTAAAGATGAAAATTTTAAATCTTTAAAATTAATATATTTTCTTAAGTATAAAAAATTTAATACATTTGAACCACTTTGCATCATCACTAAAATAAAAGCATATATTAAATAGTCTTCTTTATTTTTTACAAATAAAAACATTGCTATTAGAGTCAATATTCTTGCTAGTATAAATCTTTTTGTAATATATAATTGATTTTCAATTCCTCGATAAAACCATTCTATTCCTATATTATTACATATTATATTTATACTCATAACTAAA
>QWCZ01001937.1_pt1 | contig 10913 bp, 10 predicted proteins | sample 1972651 | NCBI WGS metagenome assembly QWCZ01 (sample SAMN09866695, study PRJNA288562) | Human oral metagenome isolate pre1_saliva, whole genome shotgun sequencing... | isolation source: mouth | host: Homo sapiens | place: USA: California
CAAGCGAGCACACCGACGGTCAGCATCGACAACAGAAAACCGACCCAACAGTTACTGCTCATGGGCTTTGAGGTAGTTGTAGACCGGATTGGCGTACATGGTGAGAAGGCACTGACGCAGATACGCCTCGTCTTTGTTGGGGATGTCGATGAGGGCGAGTCGGCTGTCGAGATATTGCTCAAAGACGCGCACGTCGTTCGTGTCGTACTGGGCTGCAAAACGATTGGACTGTTCGAGCAGATCGGCGGCGATGTAATTGCCAGGATAGAGGCGGTAGCGCGCGTGAATCTCGCGGTCGATGCGTGCGGCCACGGCTTCGAACATTTCCTTGTCGGGCAAAGCGCGATAGTCGTCGATCCACGCGTCGGCACAGGGGGCGAGACAATAATGCACGCGCCCTTTCTTGCCCATGATGCCGGTTCGCATGTTGTCGAGATCGTCTTGCTTCGTCTTCTTGTAGGCGGGATTGTCGCGCTTGAGTTGGAATTCTTTGGCTTTCAGGTAGTCGCAGGGATCGTACTCGTAGGAGATGGTGAGCGGCACAAGGTGCATGTCGCGGAGGTTCTCCCAAGCGCTGCCGTCGCCGCCGAGCGACATCATGCGCAGCACAGAGGGTTGGGTGTGGTCGCTCGAGTCTTTGGCGCGGCCTTCGCGCTGGGCGATCCAGATGTTGTCGTCTTTGCCGGCGATCACCCAGTGCATGTAGCGACTCATGTGGCGACTGGCTTCCAGCAGTTCGCGTTTACCGACGGAGCGCCGCACGATGAATGCTTTGTTCATGCGCACGAAGCGTTCGATCCAGGGGTAGACGAGCAAATTATCGCCGATGGCGATTTGTACCGTGTTGGGGAATCCCGCTTTGATGAGGCGCACATCGAGAAAAGCGGAGTCGAGTACGATGTCGCGGTGGTTGGAAATAAAGGTGTAGCCTGCCGTGTGCGAGGGGATGGCACTGTGGTCGAAGGTGAGCTTGCGCGTCGTGTGGGCAATGAGGATTTGCATCACACGGTACATGTAGCGTTTCTGGAAACCGAGTGCGCTGTGCACGCCGAGACAGGTAAGACGCAGAAAGCCGCGAATGATCGCGGCGGGAAGGGGGACGAAACCGCGAAGTATGCGCATGAACAACCGATCGTGGAGCAACACTTCGAATTGTTCGCGCACTTCATGATCGGCGTAGGGGCGGATATCGTCAAACTCTGCGGGGATTTGTCGCATGGCTACGGGATTAGAAACGGCCCTCGATGATTTCGGAAAGCACGTCGGCGATTTCGAATTCGGAGGCGCGCACTTGCTGCGGGATGAAGGAGGCGGGGGTCATGCCGGGTGTGGTGTTGATCTCAAGCAAGTTGATTTGCTCTTGTCCGCGCTCGCCCGAGAGAATGTAGTCGATACGAATGATGCCGTAGCAACCGAGTTGGCGGTAGATGTATTGCGTGGTCTCGCGCACTCGTTCGGCTGTGGATTCCGCAATGCGGGCAGGTGTGATCTCGTCGCTCTTGCCTTCGTATTTTGCATCGTAGTCGAAAAATTCTCCGCCTTTGAGGGCTACTTCCGTGATGGGGAAGCAGACGATTTCGCCGTTGCTACGACGGAAACAGCCGCAGGTGATTTCCGTGCCGACGAGCTGGCGCTCGATCATAACTTCGTCGCTTTCGTTCATCGCCTTGTGAATGGCGGGCATCACGTCGTCGAGGGTTTTCACCTTGCTGACGCCGAAGGAACTACCGCCGGCATTGGGTTTGATGAAACAGGGCAAACCGACGCGCTCGACGATTTCGGCGGGCGAGGGGAGGTTTTCGCCGCGGCGCACCATGAGGCTGTCGCTGACATGGATACCGGGCAGCGAACGCAGGTAATTGTTGAGCGCAAACTTATTGAAAGTGAGAGCTTCGACGAGAACACCGCTGGTGCTGTAGGGGAGGCCGATGAGATCGAAGTAGCCTTGCAAGATGCCGTTCTCACCCGGCGCACCGTGGATGGTGATGTAGGCGAAATCGAACCGGTGGCGTTGTCCGTCGACTTCGTAAGAAAAATCACGAAGGTCGATGGGATATTGTTTTTCGCCGTCTAAGACGTGCAGGTCGCGGCCGCGCTGAGCGACGATGCTGCAGTCGTAACGTTCGGCATCCATAAACGAGAGGATGCCGGCTGCGCTACGCAAAGATACTTCATGCTCGGAGGAATCGCCTCCGGCTACTATGGCTATTTTCTTCTTCATGAGAAAGACAGAAAGGGGATATTTCTAACGAGAGATGAGATGGGCGGTGTAGGTGCGCCAGCGTTCGATGAGCGAAGCGAAGTCGGCAGGCCAAGGGGCTTCGAAATCCATTTCTTCGCCGCTGACGGGATGGCGAAAACCGAGGGTGCGGGCGTGGAGTGCTTGGCGCGGACAGACGTTCATGCAGTTGCGTACGAAGGCGGTGTAATTGGAACTGCGAGCACCCCAGAGAATTTGATCGCCTCCGTAGCGTTCGTCGGCGAAAAGCGGGTGGCCGATGTGCTTCATGTGAGCGCGAATCTGGTGGGTGCGGCCTGTTTCGAGCACGCACTCCACAAGAGTGACATAGCCGAAGCGTTCCATCACGGTGTAGTGTGTGACGGCGGGTTTGCCGACGCCGCTGTCGGGCGGAAAGACGGCCATTTGCAACCGATCCTTGGGGTTGCGCGCAATATTTCCCTCAATCCGTCCACGGTCGTCCTGACAATTGCCCCAGACCAAGGCGTTGTACCGACGTCGGGTGGTTTTGTGGAAGAATTGGGCGCAGAGATGGGTTTTGGCTTCGGGCGTTTTCGCCACGACCAGCAGGCCACTGGTGTCTTTGTCTATGCGGTGTACCAAACCGACAGTCGGGTCGTTGGGATCGTAGTTGGGGTTGTCACGCAAATGCCATGCGACGGCATTGACCAGTGTGCCACTGTAATTTCCACAACCGGGGTGCACGACCATACCGGCTGGCTTATTAATGACCAGCAACTGATCGTCTTCATAGACGATTTCGAGTGGAATGTCTTCTCCCTTGATGCTGCTGTCGTAACGCGGGCGACTGAGCATGAGGGTGACGACGTCGCCGGGTTTTACGCGGTAGTTGCGTTTCACGGCGCGGCCGTTCACGTGAATACACCCCGCATCGGCGGCTGCCTGAATGCGATTGCGCGAGGTGTCGTGCATCAAATTGATCAGGAACTTGTCGACACGCAACAATTGCTGGCCGGGGTCGGCAACGGCACGGTAGTGCTCATAAAGCTCATCGCCGGTGGCGGACATTTCATTCCCTTCTTCGACTTCTAAATCGGCCTCCCAATCGGTATCAAATGCCGTTTCTTCGCTATGTTCTCCTGCAGCAGAAAAAGTTTCAACGGAGAAACAGGAAGCCGGCAACGATCGGTCGCTATGTTCAGCAGAGAATTTACTCATTCGATGGAGGGGAGAAGTTGGAGAAAAGGGGAATTCGCAGGGGGGCGGCGTTTCGGTAGAAAGACGGTTCAGAGGTCCGCAGTTAGGCGCGACGAGAGGGGCCAATCGGGGTGTTCGCGCTGTCGCTCACTCCGTGGAACCGGAAAAGAGGGTGCTATCGGCCACGTCGAAAGAGGAGGACGAGGAATCGCGCGCACCATAGTCATCGATCGTTACTCCATCACCGACAACCAGGGTGAGAGGAATGTTTACATTCAGGCGATCTCCGGCGTGCACCTCGCGACCGGCCGCTTCGATGCGATAGACCCAGTCTCGGTCGCCGCGAATGCGCTTGACCGGTGTGAGCTTAAAACCCAACACTTCCAATCTCATGCGCGCTTCGCGGAGCGAGCTGTTGTCTGCAATATCCGGCAGGACAATTGGTCGCGGTTCTGCAGAATTGATGGTGAGGAGCAACAAGCGGTCAAGCTTGACGCGTCCGCCGGGTGGGATGTTTTGGTCGAGAATCGCGTCAGCCGAAAGCAGCGCATTGTAACCGGTGTCGGCAATCTCCGCACGTAGTCCCAACTGACGCAGGCGATTGATGGCGACTTCGCAGCGTTGACCACGCAAATCGGGCACCACCACAGTTTCACCGTGGTGGGTGTAAGCATTCAGGAAGAGGAAGAGACCCAACACGAGCGCCACGAGCACAAGTGCCATGGCGATCAAGTTACCCCACAGGTAACGACTGGTCAATTTGTGAAAGAACTCTTTGAAGGTCATGTTTCCTCTTGGCGAATGACATTTTATTTAGAGGGCCGGTTGATCCGAATCGGAGTCGGCGTTAGGAGATGAAGCAAGAACGGACGTTCCGGAAACGACACGGGGAAATTGGCAAACTCACGGCTGCTCCTTTCGAGCCGTTGGGAGGAGGCGAGTTTTATCTCACCGCTATTCGTTGCTCATCGGGTTGCTACTTGTTTTCCTCCGGGTGGTATTTCTCACGCCGGCAAGTATCTGCCCAGGAGTACGCCTTTTCGGCCGCACGTCACAATGTTTCTTGGTTTTCCCTCCCTTTTTCCGACAAAAGATGGGAGATTCCGACCAAAAGAAGGAGCGATGTAAGCGGGCCCGCGCCTCAATGGTCAAGCTTCACCAATCTTTGTCTGCTTTCGAGGGCGCGGCCGTGTGACGGTTGAGGTAATTGAGCAGACTGGCCACTTGGTCGAGTGCCTTCTGATTGCTGTTGATGTAAGCCATGGCCAGCACGTTTTTCCATTTCCCATTGAGGTCAAAGGGATAGCAGTCGCCGACTAGCGGCGTGTCGGAATTGATTTGGAAGGGACTTGCTGCCCCCATCACGTAGCGCGACACTGTAACGGTGATGCGCAAACGGTTTTCTTTGAATTCGACGAAGGTTTCCGACTTTGCGCTGACGTAAGCGGCCGAAAACACGCGATAAGAGTGTGCCACGTTGTCCCAAAGGGTCTGTACTTTGAGGTCGACGGTTTGTCCCGAAGGCAGCGGCAACACATTGGGGTGCTCGAGTGTAATCCACTTCTGCACCAAATCTGTCAACTGCTTTTGCGAGCACGCCACATCCGAAGCGATCACATACTTGAATTGAATCGAACGGTCATTGTTCAGCGGAAACGCGTCTTTTACGGCCAGCGCCCATTGCGCCCAGCCTTGGCGTTTGAAGAGTTGTTCGATGTCTTGCCATCTCTTAGCATCTGTCTCGTATTGAGCGCAAGTGAAGTGCTGTGCCGCAGCAGGGAAACTGGCGAGCAAACTTGCAATCGCCAGGAGGGCTGCGTAAAATATCCTTTTCATTTTAGGAGAATTGGGGATTGTTCTTCTTGCAAAAATACAGCAAACTGTGCAAAGCACAAAATTTACTCACAAAAAAAGTAAGCTCGTCCCCGCACACTTCGCGCGCCAATGTGCAGTGTTTCAAAGGCATGCCATCGGACAAGAAAAAGCGAGAACAACCCCGGGAGTTGCTCTCGCGATGTGTGTCGCTTCGAAAGCCGGCAATTATTTCTTGCCGTGTACTTCGTCAGAAACGGTGAGCTTCTTACGGCCTTTAGCACGACGAGAAGCCAAAACGCGACGACCGTTGGCAGTCGCCATGCGCTGACGGAAACCATGCTTGTTGTTTCGCTTGCGATTGTGGGGTTGGAACGTTCTTTTCATTGTTGTATATATCGATATTATTATATTTCGAGTCGGTAGATGCTCGCGCACCCTACTTTCCGAAGCGCAAAGTTAATGACTATTCCTCATCCCGCCAAAAAAACGGGCGAAAAATGTCATCATCTATGCGATCAGCGCAATTTTCCGTACGAAATTCGCGAAAACTGCGCTATTCTCACTCGCCTTTTGCGAAGCGTGCAGCTTGTTCAGCGATGAGATCGGCGTCTTCGAAGTAGTTGATTTTCATTGCGCGGCGCACGTCGGCCAAGGTATCGGCAGCGACTTCGCGAGCGGCCTCGCTTCCTTTGCGCAGCACCTCGTAGATGGCGGGAATGTCCTTCTGCCATTCCAAACGGCTCGCACGAATAGGTTCGAGCGCCTCGTTGAGCACTTTCTCGAGGAACTTCTTGCACTTCACGTCACCCAGACCGCCGCGCATGTAGTGTGCTTTCAATTCGTCGAGGTTCGCGTAGTCGGGCCAATAACGTGCAAAATGATCGTCCGTGCAGAACGCATCGAGGTACGTGAACACCACGTTGCCCTCCACGTGTCCCGGATCGTTCACCGAGAGGTGTTCCGGATCGGTGTACATCACTTTGACCTTCTTGGCCATTTCCTCGGCCGTTTCACTCAGATAAATGCAGTTGCCGAGTGATTTCGACATCTTCGCCTTGCCGTCGATACCGGGCAGGCGCTGACAAGCCGCATTGTTGGGCAGCATGATCGAAGGTTCCACCAGCGTGTCGCCATAAATGTGGTTGAAGCGGCGCACGATCTCCGTGGCTTGCTCGATCATGGGTTTCTGGTCTTCGCCGGCCGGCACCGTCGTGGCACGGAAAGCCGTGATATCGGCAGCCTGCGAAATCGGGTAAGTGAAGAAACCCACGGGGATGCTTCCTTCAAATCCGCGCATGCCGATTTCGGTTTTCACCGTCGGGTTGCGTTGCAGGCGGCTCACCGTCACCAGATTCTGGAAATAGAAAGCCAATTCGCACAATTCGGGGATTTGACTCTGCACGAAAAGCGTCACCTTCTCCGGATCGAGTCCACAAGCCAAATAGTCGAGTGCGACCTCGATCACGTTTTGGCGCACTTTCTCCGGGTTGTCGGTGTTGTCGGTCAAGGCCTGGGCATCGGCAATGAAGACAAACATTTTGTCGTAGTCGCCGGCGTTCTGAAGTTCTACGCGCCGACGGAGCGAACCGACGTAGTGGCCGATGTGGAGACGACCGGTGGGGCGGTCGCCGGTGAGGATAATCTTATTGGAAGACATATTATTGCTGATTGATGGGACAAAATTACGATATTTGCCCGAATTGGACAACGTTCGCTTCCAAATTCCCCGCCACGCACCGTCTCACCCGCAGCCTTCGCCACTCGATCCGCACGGCCGACGCAACAAAATCGGATCACGGTCGACGGCAAAATAGAAACCCGTCACCCCTCTCGCCCAAAGGACGAGTAGGCGCGACGGGGCACATGAAAACAAAACGATGTTTATCTTGCGGAGCGAACGGGGATTCAGAAGGTGAAACCCGCACGCAGGGTGAAGCCGTCAAGGAAATGGAGGTTCTCCTTGTTGTCGGTGCGCAAACCGTTGGCGTCCACCACATAGCCGTTCTTGTACTGCAATTCCTGGTGCGTGAAACCGGCGCCGAGGGTGAAGTTCTTGTATTCCAAACCGGCCACGGCACTGCCGTAGAATCCGCCTTCGAATTTATCGCCGAGGGTGGGGATCGTCATACCGGCGCGCAGTCCGATGAAGGGGCGCACTGAGAGTCCGGTGGGAATGAGGAAGCGCACGTCGCCATAAACAGGAATGAACGCTGCATCGGCAAAGGCATTGTTGCTCGTCACGAGGTGGTCGAAACGCTGTGCCATGGCACCCAAGCCCACATAGGCAAACCGATTGAAGCCGGCGCCCATGGAAACGGAGAATTCCGTGCGCGAAGTGTTTTCGCGCAACACGCGACCCACTTCGGCATAACCGCGCAACGCCACATTGTCGTCGTTCGCGCTCGCCATAGACGAGGTGCTCATCGGACGGCGATCGATTTGGCTCATTTCGTCACGCGGACGCAACTCGATGCGTGCCACATCAGTCAAACGATACACCTCTTGCGCACCGCTTTGTCGGCGCACAGTCACCGATTCACCGTGATTGATGCTGACAATGCGGCAACGCAGTTCCTTGCCGTTGCGCAGATAGATCACATCGGGATCGAAACTCTGAGCAGCAGCGGAATAGGCAAAGCCACAAAGCAGGGCGAACAGGAAGAAAATCTTTTTCATTTGTAAGTATATAAGTTGAATGTTGTCCATCATCTATTCGTGCACTCGGCGCTTCCGAGGTCTTCAAAATCGGTAGCCGAGGCGCAGCGTGAAACCTTGCGTGTCCAGTCCTTCGCGCACCGGCAGTCTACTCCACTCGCTCACGGCGTCACGATGCAGCCACACACCTTGGTAGCCCATGCCGAACATCCAGTGGTTGAGCTCCACACCGGTGGTCAACCCGAAGAACGCACCGCCCGACACTTGTTCGCCGCCCAGCGCGAAAGCATAGCCCAAGCGCGCGTCGACATAGGGTTTCAGCCCCGTGGCCAGCGGCAGCAGAAAGCGCCCTGCCGCATAGACCGGCAGCGCATTGGCCTCTGCATCGGGTTGTGCCACATAGCCCAGACCGGCGCCGACAAAAAGGAAGTTGCGCAGTTGCACACCGCCCGTGAGTTGCACGTCGTATTGGTTGGGTGTGGTGTAGCCCACTTCGGCGTAGGCGGTCCAATAGGGCGAGGAGACAAAAGGCGAAAAACCGCGAAGGTCCACCACATTGAGCACTTGTGCGGGGAGGAACGTAAAGGATTGGCCTTCGGGCGTTTGCACTCGGATCATGCCGCCGCGCATCCGTTCGACGATGTGCCCGCGCACCACGCGACCATCACGCAGATACACATCGGCGGTTTCGGTCTGCTGGGCAGCGGCACCGAGCGTCGCCACGACGAGGAGAAGGAAAAGAAGCAAACGTTTCATTGTCTGATAGTTATTCGCTTTGTAAGAACGATGTGCGACGCAAATACTTACTCGTCGAAGGCGATCCGATGTCGGAGTGCTTCGCGGCACGCACCGCAAATATAAACATTTTGTGTCGTTCCAGAAACTTTATTCGCACATTTCGCACGGCGCGGCAACTTTGCGACCGCGCCGGCGCCCCCTTGTTTAGATCTGCTTCCGGTACCAACGGCCATAGCGCATGTAGTACAGCGCAGGCAGCAGGATAAAGAAAGAATAGAACGTTTCGCTCAGCCAAGCCACCGCCAAAGAACAGTGCTGCACATAAACGCACGCGCAGCGGAGCCACGCCCGCAGCGATGAGCGGAGCCTCATCGGTGAACACGCTCATCACCTCAGTCGGGAAAATCACAATGAGCAGCCACACCGGCACCAGAATGAAATAAGACAGGCGCACCACACGCCACATCATGGGGCGCACCGCTGTGGGACAGCCGCTGCCCAAAAAATTGGACGCCAAGGTCGAAGCCGTCGACGCCAAGGCCGATACCGTCATGAAGGTGAAGCCCGAAATGGTGCGCATCACGTTGGTCACGGCCAGTTCGCGCTGACCGAGATGCTCAATGGCGATGAAAAAGAGAAACCACGTGCTCAACGACAGGAAACTTTGCACCATCATCCACAAGCTCACACTGAGCATCTTGCCGAGCAGACGCAATTTGAATTTCGGCAACCGATCGAGGGCGTAACGACGATAGTCAACTTTCAACACGGTGTAAGACACAAAGAAGAGCATGGAAATGCCGCTCGCCAGCGACGACGCAATGGCTGCCCCGGCGATGCCCAGCGCCGGACAACCGAAGTGTCCGAACACCAAAGCATAGTTGAGCACCACGTTGGCCAAGACCATCACCACGGCGTTGTATTTGAGCACCCCCGTCTGCGTGGTGCCCACAAAAAAGGCACGAAACAGACAGGCCACCATGCTGAAATAGATGCCCCACATGCGCCAATCCAGGTAGGCCCAGGCGGCGTGATACACGGCGTCGGACGAAATGATGGCGCGCAGCATCGCCGGCGCAAAGCACTGCGTGCCGACGAGCAGGAGGGTGGAGAGCAGCGCGAGGAAGATCAGGCTGTGCCAAAACACACTGCCGATGTCCTCGGGTTTGTTCTCGCCGTTGCGCCGCCCCATGAGGATTTGTGCCCCGGAACAGAATCCGAGAATCAACATGAACACGGCGATGAAGAAGATGCCGCCGAGCGCAGAGGCTCCCAACTCTACTTCGCCGACACGTCCCAAAAAGGCCGTGTCGGTCATGCCCACCAGTTGCTCAACGACAGAACTGAGCACCAGCGGGAAGGCGATTTTCCAAATATCACGATACGAATAACGCGGGCGACTTGAAGTGCCGTCCGTGCCTAAGATAGTTTCTTTCATTTTCATAAGGTGGCGCGAAGTTACACATTTTCGTGGACAATCGCACACCCCTGCGCAGCGAAATAGTTGTATCTTTGCGCTCCAACCGATTCATTTTGCTCATGAGACTTTACTTTCTCGGCACCGGCACCTCGTCCGGTGTGCCCCAAATGGGCTGTTCCTGTGCCGTTTGCACCTCGACTGATGTGCGCGACCACCGTTTGCGCTGCTCAGCCCTGCTCGAAACCGACGACCATCGCCTCTTGCTCATCGACTGCGGGCCCGACTTCCGCACGCAAATGTTGCGCTTCATCGCCGAACACCCGCACCGCCCCGACTCTCCCCTCCCCTACCACGAACGGCACGTCGCCGAAATGAGCGACGAACAGGCCCGCGCGGCCGGACTCCACGAAGCGCCCCGCACTCCCTATGCCGTGCCTGCGCTCGAAGCCGTGCTCCTCACCCACGAGCATTTCGACCACGTGGCCGGACTCGACGACTTGCGCCCGCTTTCGCACTTCAGCCCCATCGACGTGTGGGCCGAACCCAACGTGGCCGCCCCCATTTTGCAGCACATGGGCTATTGCTTCGGGCCACACCACTATCCCGGTTCGCCGCAGCTCACCATGCACAATTTCTCAATCGACAGTCCGTTCACCGCCGCCGGCACCCTCGTCACTCCCATCCGTGTGATGCACGGCCAACTGCCGATTGCGGGATTTCGCATCGGCGATTTAGCCTACATGACCGACCTTTCCGCCCTGCCCGACAGCGAATGGCCGAAATTGCGCGGCGTGCGCACGCTGGTGGTGAGTGCCCTGCGCCACGAACCGCACCACACGCACCAAACCATCGAGCAAGCGGTGGAGATGGCGCGCCGGGTGAACGCCG
>QWCZ01001689.1_pt1 | contig 10908 bp, 8 predicted proteins | sample 1972651 | NCBI WGS metagenome assembly QWCZ01 (sample SAMN09866695, study PRJNA288562) | Human oral metagenome isolate pre1_saliva, whole genome shotgun sequencing... | isolation source: mouth | host: Homo sapiens | place: USA: California
AGTTCCTGACCAGCGACAATCAAGTCACAAATAAGGATGGGAATTATAAGCTCGGACTCTTGTTTAAGAGCAAGAAAGCCGGTCAGCGCATTGATGCCTATGGTGATGCACAGTTTGTTTACTTCGATAACTATGGTCTACCTAGGTTCGATAAAGGTTCGCGCAATGGCTCAATTAGTGATATGGCATGTGCCAAGAATGTTATTAGCGTGGGCAGTTACAATGTTCGCAAACACTGGCCTTGTCTCGACGGATGGGTCTATGGCTATAATGTAAAGAATGGTATCGATGAGTATCCAGATGGAGAAGCCACTCGATTCTCATCTTATGGCACTATTGCTGACGGCAGAAGCCTACCTAATATATGTGCTCCTGGTGCAGCAGCTATCATCTCTTCTTATAATGGCTACTTCGTTGACGACCCTGCCAATGGTGTTACTGATGCCGGACTACAGGGTAAGTTGAAGAAAGGGAACAAGACTTATTACTGGGCGCAGACGTTAGGTACATCCATGGCAACGCCTGTTGTAGCAGGTTCCATTGCTCTTTGGCTTCAAGCTAATCCTAGATTGAAGTACGAGGATGTGTTCCGTATTATCCAGAAGACTGCTGTTAAGGATGATAAAGTGCTCCATACAGGCGATCCTGTGCAGTGGGGTGCAGGCAAGTTCAATGCTTATGATGGATTGAAAGAGGTGTTGCGTGAGATGGCAGCAGGTATTGATGGTGTGAAGACAGTGGCTGAGAAGACAGAACCTGTTATCACCATGACTGGCGATCGTTCATTCCGTGTATTCCTCGCAGGTGCTAAGCAGTTTGGTTTGCGCGTCTATACCGTCTCTGGACAGCTTGTTCATGCACAGCAGTGTGTGGGCGATGAGGCTGATGTTAATGCCGCTTCATGGGGCAAGGGTGTGTACCTTGTACAAGTAGCAGGCGGAGTTTCAAAACGAATTATCATTTATTAATCTATTCAATGGATATGAATAAAAAGTTTACCTATCTGTCATCTTTCCTCATAGGGATAGTGGCGATGCTTTTATGTCCGCTTGTTGTGCATGCACAAGAGGGCGATCCTATTATCTCCTTCCATACTAATATCTATGCGAAGGCTACCAGTGCTGGAACCACACCAATGGTTTATCTATCTCTCGGAGCCACCGATTCGACCACACTTAGCGTCGATGGCGGTAACGGCGGAGAAGAGGCTGAGGTCGGAAAAGCCGACTTGACAACTTCAGAACAGGGTGAAGTTGCTGTAAAAGGCTCACCTGTTTCTGTGCAAGTAGATGCTAACGGCTGGGTGAAGATCTATGGTGATGCCAGCAAGATTGACTATTTCAATGCTTCTGGTCAAGAGATTGATCAAATCCAGTTCAGCGATCAGTTAGGTTTAAAGATTCTCAATCTTGAGCATAACTCATTGCAGGCTTTAAACATTAATAAGCTCCAGAAGTTACAAGTAATCTATTTGGAAGATAACCCCTTCACAGCTGCAACGCCGCTGATGATTGGTCGTTTGCCTAACCTCCAGGTATTGGAAGTAACGCAGATAGGTCATATCTCACCAAGTTTCACATTGAAGAACTTCCCTAATCTTGTGTCTTTCGATGCTTACCACACGGTAAGTCTAACTTCTTGTGACCCTACTGGTTGTCCTAATCTACGCCGTTTGAGCTTGGATATGACCTCTGTCTCTTCTGTAAATCTTAGTCAGAACCCTCTTTTGGAGGTGTTGAATGTCAGCGACTCACGCATTAAGACCCTTGATTTGAGCCGTAGTTCAAAGATTAAACAGTTGTATGCCTCTCACTCATCAGGTAGTATTAATACAGACGTAAAGTTTGATAATATCAATGTAAGATACTGTCCGCTACTTACTATCTTCTATTGTGATGGTAACAACTTAACCAATCTTGATCTCTCAAGAAACCCTGAACTCTTCACTTTCTCATGTGCTCGCAATAAGCTAAGAAACCTTGATTTAACCAAGAATACAAAGCTTTATAGCGTGAATGTCCGTTACAACTATCTTGACTTCGTAACGCTCCCTCAGCCTGGTAACTGGTTCGAGTATTATCACGAACAGAACAATCTTGAGGTGAATCCAACCTATAGTGTAGGGTCTGTTGTCGACCTTTCTAGTCGTGTCAATCGTCCTAGCTCAACCACAAATGGTGTGCTCTATCGTGTACCAAAGGATGACCCAACGAAGCCAGAGAAGCTCTCTGACGATTATTACGACCATTACAAGGGTAAGGTAACACTGAAACGTGCGTTGGACGATGAAGTCTTCATCCAGTATGATAACTCTGTCTTGAAGGATTACTCACTACGTACTGAGAACTTCAGAATAAAGACTGCAGCTGAATTTGGGCAGGACGACAAGGCTTTCTCATTTGTTACTGGCAACGCACAAGGCTCTGCCATCAAGATGGCGATTGGTGTGAAGGATGCTACGGCAGCTGCTCCTGTAAAGGTGAAGATCGACTTTGGTGATGGCACGAAGGTCGAGAGAATCATTGTTGACGAGCTTCCTACAGCTGTTAACGTTACTGGAACTCTTACCGGATCAAACGTTGTTACGGTTTATGTACCACAGGATAAGCAGATCACAGCATTAGGAACTGATGGCGTGAAGATGTCTAAGATTGACCTCGATAACCTCCCTCAACTCCGTCACCTCGCTTTGATTCATGCCGACTTAGACTCTGTTGGGCTTGGATATAACAATAAGCTTGAGACGTTAAACCTGTCTTATAACAACATGAGAAAGGTGAGCTTGAAGGGACCTTCTACTTACTTCGATAAGAGTATATTGACTGACATCAACCTTAGTCACAACAATTTGGAGACGATCGAGTATAACAACATCACTGTTGTTCGTCATCTTGATGTAAGTTACAACAACCTCGTTAAGCTCGGAGTAAACAATGCCGATAACCTCCGCTCATTTGATGCTTCACACAACCAGTTCAACACCATGCTGCTGAACCATAGTGAGTTGCTTGAGAATCTGAATATTGCTTATAACCAACTGTCGAAGTTCTACGTTCCTGCTAATGCTCCATTAAAGACATTGGACATCCGTGGTAACTTCTTCACATTGGCTAATATGCCTGATTATCTTGCTCTCGGACAGGGTAAGTTCCTATATGCTCCACAGAACCCATTGGAGATCTCTACTGCTTCTCCTGGTATCGACCTATCTGAACAGTATATAACCAAGAACGGAAAAGTTACTCAGTACAAATGGAAGAAGTCGAATAACCAAGTTCTTGCTGAGGGCACTGACTATACCATTAACAATGGTTCTTCTAAGTTTAAGAACACCAATACGGGTCGTATCTATTGTGAGATGACCCATGAGGCATACCCTGATTTCAAGGGTGTTAATGTGTTCCGAACAACCTATACTACACCTATCCCAATGCCAACAAACGTATTGGCAGAGTTCACAACAGTCAACCAGACCGATAGTGTTGAGCTCTCTTTGGCTAGTCCAGTAGTAGGTACTTCGGTTTATTTCGAGTGGAGTGGCGACAACAATGTCTACCAGTATACGCTAAAGGACACCTACACTCGCTTCCGTGCTAAGTCTAAGCTAGGAGCTAGAGTACGCGTACTTGTTGCTAATCCAACCGATGAGCTTTCAGTCTTCAGTGTATCAAATGTACAGATGGAGAACGCTGATCTCTCTAAACTGGGACGCACACACGCCATCACTCTGTCGAATACTGGCTTGGAAAGTGTTAAGCTCCCAGCTGATGCACAGTACATTACTCAGCTCAACCTAAGCGGTAATAAGCTCGCTAGCTTTGATGTATCTAAGTATCCAAACTTGTCATTCTTGTCATTAGCTGACAATAAGATCTCATCTATCGACCTCTCTTCTGCAAAGAAGTTAGAGCTTGCGATGATCTCAAACAACAGCTTGACAAGCATTGTACTTGATAACCCAATCTTGTGGAACTTAGACTTGAGTGTGAACAAACTAGAGTCTATCGACGTGTCAAAGTTGCCTAAGTTGCAACAGTTGTTCTTAGCTTCTAATAGATTGACAGCCGTTTCTGTACCTTATAAGAAGAACCCTGAGCTAACTATTCTCAACCTTGTTGGCAATCGTCTACGCTTCTCTACCATGCCTCCTGCTAATGAGAGAGTGTTGAAAGCGGGGACTAGAGTACAGCGTTTTAACAAGTACTCATACAACCTTCAGGACCCAATTAAGGTTGAATGTGTCGATGGTAAGGTTGATCTCAGCTCTGAGGTAACAGCTGGTGGGAAGCCAACTACATTCCGTTGGTTCGTTGGTAAGGTTCAAGTTATTGATGGTGAGTTGCAAGGCGAAGAGCTAGAACTTAATGAGTCATACACACTTGAGAATGGTGTCACTACATTGAAACTGGATAATCCAATCAATAATCTCGTTTGTGTAATGACCAATCTTGCCTTCCCAAGTGCCGTTCTTCACACTGATTACGTTAAGTATGTTCCAACAGGTATTGACGCTGTGAAGACCAATGAAGACGTCAAGATTCAGTTCGTTGCAGGTGGTATTAACATCGTAGGAGGCGAGAACAGCCCTGTAGCTGTTTACTCTATTGATGGTAAGACTATCTATCGTGCAAAGGCAGCTACAGCTGATATGCACATCTCATTGGCTCCTGGTACATACATTGTACGTGTAGGCAATAAGGCTTCAAAGATCTGTTTGAAGTAAAAGAGAAGCCTCACCCCCGCCCCCTCTCCGAATGGAGAGGGGAGTGAAAACCATTGTTTGCAAATGAAGGGGGCGTTTCTTCAATGCAAGGAAAGGCTCTCTTGGATAAGACGAAACGCCCTTCTCAAATGGAGAAGGGCGTTTCCTTCTTTTTACCCTTTCGTTATCATGACTCTTGTTCCTATGTTCCTCAGTCTTAATAATATGTCCTTAAACCAATATGTCTTTATGTCATTTTGTCTAAAAAACTATGTCCCTCTGCCTTAATAATATGTCCTTACAACAATATGTTCTTCTGTTCTTCTGTCTAAAAAACTATGTACCTCTGTCTGAAAAAGTCTGTTCTTCTGTCTCAGCTTGTCTATATATACCTTCCCACGCAACATCGTTTTTGTTAATTTTTCATCGTCTAAATAGAGTCGTTAAAAGCAAAAATTGATTTGAAAGTATTGCTTGTTTCGGATATAATTCATACCTTTGCAGTGTGATTTGGAATAATTACAATATGCCAAAAGGATAACACTTGATAGCGAGAAGACCATCAGAAGGAGTGGAGCTATCAATGCGGCATGATGAAGAAATACATTATTTAAATACAAAAACATTATGAAGAAGAAATTTATTTGCACAGTATGTGGTTACATGTATGAGGGTGCTGAAGCACCAGCAGAGTGCCCAGTTTGCCACGCAAAGGCCGACAAGTTCAAGGAGTTCAACCCAGCTGCTTTGAAGGGAACAAAGACAGAGCAGAACCTTATGAATGCTTTTGCAGGTGAGAGCCAGGCTCACACTAAGTACCTCTATTACGCTTCTAAGGCTAAGAAAGATGGTTACGAGCAGATCGCAGGGTTCTTTGAAGAGACCGCACGTAACGAGAAGGAGCATGCTAAACTATGGTTCAAGTTCTTGCATGAGGGCGATATCCCAACAACAACACAGAACCTTGCTGATGCTGCTGCAGGCGAGAACTACGAGTGGACAGACATGTATGATCAGATGGCAAAAGAGGCTATGGAGGAAGGCTTCCCAGAGTTGGCTGTTAAGTTCCGTGGCGTTGGTAAGGTTGAAAAGCACCACGAGGAGCGTTATCGCAAGTTGTTGAAGAACATCGAGGATAAGGTTGTCTTCTCACGTGATGGCGATTGCATTTGGCAGTGCCGCAACTGTGGTCACATCGTTGTAGGCAAGAAGGCACCTGCTGTTTGCCCTGTTTGCAACCACCCACAAAGCTTCTTCCAGGTTGAGGAAAGCAATTACTAAATCCTCATTCATCGTGACGCCGACAAGACAAAATCGTCTGTCTTCGTAATTCCACAGGCTTTGTCACGAGTGAGAGAACGAACGATAAGAGTTGTATCAATGCTGATACAACTCTTTTTTTATAGCACCTTTTGCCATTGAAGTGCCCGTTTTATCAGATAATTTTCGTACTTTTGCGCCACTTTTTGCCCTTTGGCAACAACATAAACATTAATATTCTACAATGGAAACTGCAAAGGATAACGAAACAGAAAGTCTACTGGCATGGACTGAAGTGAACCACCAACCCGATGATTATAACCCTTTTGTGAAGGCTGCGCTACTAAGTCGTGCCACACGATTCAGCCTCTGTCGCACGGGAGAAGAGCCCCAGCAGGTGCGCCAGAGTTTCGTTGTTTTCCGTGAGAAAGGTGCGGAAGAGTGGGAAGATGATGCCCCTTTGGGACGCATTGAGGCGATGGTCTTAGCTGATGATGACGAGGAGGTGCGCCCTGCCGAAGTAATCAATTTGGGTGTAGAACCAGCCGAATTTCTGACCATGGTGAGCCAGGATGCCGACTCAACAACCTTTCAGATTGATTGGTTTCATGGTGAGGTAAGGGTTGAGGGAGCGACGAAAACAGAAGAAGGATACGTTGTGAGGAAGGCTGATTGTGCAGATGGTAAGATGCTGAAGTGCATCCTCACGCCTGATAAAGGGGGCGAGCCGTTCAGTTTGGAACTGCAATTACCCTTTGTCGGATTTAATATCACGGCTGAAGATGGGGCGATGGTTGTGGGCGATCTGACGATTCCTTCCACCGAGTTAGACCATTATAACTATAGTTTTGTGGGCAGTGACGATGACGATAGATTTGCTGTTAGCCTTGACGACTTGGCTCAAAGCTTTCAATATATATGGTATGAGGACGGTACATTGTCGGTTCGCAACCTAAGAAAAAAGATGGAGAAGGTGCGTGAACAGGCTGCACAAGGTAAGCTGTCAGAGCTGTTGCAGGGTTCGCGTAACGCCCTCGTGAAACATAAGGACACCCGTTGGCGTATCGTTGTGACGAAGGCTATGAAGACTGATGAGGCTTTGGAACTGGATCCTGTGGTACTTGCTCGAATGGTATTCACCCGCTTTCAGGCGGCAGATGAGGCGGAAGATGCGCTGATGAGAGAGCTTATTGAAATGGAGGAGCACCACTTTTTCCAGTGGTTCTGGCTCAAGGCGGATGATTGGAGTCATGAACATCTGGCGCAGCTAATGGGACTTAACGACATAGAACAGGATCAAGAGAAGATGATGCAACTGGCTTTACAATATAATCAGTTCGATCGTTTCATGCAGAAACTGCGCCGTGCTTCACTGGATGAGGCTGGTCCCGTGCAGGCTGATGCACTACAGATGCGCAACAACAAACGCAAGATTGCCCGTTGTTTGAAGCGTTTGGAACGACATCAGAAAGGTGAGGAATCATTGTGGGAAGCCAATTTGGAGGTGAGAGAAGAGCTGTTGCAATTCTTCCGTTCACATCATGGTGCGTTCGAGACAATCGATTGATTACTTTGCAGTTCGGATTCTTTTTCGTATATTTGCACTGCGTCAAAGGTTCGACAAAGAGCCTCACTGCCAGTTGCTCTCCGAATGGTAAGCGACATGAATGGGCTTGTTGACAAATCAAGAGGGCGTTTCTTTGTCATGAAGAGAGCCTCTCTTGGCATGAAGGAGACACCCTCTTCAAATGGAGAAGAGCCTTTGTTGAAATCCTGCCCAGCCTTTTCGATGAGGAAGAAAGGCTCACGGAAGTTCCGTTGAAAGAGCTTTCTCCTATTGTGTGACAAGGCTCTCTGATGGAAGAAACAACTCATTGACGTGCGAACTTGTCCACTCGTCGACTAAAACAGATTATCGTTTAGAATTGAAATAAACATCATAATAAATTAAGACAATGGCAAAATTAATTGTAAATAACTACGAAGAGCTAGCTGCCCGATTGGGTGAGAAGCTAGGAGAAAGTGTGTGGTTAGCAGTTGACCAAGAGCGTGTCAATCTTTTTGCTGACGCCACCCTCGATCATCAATGGATTCATGTTGACCAGGAGCGTGCCAAGGTGGAGAGCCCTTATAAGAGTACTATCGCACATGGTTACTTGACACTTTCACTTCTTCCACACATGTGGCAGGAGATTATCGAGGTGCATAATCTGAAGATGATGGTCAATTATGGCATGGACAAGATGCGCTTTGGTAAGCCCGTATTGACAGGTTCGCGCATTCGTTTGGTAGCCAACCTCGATAGCATTGAGAACCTCCGTGGTATTTGCAAGGCGGGTATCAAGTTCCAAATCGAGATTGAGGGCGAACGCAAACCAGCCCTCGAAGGTATCGCAACCTTCCTTTACTATTTTGAATAAGCATAATTTGTAACGATAACCGAAAGGGTTGTTTCAAAGGTTGGGGTGCATGAGATGTGCACACGCAATGCTATTATTATAAGGTATATGAGCTTATATAACTTATAAATAATAGCAAAATAGACCTATGAAACAGCCCTTTTGTAGTCAAAAAGTGTTAAATGTTTGATATGCGGGGGGCGTTAGTTAGAACATTATAGTACCTTTGCAAAATCTTTTAAGAGGGATAACATTATATATACATCAGCTTGTAAGGATGTTTGATACAGGCTAACACAAATTTTAAAAAGACTTATACGTATGGCTTACGACCAACTGAAATTGCAGAATCAACTTTGTTTTAGATTGTACACAGCTAGTCGATTGATTACTCAGACTTACTTTCCAATGCTCGAGAAGTTAGGACTTACCTATCCACAATACCTCGTTTTGATGGCTTTGTGGGAAGAGGATGGACAGAAGGTGATGGAGTTGGCGCATCGACTCTACCTCGATTCAAACACGATGACACCGCTTGTTAAACGCATGGCAAGCGAGGGTCTGGTGACGAGAGTGAAGGGTAAGTTGGATGCACGAGAGACCTACGTTTATCTCACGGACAAGGCAAAAGGACTTGAAAGGCAGGCTGCAAGCATACCTGCTTGTATGTTGGGAAAGGTGCTAAGTGACCGTACAAGTGTTGATGATATTCATTTGTTATCTGCTGAATTAGACGCTTTGATCAATACTCTCTCTGAACAACGAGCACAGGATAAAGCGGTTGCGAAGGACAAAGAGTGTCGGTATATATTGTAATCGGGGCTATAGAAAAGATTTGAATAAAGTATGGAAAAGAAGAGTATATACGGTCTGACGAAAGGGACGGGACTGGAGAAACTCATCGAGGCAGCCGCTATGGGCGAGGCAATGGGGGTGATGAATCATTATTCATTGGCGTTGATGGCTGAAGAACAGGGGCTTCCGAAGGAGTTGGCAGAGCGTCTTCGTGAGTTAGCCGATCAGGAGTCTGTGCATGCAGGGTACTATGCGACGCTAAATGCAAAGTATCCTTCGGATGTGTTTCAGATGATGGAAAACATGCAGAAAGGCGAGTTGGGAGCAGGAAAGTTCCTACAACCTTTGGCTGACAAGGTGCGTGAGTTGGGGCGAGATGACGTCGCCGAACAGATTGAAGAGTATATACGGCAGGAGGTTCATCATGGTGAAGGGTTGGGCGAACTGCTAGCAAAATATAAACTGGTTTCTTTGGTTTCCAAGTGATTATTTACGAGGTTCTTATGTCTTTGAAATAGGCTATTTTAATGTTCATTTGTTTGTGTAGAATAGCCTTGATGAATGTTATTATGTTTTGGAAATATGCGGTAGTAAGATTGTGTAAGGCTGCCCTTCTGTCTTAAAAAAACTAAAATCATTTGTTGAATAACGCTTCTCTCTGAACTATTTAATAATTTTGTAACGTGCAGATTACGTGCACGAGGATGTAAGATATACGTGAACAAATGAAGAAAAAACCAACTTATAAGGTTCCAGTAGCCACCTGCGCCATCGTTTTGGTAGTAGGAGCTATTACATTGGGGGTACTCATGGAGACACGCGAGATGGCGCCGCCTCGAAAGTATGAGGTGGATATGTCGGGTGATGTTATTGGTATTGATAATGGACCGAAGACGCCTGTTTTGACGAAAGAGGAGGTCAAAGAAGAAGTGAAAGAGGAGATTAAAAAGGAGACTCCGAAGCCTGTTGAGTCGAAGAAGGAAGAGTCGGCAGAGGAGACAGAGGAGCCTGTTATCGTTCCGAGTGTGCCTGAAGGACAGGCGGAGTCGGCGCCTTCTGTTAAGGTTCCGAAGCCTGAAATTAAGAAACCAACAGTGGAGAGCATTGGGGAATAATATTGTTTTGTGCTGTTAAAGGTATGCGCCTTTTCTTTAGAAAACGATCTCCTTTCTGGTTGATGTTCGCTTTTAGCACTACTATTAACCCTCTTCCAGCATTTTCCAATATGCCTTTAGCAGTATTCTCACACCCCATCACCAATACTCCCAACAACGAATACTAATATTCGCTTGCCTCTCTCGTCAATATCTTCACGCTTCTTTTTCATCTTCCCTATGCCTATATATAAATAAGGTGTAATGCCTTTTATTTCCTCTCAGGCGCAATAAAAACCACTTTTTATTGATTTTTTCTCTCAAAACATTTGGTGGTTTCTGATAAAGTATATACCTTTGCACTCGCTTTTACGAAATAAGCTAGCTGCTTATGAGTACTTAAAGCGATAAAGAAAGAGTTCTTTGAAAAGATTTACATAAACAGAGAAGTAGTACAAGAAGCGTCTGTTTGATTAAGAATCAAATAGATGGGTAAAAGAAACGAACCGATCAATTCAATTGAATTCCTATATAGGAATAGGTGCTTTTAAAACTTGATACTAAAGGATAAGCATTCTGAAACAGAGATTACTCGGTGAGGTTTTGGGTTAAGTTGGTATTTATTACCATTCTTACCTATTACTAATCACCCAAACAT
>QWCZ01001335.1_pt1 | contig 10901 bp, 10 predicted proteins | sample 1972651 | NCBI WGS metagenome assembly QWCZ01 (sample SAMN09866695, study PRJNA288562) | Human oral metagenome isolate pre1_saliva, whole genome shotgun sequencing... | isolation source: mouth | host: Homo sapiens | place: USA: California
ATAAAGAATCAATTTCTTAAGGATCTTCAGAATATGAAAGATTTAGGAGATATTCAATGGATATTTGCTAAGACAAACAATATAAGTGATCTCCAGACCTTAAAGGCAAAAGTCATAGAAGCTCTTAAAACAGCTGACGGAAAGCCTATTGAAGAGTTGGAGAAATTGTTTGAAGACAAATGATTTTACAGAGAAGATAAAAAGATGGATAGGAGGAGATAAATCTTCTGCTGAACTATTATTAGAATGGTTAGATAAACCGGAAAATTTTAAAAAAATATTTGAAATAGTAAATTAGTTATGTATAGACAAATTGAAAAATGGGAAAATATATTTAGCTATTTTTATATAGACGGAAAAATATATGTTAAAACAGAAGAAAATTGTATATTAAAAGAATTATCTTTAACAGGAGAAGTTCTCTGGGAATCAAAAGAAACAGAGGTCAGATACTATTATGTAAATAATGATGTGATTATTTTCAACTTAGAAAGTTTAGAAGATAAATATACATATGATAGAACATTTATATATGATAGAAGAAGAAAAACTTTGATTTTTAGAGGAGAAATAGAATTGAATATATCATATATATTTTTTAATAAAAATATTTTAAATAGTAATACAAATGAAAATATTATTGTCTTTGATATATTGAAAGGGGAAATTCTAAAGAAAATAGATAAGCCAACTATAGGTGTAACACTCTTAGTGACAGAAAAATATGTTGTCAAAAAATATGATCCATATATTTATATATATGTAAAAAGTGACTATTCTTTACTAAGGCAACAGAATATACAAGACTTTTTTCCAGGGGAAGAAGATTTATCTATACTTGAGATCTATTCTTATAAAGATACTTTTATCATCATCGCAAGAGTAGGGATTGTTTGTCTTTCTCAAAAAGATGGCTCCCTAATTTGGAAAAGTGATTACTATGCATGCACTATGGAAATTGTAGGACATTATGGTTATGTATGTACCAGTCTGTCTTTTTATCGTGTTGATTTAGACACAGGAGAAAAGTATGGTTATGGAAGAAAATACGATCGCCTACCTGATTTTGAGTATAATGGAAAGAATTATTGGCCAGCTGGTCATAGGGTAGTATATCATAAAGGGTTATTATGGTATAGGGTATATAGCTCTGGAGAGTCTTTTATCCTTGCCATTGACCCCGAAACAGCTAATTATCAGTGGATTCACAAGGTAGAAACCTATGAAAAGGTTATGGATATAAAGTTCTATGATGATAAAATGTTTGTTACAGATACAGGCTATAACCTTTTTATCTACGAAGAGGAATAGGGTAACTATTAAACGCCTTTATAGAAAACAATATAACAGGCTATGAAGTATCAGCATATGATGTTCTGAAAACAGAGAAGTGTTTTATCGTACAATGTCCAAAAAACATTATGATGAACTTTTGAACAAATAGAATGAGGGCTACAGGAGAGACTACTACCTCACCTAATATGGCTTTTTCAGAAGGCTATGAAGGAATATTAGTTCAGTTTAAGGTAAAAAGGGGTACTATTGATGAACTAAGAGAAATAGGTGTTACTGATGGTAACCCTTTAGTTGAAAGAAAATTTGGGAAAATGCCTACAGCAAAAGATATTGGTGGAAATTGGAATCAAACACGTACTCGTTTTAAAGTAGAAACATTAAGAAACTCAAATACAAAACAAATTAATATCGCTTTAGGAAAAGGAAATGGTTTGAATCAATTCAATAATAATATAATTGAATTTCAACTTATAAAAATTATTAAAAAATGACACAAATAGAAAAAGATATTATCTTAGATTTTGCTTCCTCAGATATATCATTAAACGAATTTTATAAGAAATTACCAAATTATCAAAATGATAATTTTATACTTCAAAAATATTTAGAAGCTATTAAACTGAAAAATAAGGAATATCTTAGTTATCTAAGACTTGTTCCTATAAATAATATCTCTCTATTTGAAGGTATTAATAGGGAATTATTATGTGAAAAATGGCATATAGAAAATGAAGATATAGTTACTTTATTTCAATTTACATGGAATAACAATATTGAGAATATACCTATTTTACTAAAAGCAATAAATAATATTCCTGAATATTTACAAGATGAGATTTCTATATATTCATATATAAAAAAAATCATTTATGCTATAGGGGCACAACCACAGCCTGAGAGTCTTTTAGCATTAGAAAAATTAGCATCTGAGACTAATGATATAAAAATAAAGGAATTGGCTTTACATCAGCTGGGAAAAAGAAAAGAATACCATTCCCTCAAAGAAGGCTTTTAGAGGGGTGGAGGTTAAGGGAAGGTTGTATATTTCATAAAATCAAATACTTATATATATCTCTCTCTGTTAGAATAAGGTGTGAATAAATAAAGGAAATAAAACTTTCAAAATTGGTAAAAATTTTGTAATTTCGCACCCGATTTTTTGGGTTGTCAGTTTGTCTGTGAGCAGGATGAGAACTCAAAATTCAAAACTCAAAACTCAAAACTAAAAAAATGGCCGTTTTAGAAAAAATCAGAAAACGTACTGTATTCCTAATCCTTGTAATCGGATTAGCGCTTTTTGCCTTTGTTATCTCCGGTATTTTTAGCCGTAACACCACCCCTGACCAATTGGTGATAGGGAGTGTAAATGGGGATGATATCTCCTATCGAGAGTTCTCTACTCAAGTGGAGAACACCACCCGCAACATGGGGGGAAGCATAGGACAAGGCTATATCGTCAATGCTCTATGGCAACAGGCGGTACAAGGGAAAATCATAGACCAACAGTTCGAAAAGCTGGGAATCTCAGTGGGCAAAGAGCAGATCTTTGCCATGATCAAGCGTGTGCCTCAGTATGCACAAGACCCTCAGTTTCAGGATGAAAAAGGGCAATTCTCCATAGCTAAGTTTGCCCAAGTGATCGCTCAGATCAAGAAGGTCAACCCCGCCCAGTACCAACAATGGCAAGCAGAAGAGAAATCCTACGTGGATGGTGCCAAGCGTGAGCTATACCTTAGCCTAATTCGTGCTGGATTGGGTGTGACTCTCAAGGACGGAGAGGATGCCTACCACCGTCAAGCGGACAAAGTAACCTTCAACTATGTAACCTTGCCCTACACAAGTATTCCTGATAGTGAGGTCAAGGTAAGCGATGCTGAGATAGATGCGTATGTAAAAGCTCACAAAAAACAGTTCGAGCAGAAAGAAATGCGCAATATTCAGTTCGTATGGGTTACTGAGACTGCCTCTCAAGCGGATATCAAGCAGGTAGAGCAGAGCCTACAAGCCCTTAACGCTCCCAGAGTGGTATATAATAGCCAAAGACAAGCCAACGATACCCTTCCTGGCTTCGGCGCCTTGGCTGCTAAGGATGTGCCACAGTTCGTAAATGAAAATTCTGATGTGCCTTTCGATAGCCTCTATGTAAGTAAGGACAGGCTTCCTGCCGATCATGCTGAGGCACTCTACAACCTCCCTGTAGGAGACCTCTATGGCCCTTACAAAGAAGCCAATACTTATCGCTATACCCGTATGCTCTCCAAAAAGCCTAATGCCCAGATGAGAGCAAGCCATATTCTTATCGCTTATAAGGGTTCTCTCCCAGGTAATGAGACCATCACTCGTAGCAAGGAAGAAGCCAAAGCAAAAGCGGAAGATATCTTGGCAAAAGTAAAAGCAGGAGAGGACTATGCTGCCTTGGCAATGGTTAATTCCGATGACTCGTCCAACGCTCCTAATGGGGGAGACCTCGACTTCTTCTCACCAGGGATGATGGTACCTGCCTTCAACGACTATGTATTCCATGGAAAAGTAGGCGATATAGGGCTTGTGGAAACGAATTTCGGATTCCATATCATCAAGATTACTGATCAGAGAGAAGGGGTGCAATTGGCTACTATTGTACGCAATATCGAGCCTTCTAAAGCGACACAGAGCGAAATCTATACCAAGCTTACCGCCTTCAACGAACAAGCGCTACAGCATCCTAAGGACTTTGCTTCCTTGGCAGCAAAAGCGGGATACAATGTATTGCCTGCTAATAACTTAGACGCTATGGCTGAAGATATCCCAGGTCTGGGTAACAACCGCGCCTTGGTCAGATGGGCTTTTGCAGATGATACCAAAGTAGGTGATATACACCGTGAAGATGTTAAGGATGGTTATATAATCGCGCAGCTTACTAAGAAGATCAGCGAGGGAGTAGCCTCAGCCTCCGATGCGCGTCCTATAGTAGCGCCTATCCTTATCAAAGAGAAGAAAGCCAAACAGCTCTCAGAGAAGCTCAAAGGAAGTACCTTGGAGCAAGTAGCGCAAGCCTCTGGACAGGCTGGAAATATACAAGCCGCAGAGAATGTAACCCAAGAATATCCTGCCCTTGCTGGACAAGGAAGTGAACCAAGTGTGTTGGGTGCTGCCTTTGCCTTGCCTCAAGGAAAAGTAAGCCAACCAATCGCAGGGGACAACGGGGTATACGTTATTCAAGTGACACAGAAGGACATCGCTCCTGCATTGCCTAACTATAGTAGTTACATGGCGCCTTTGAGAAACCAGAAGCTCAACCGTGCTTCTCAGGATCTTTTCTCAGCCTTGGAAGCTACTGCCGATATTAAGGATAATAGAGCTAAATTCTACTAAGATACTCAATTCTTAATTTTTCGCACTGCGAATATTCATCATTAACTATTTTTTAATTCATTGACTTTGCCAATGCCTACAGGGATTGGCAAAGTTTTTTTATGGACAAAAGTCAAAAAAATCTTTGTTGATAAAAAAAGTGGGAGAAAGTGGGAGAAAGTGGGAAAAAGTTTGTACCTTTGACCCGATAAAATGACTCAAAGTGATACAGACTTTTGTAACATACGAATGCAAGGCGGACTCCAAGGGGCGTGTGACGATCCCTGTGGGGCTTAAAGCTGTGCTGGAGAGTGAGTTACACAAGGGATTTATTCTGAAGCCTTCGATTTTTAAGGGGTGTATAGAGCTGTATCCGCAGGGCGAATGGCAGGAGATCATGGAGAAGATGCGCTCGAAATTGAATCTTTTTTCCAAGCAACACTTGGATTATTTGCGCAAGTACACGGCGGGGGTCAAGGAAGTAGAGGTGGACGGCTCAGGGCGTTTTCTCATTCCTAAGCCTTTGTTGGAATTTGCCAAGATCGATAAGGAAGTCGTTTTGGCTCCTGCCCTGAACTTCATAGAAGTATGGGACAGAGAGTGTTATGAGGCGGAAATAGCCAGTATCGATGAGGAGGCGTTCATGGCGCTGACGGAAAAAATTATGGGAGCAGATGCAGGAGAATAGTTATCACATACCGGTACTCCTTCAGGAGTGTATCGAGGGGCTATCGATAGATCCTGCAGGTACTTACGTGGATGTAACCTTCGGTGGAGGGGGGCATTCGCGTGCCATTTTGGAGCGGCTTTCCCCCCAGGGAAGGTTGTTTGCCTTTGACCAAGATCCACAGGCACAAGCCAATGCGATCGCCGATGACCGCTTTACCCTCATAGGGCAGAACTTCAGGCATATCAAGCGTTTTTTACGCTTCTATGGGGTGAAGGAAGTATCGGGGGTATTGGGGGATTTTGGGGTCTCCTCCCACCAGTTTGACACTGCCGAACGTGGTTTCTCCATTCGTATGGAGGGGGAACTGGATATGCGTATGAACCCTGAGCAACCACTTTCGGCAAAGGAAGTGGTCAATAGTTACTCGCAGGAGGAGCTTAGTGAGATCTTCTTTCGCTATGGGGAGCTTTCCCAAAGTAGGAAATTGGCACAGGCCATCGTGCAGCGCAGAGAGACCGCACCGATCGTCACCACTGCTGATCTCAAGGAGGTCGTACAGAAATATTTTCCTAAGAATCAGGAAAACAAACATTTAGCGCAGCTGTATCAAGCCATTCGCATCGAGGTGAATCAGGAGCTGAGTGCCTTGGAGGAATTGCTTTTGCAACTGCCTGATATAGTGAAGCCTATGGGGCGTATAGCCTTGATCAGCTACCACTCTTTGGAGGATAGGCTCATCAAGCGCTTTATCCGCGATGGGCAGTTCTCAGGAGAGCCTGAGAAGGATTTTTATGGGAATATACAAGTGCCTTTCCGCAAGGTAGGCAAGCCCATCCTGCCCACTGCCGAGGAGTTAGCCCGCAACAACCGCGCTCGTAGCGCCAAGCTCAGAATCGCAGAACGAGTGAAAAGTGAAGAGTGAAGAATGAAGAGTGAAAAGTGAAGAGTGAAGAATGAGTAACTAACAACTAACAACTGAAAACTAACAACTAACAACTGACAACCGAATACAATGCAAAGAATAAAAGAAGAATTTGTAAAACTGTTCAAGGCAGATTTTCTCATAGGGGCACATGCTATGAGGAACTGGGCAGTGATTCTTTTTGTTTTGCTCATAGGTATCATCATGATATATAGTGGTCACTTGATAGACCAAAAGATATATGCCATAGCCAAACTGGAAGGGGAGGTAAAGGAGCTCCGTAGCGAGTTTGTGGACGTAAGATCGCGCTTGCAGAAAGTAAAGCTCGAGTCCACGATACTCTCCTCACTGAAGGACACCGGACTGAAGCAGTCACCGACACCACCGAATAAAATAAAGGTATTAGTCAAAGATGAGTAAGGAAATACAAAGAGATAGGATAGTGAATTTGCGCACCATCTTGGTGGGCATAGGGCTGTTTATCTTTGCCATAGCGATTGTCTCCAAGCTTATCGGGCTGTATTTCAATGGGCAGAAGTATCGCGACTTGATTGCCGAGAATACCATCAAGGAATTTGTCATAGAGCCCAATCGGGGGAATCTGTATTCGGATGATGGGAGCCTTTTGGCAACCTCGATCACGCGTTATGATATCCATTTTGATGCGATGACCCCTTCGAAGAAGAATTTTGATACGCATCTGAAGGCGCTGAGCGACTCTTTGGGGCGTTTTTTCTCTCGACCTTCGTCCTATTACCAAGAGGCGCTTAGGGGAGCACGCAAGAACAAGAATAAGTATTTCCTTATCGCGCGGGGGCTCGGGTATGATGAGTGTGCGCGCATTCGCAAGTTTCCTCTTTTCTCCAAGGGAGCCTACAAAGGGGGGCTCATCGTGGAGGGGCGCAGTTCGCGAGAATATCCCTTGGGAGCAATAGCCCAGCGTATCGTAGGATATGAGCGCACCGATGGGCAAGGGAATACCTTCAAGGTAGGTTTGGAGGGTGCCTTCAGCAAATACCTCTCCGGAGTAGAGGGCAGGCATCTGAAACAGAAGATAGCCCAAGGACAATGGAAGCCCATAGAGGACAGCAATGAGATAGAGCCCAAGGACGGTTATGATGTGGTTTCGACTATTAATATAAATATACAAGATATAGCGCACCACGCCCTACTCAAGCAGCTGGAGACCTATCAAGCGGATCATGGCTGTGCGGTGGTCATGGAAGTGGCCACAGGAGAAATCAAGGCTATTTCCAACTTAGGGCGCAACAAGGATGGCAGCTATGGGGAGCGCTTCAACTATGCCTTGGGAGAGACCTACGAACCCGGTTCGGTGTTCAAGACCGTTTCCCTGGTGGTCGCCTTAGAAGAAGCCAAGATAGATACCACCTATACGGTGGATACCAAGAAGGGGGTGATCTCCTTCTATGGGAGAGAGGTATGGGACTCCAACCGCCGCGGATATGGCACGATCAACCTCTCCAAAGCCATGCAAGTATCCTCCAATACGGCCATCGTGCAGATGGTGCATGACCTCTTCGGGAAAGACCCTAAGAAGTTTGTCGGAAGGATAAATAAAATGCACCTAAATAGGAAGCTGGGCATGCCTATTCTGGGAGAAGGGACGCCCTTCGTACCGCAGCCCAATCAGCGTGGCTGGAGTGGGATTGCTCTGGAGTGGATGGCCTTCGGCTATGGGTTGGAGATGACCCCCTTACAGGTGCTCACCTTCTACAATGCTATTGCCAACAATGGAATGATGCTCAAGCCACGCATGATACGCGAGGTGAAGCAATGGAATAAGTCAATACAAAAATTTGACGTAGAGGTGCTCAACAGCTCCATCTGTACGCCAGAGACCGCCGAGGTGGTAAAGAAGGTGCTGGAGAATACTGTAAAGTACGGGACAGGAAAGAGCCTCTACTCGCCCAACTTCTCCATGGCAGGGAAGACAGGGACAGCACAGAAAGACTATAAGGATAAGTCCAAGCTGGGGTATATATCCTCTTTTGCAGGTTTTTTCCCTGCTCAAAACCCGAAATACTCTTGTATAGTGGTCATACACAACCCTGACAAGCAGATAGGGTATTATGGAGCCGATGTATCAGGGCCTGTATTCAAGAGTATAGCCCAGAAGATATACACCAACTCCTTGCTCATTGACACCATTGACGATATAGAGACGACCTCCCCACAAGTGGCCAAGAGTTACGGACAGTATAATGACATCCTGAGCAAGTACAAGACCATAGTGCCCAATGTATTGGGTATGGAAGCTATGGATGCGATAGCCATCATGGAGAACTTGGGACTGAGTGTCACCATAGAGGGCACAGGCAGGCGTGTTACCAGTCAGTCCATCGCAGGAGGGGAGTATATAGGCGGACGCAAGACCATACGATTGAAATTTTTATAGGGAATTATGTTACTCAAAGAGCTATTACAAGGCGTAGAAGTACTCCAAACCATAGGAGATACCTCACAGGAAGTGGGAAATATCACCCAGAGTTCTCGAGATATTACCCCTAATACGCTATTTTTTGCTATAAAAGGCGCACATACCGATGGGCATCGTTTCATCCCAGAGGTAATTGCCCAACAAGGAAAGGTGTTGGTCGTGGAAGACCTCCCCGGAGCACTTGCCGAGGGGGTAACCTATGTACAAGTGGCTGATACCTCTCGCGCCATGGGACAGATAGCCGCCCACTTCTATGGGCATCCCAGTGAGCAGCTGCGCCTGGTAGGGGTTACAGGTACCAATGGCAAGACGACCATAGCCAGCCTATCCTATCAGCTATTTCGACAATTGGGCTACAAGGTGGGACTGATCTCAACCATAGCCATATATATAGACCAAGAGCGCGAGGAGACACACAACACCACTCCGGATGTGCTTACCCTGAACAAGGTACTGCGCCGCATGGTGGATCAAGGGGTGACACACTGCTTCATGGAGGTGAGTTCGCACGGCATCGCCCTGCACCGTATAGAAGGACTGGTTTTTGCCGGCGGGGTGTTCACCAACCTTACACAAGATCACTTGGATTTCCATGAGACCTTTGCTCAGTATCGCGATACGAAGAAAAAGTTCTTTGACCATTTGCCAAAAACAGCCTTTGCGCTGACCAATATAGAGGATAAGAATGGGGCGTATATGCTTCAGAACACCTCGGCGCACAAGAGTACCTATGCTCTTGGGCGTGCCGCCGACTTCAAGGGACAACTCTTGGAGAGCACCTTTGCTGGGATCATCCTACGAGTGGGGAATCACGAGGTATGGACTTCGCTCATAGGCAGGTTCAATGCCTATAACCTCTTGGCCATCTATGCCACAGCGGTACTCTTGGGCGAGGAACCTCTGGAGGTACTCACCCAGATCAGCACCCTCAGGAGTGTAGCCGGGCGCTTTCAGTACTTTGTCTCTCCGAGCGGGGTGACAGTAATCGTGGACTATGCCCACACCCCTGATGCCTTGCAGAATGTGATAGAGACGATCCTTGACATAAAAGACCCCTCACAGCAGCTTATCACCGTGGTAGGCTGTGGCGGTAATCGTGACAAAGGCAAGCGACCCATCATGGCGCATATAGCCACCTCGCTGAGTGAAAAGGTGATACTCACCTCCGACAACCCTCGTGAGGAAGACCCCGAGGAAATCCTCCGAGAGATGGAAGCGGGAATCACCCCAGAGAACCAGCACAAGAGTATGACAGTGACCGATAGGCGACAGGCGATAAAAGTAGCCTGCCACCTTGCCCAAAAAGGCGATATTGTCCTTATAGCCGGCAAAGGCCATGAGACCTATCAGGAAGTCAAGGGTGTAAGGACACACTTTGACGACCTGGAAGAAGCGAGGGGAGTGAAGAGTGAAGAACGAAGAACGAAGAGTGGTTTTGAGTGAAGAGTGTTTTGAGTGAAGAGTGAAGACGCGTGAGGATATGATAGGGGGGTTACATGTTGTTGATTATCATATTGTTATAAATAAAATTATAACCTAAAAGTAGCTTGGGAAACTTGAATTATTAAAAATACAAAGAAAATGGAAGAGAAAGAGTTGCAGGAAGATAAAAAAGGAATATTGTCTAAGAAAACATATAACTTTGCTATCAGGATTGTAAAACTTTCAAAATTTCTAAGAGAAAGTAATGAATATGTACTGAGCAAACAGTTACTTAGAAGTGGTACTGCTATAGGTGCTCTTATAAGAGAGGCTGAATATGCTCAAAGTATTTCTGATTTTGTTTCTAAACTTTCCATAGCTTTGAAAGAGGCAAATGAAACACTTTACTGGATTTCTTTGCTATATGATACAGAACATTTTGATGAGAAAATAAAAAATAGTTTTCAAAAAGATTGTGATGAGATTATTTCTATTCTTGTGACTTCTATAAAAACAGGAAAAAAAAGGATTAATCAGAAGGGAGTGAAGAGTGGTTTTGAGTGAAGAGTGAAGAATGAAGAGAGTGAGTGTTCATAGCTGGGAATCCTAATTGGCGTAGTTTTCTGTAGAGACACAATTCATTGCGTTTTACCCTGACTTTTCACACTTCGTTTTTCACTTAATAATGGAATTAAATAAAGATTAATAGATAAAAGATAAAGTGAATAGAAGACAGATAGAAAAAGAATGGATGCAGGATGTGCATTCTTCACTTTTCACTCTTCGTTTTTCACTTAATA
>QWCZ01001340.1_pt1 | contig 10895 bp, 8 predicted proteins | sample 1972651 | NCBI WGS metagenome assembly QWCZ01 (sample SAMN09866695, study PRJNA288562) | Human oral metagenome isolate pre1_saliva, whole genome shotgun sequencing... | isolation source: mouth | host: Homo sapiens | place: USA: California
TATAGTTTTAGATGATTTTAGAATTAATGGAGTTCCTCTTTTGCAAAGCCACCGTATTTTGAAAACAGTTAGAAATGTTTTTAACCATGGAAATTCTAATTATAGAGTAAGTATGATAAATTTAAAAAGGTTTATTACAAATTATATTAAGGAATTGAAGAGGCTTGGATAATAGGAAGAGTGGGAATTTGAATAAGCAAAGTTTGATACAGTTTAGGGTTGATCAAAATTTAAAAGTTGATGCTGAAGATATTTGTGAACAACTAGGTATAGAGCTGACAACAGTTCTTAGGATGTGTTTAAAGCAACTGATTATACAAAAAGGTATACCTTTTTCTGTACATTTAAATGATGAAAAAGAAATTCAATCAAGTTGTAATGCACAAAGTGTAGATTTGGAAGATAAATTTAAGAAAGGATTCGATATTGATATCAATAAAATAAATGAAGAAGTAAATTTTGTGAGAAAAGAAAATAGGCTATAACTAAGGGGAAAATATGGAGAGAAAATTAGTCTCAATAGAAAACTCATTGCATCAGATGCAGGAGTTTGTTATAGAAGAATATGATGAACATATTGTTTTGGCGGGTTTTTTATCACATGGAATAGAAAATGTGGAAATCCCTAAAATAATTGAAGGTAAACCTGTTACAGTAATAGGTGATGGGTGCTTCTATGTTTGTGATGATATTAAAACTGTGCTCTTTTCTGAAACTATAGTTTCAATTGGTATACAGGCTTTTGCAATGTGTAAAAGATTGAAGGAGATCATACTACCGGATTCAGTTTTAGAAATAGCTCCATATGCATTTCGTGATTGCAAAGGAATTAAAAAGTTTGTGTTTTCGAAAAATGTAAAATGTTTAAGAAGAGGAACTTTCTCATTTTGCAACCTAAATGGTGCAGAAATAATATTACCTAATGGATTAGAGGTTATTGAATGTAATGCATTCTTTTCTGCAGGTAATTTTGATTTAGTGATACCTGATAGTGTTAAGGAGATAGGGGTTGGAGCTTTTTACTGGGGCCCACGTCCTATAACCGGTCTTCCTGAGGATAAAGGCTGGTACAGTCATTGGCCTTACGGAGAAAAAGTAATTGTTTCTGAATTACAAGGAAGAATTATAGGATTTCATTACCTTGAGCATCAATGTATGCTTTATGATATTACTTTTGACTCAGACTCCGAGGGTAAGCAATATGTATATCCATGTGATTATATTGATGGAAATATTCGCTTTTTAAATGATAGAAATCAAAAAATAGTACAAGAAGATATAAAAAAATATTGGGGAACAGAAGAAAAAATTAAAAATGCTTATAAAATTATGAATGCATGGAAAAGGGGATTTATAGCTCCACATTAATATATCTAAAACACATTTTATTTTATAAACAAGTATTACATACATATAAATATATTTTTTAATAGAAGGCAGTAGCATTGAATGATGCTACTGTTTTTTTATTTTGTTTAGATAAACTACTACAGAATAACTGTAGAAAATGAAGATAGAGTATATATAACATGTTTGGATATTATTTATAGTAAAGGTAATAACATAAGAAGACAAGCTTGTTGGGTATCAACAGAGAAACCGTTTCCATTCCTTATAGGTAAGGTACTTACACGGTTTCACAGAGCGGTAAATACCTTTTTTCATTATGTTTCCATTCCTTATAGGTAAGGTACTTACGTGGATGAGATTGGAATTGCTTGGAAATCAGGTAAAGACCAAGATGTGTTTCCATTCCTTATAGGTAAGGTACTTACCAATGATTTTACAATCGACTGGAATAAGGCACATAGAAGTTTTGTTTCCATTCCTTATAGGTAAGGTACTTACTTCCTAGCATCCTACGTCTTCCTCTTCACTGGCCTACCTTGTTTCCATTCCTTATAGGTAAGGTACTTACATAATAAGGCAATGAGTGATGATTATTCCAAGGTTATTACAGTTTCCATTCCTTATAGGTAAGGTACTTACTAGCAAGAGCATTAGCGGAGTCTAAATTCTTTGACGGCTCAGTTTCCATTACTTATAGGTAAGGTACTTACTGGGAAACGGAATTGACAGAAGAGTTGCTCCGCAACCCGTTTCCATTCCTTATAGGTAAGGTACTTACATGTTGCACAAGCAGGTCAATAAGGCAGATGGCAGAAGTTTCCATTCCTTATAGGTAAGGTACTTACATGAAGTTCGGCGCAACACAGGATCTTCCAGTGCCTCATGAAGGTGTGTTTCCATTCCTTATAGGTAAGGTACTTACATTAATTGAGAATCAGATCTATGATCACAACGAAATGGTTTCCATTCCTTATAGGTAAGGTACTTACGAAAAGATGAATATAGTTGGGGAGAAATCTTCAACAGTTTGTTTCCATTCCTTATAGGTAAGGTACTTACAGAAGAAGGTAATCAGAAAGATGAAGCGTCCCAATATTGGTTTCCATTCCTTATAGGTAAGGTACTTACAGGTAGTATCGGCGCTGTGGTTATCCTTCTTGGATCTTTTGTTTCCATTCCTTATAGGTAAGGTACTTACCAGGCTTGGTGTCCTGTGGAGTCTCTTGCGGAGATTCCTCGTTTCCATTCCTTATAGGTAAGGTACTTACAATATCTGCAACGAGGACGGAACTATCATGAAAAGTTTCCATTCCTTATAGGTAAGGTACTTACTATATTTGAATAAAGCAGTGGATGTAGTCACAAGAGAATGTTTCCATTCCTTATAGGTAAGGTACTTACGAGGTAGAAACAGAAGAGGAAGATGTTTTACTTGATAGTTTCCATTCCTTATAGGTAAGGTACTTACAGTAACTGTTGTCAAAGGTGGAATAATAAAGTTTTCGTTTCCATTCCTTATAGGTAAGGTACTTACCAATTTGACACAGCACCAGGCAACAGATAATCAGATAGTTTCCATTCCTTATAGGTAAGGTACTTACTATCTGTGTCAACTTGGGTTGTCGGAATGAGAGTTGGGTTTCCATTCCTTATAGGTAAGGTACTTACTTGATAATCGTGCTAAGTGTTATTCATTTAGAGATGGTTTCCATTCCTTATAGGTAAGGTACTTACAACTGCATTTAAGCCATTGTAAAAGGTGAAAACACTTGCTAAGTACTAAATTCATTTTATTACAGGTTAAAAAGTCTGTCAATCTATTTTTAAGAATGGCTTAAAAACGTGCTTTTAAGGGCACAAGGATTGTATACAATCAGCGACAGACTTTTTCAAATAGATAATAAAGTTTTCATTTATAAATATTGTAACAAAATATATTTATTAAAATAGATATATTATACATTTTTTAATGTAAAACATGTATATAACATTTATTTTACAAATAAAGAGTTCTACATATATTTTATATCATATTATGATTACTAATATGATATAAAATAACATGCAATATACATACTAAAGTATGTGTTTATCATACATATTCTAAAATGATGGTCGACAGACTTTTTTGTTAAATAATAAAAAGAGGAGCAAATTCATGCTCCTGTTAGTTGTACTTAAAAGGCTTGTATTTCTCATCATAGCAAACAAAGCGAAATATTTTATGGATTTCTTCACGAATTCTTGTATCATAGGTTCGTGGTTGATTTTCTTCGGTTTGCTTTTGATAAACCTTATTTTCAAGTTCATTTATAAAAATTTGCTTTCCTTTTTTGTTAAGATATATTCCACCATCTTCAGTCTTTTCAAAATGTTCTGATGCATGAATCATATGACGGTTTATTATAGTAAATATTGCTCTATCTACAATCAACGGCTTAAATAGATCTGCAATATCCAGATTTAAGGATTTGCATCTTCTATTGGTTGCATGAACAAATCCAATACGAATATCCAAAGAGGTTTTTTGAATCTCTGTAGCTATACGATTATATAGAAATACATTTCCAAAGCTTATAAGAGCATTAAGAGGATCTCTAGGTGGACGCCTCGTTCTTTTAGTGAATTCAAATGCCGGATCACATATGATTTCATGAAAAAGACTATAATACAGTTGTCTGGCTCTTGCTTCTATTGTTAAAAGCATTGTTACATTAGTTGCTTCATTCATTTCTGTTATATACTTTGAAAAAGAGGAGATTCCATTTTTTAGATTTTCGCTTGAATGATGCCTCTCGTAATATTTAAGATTGGAACGCATATTGTGAAGGGAGGCTATCTCAAACTTTTTTGCTATAAGCTTTCTTTTTTCATCATCTAAATATATTGCAGCCTGCTTTAGCATTGTAAGTCCACCATTTAGGCTTTCAGGTGGAGCAAATGTACCGGCAAGTTCTCCGTACTTATCAAAAATATTCACACAAATCTTTTTACTACTTATATATTTGAAGAAATCGGAAGAAAATATAACAGAAGAGTAGACATTCAGACTTTCGGTAGCCTCTACAGGGAGATACTTTTTTCCACGATCATTTTCAAATAGCAGTGTAAAGTCTTTTCTATTTAATATTCCATTATTAATAATGTGATAGTTTCCATCTATTCTTTGAATGGTAGTAGTACTCCAATGTTGATATATCTGTTGTGGTGCTTTTTTCTTTTTGATTGCAAGAATCTGATGTGCCTTTTTATTTTTAGTAAAATTATAGCCTAAGTAATTTTGCTTGATTCCCTCATATATTCCACTTTTTTGAGTATTTATATCCATTTCTAAATCATTTTTTAAAATGTTCGATACTTTTGTGTAGGCTTCCTTTGCCTCATCAAAGCTTGAAAAGAACATAGTAATATCATCACAGTATCGACAAAATTGAATCTGCATTGACTCAAGCTGTGTATCTAAAAGAGAAAGATATAAATTCCCAAGAAAGGGACTGATTGGAGAACCTTGTAAAATCCCTTTATTTTTTGTCTTTATTATATTTTCCTCTGAAATCCTACAGTATAAAAACTTATGAAAAAGAGAGAGGAGAATCTTATCATCAATAATTCTTTTTAAAATCATTTCAAGTCGGTCTATAGGTATGGAATCAAAGTAATGTTTTATATCAATTACGACAACTTTATCTAATCCTTTATTTAGATTGCTTACAAAGGCTGCTACAGCTTTATCTACTCCAAGTCCCGGACGAAAGGCAAAGCTGCAAGCAGAAAATATTGAATTATAATATTTCTCCAAAGAAGTTGCAAGGCAACGCAAAATAAGGCGATCAACACTGTTAAAAGAAGATATAGAACGCCTTTTACCTGTATAATTTATTATTTCATAGATTTGAACAATACCCGGTTTGTACTTTCCGGCACGCAGCATGGAAAGGTATCTAGCTCCATTAATATTCCAATCATCCCTTAATTCGGAAAGATGAAGTCCATCTATTCCACAAGTATCTTTTTTAGTAGACAGATGAGATAGAGTTTCTTCAATCTGCTCAGGAATAAAAATATCTGCTATTGTAAGTTTTTTCATAAGACATCTTATAGGATGTTCCAATGGTACACCTGTTTTCCAATACTTTCTTTTTTGGAGTATCTAAGAGTTTCCAGAGAATAGATATTAATACAGTCCTCGGAAACATCCACGATCCTTTTAAGTTCTTCTTTTAGATGTTTTAGTCGTCCCGGTGTGATAAGCCCCTCAAATACTGAACGCTGCTCATGTGTAAGGTATTTTCTTAGAGTTTTCATCACCTTAGGATCTCGTTTAGCATTCACATCATAGGTGACAATGACGAACATCGCTTGCTCCTTTTAGTTTTTTAATCCAACCTTGTGAATATAGACTTAGGTATTCCTTATAGGTAAGGTACTTACATTAAGTTTGCTTAAGTTTTTTCAAAGTTTGTTGCTACGTGGTTTATTCCGCTTCCATTCCTTATAGGTAAGGTACTTATAAGGATTTTGAAGGTCGAGAAGTGACATTAATTCTATATAGTTTCCATTCCTTATAGGTAAGGTACTTACTATGAGGGATACTGAAGATGCCTTACGCTTAAATGTTTTGACAAAGGAGGAAATGTTTCCATTCCTTATAGGTAAGGTACTTACGAAAAACAAAAGAGTCTGCAAAGTCGGCCCAGGAATCGTTTCCATTCCTTATAGGTAAGGTAATTACAAGTCGGCCCAGGAATCGGCCTCAAAACCAGCTCAGGTTTCAATTCCTTATAGGTAAGGTACTTACGAATTATTGGACCTACCATAATCCAGATGGAAGCCTGTTTCCATTCCTTATAGGTAAGGTACTTACATAACAGACTGCGGTAGATGCTTATAAAAAATATGAAAGTTTCCATTCCTTATAGGTAAGGTACTTACACCGTTGATATCTCAGGTATAAACAGTCAAAACTTGTTTCCATTCCTTATAGGTAAGGTACTTACGGTACATTGGCTGGCAAAAAAATACAAGTGTCTTTTGAGGCAGAAGATTGTTTCCATTCCTTATAGGTAAGGTACTTACACAGATTGTATTGTTCAAAGACATAGAATAAAAATAGTTTCCATTCCTTATAGGTAAGGTACTTACGACGAAGAGGAAGACGAAATTGAATCGGCAGCAGATAGTTTCCATTCCTTATAGGTAAGGTACTTACAAATAGTTACCGTCCAGAGCCATGGGCTTGGAGTGTTTCCATTCCTTATAGGTAAGGTACTTACAATTGGAATTACTGATGGTAAACAGGTCAGAACTTCAGTGTTTCCATTCCTTATAGGTAAGGTACTTACAACTGCATTTAAGCCGCTGTGATAGGTGAAAACTCTTGTTTCGACCTAAAACCATTGTATTACAGGCTAAAAAGTCTGTCAATCTATTTTTAAGAATGGCTTAAAACGGGGCTTTCCGGGGTGTTAGGACTGTATACAATCAGTGACAGACTTTTTTTATTTATTGTATGAAAGGGGTAATTGTAAGTATTGTTTTGAAAATAGGTATATTAAAGCAAAAATATAGCACTATTTTAAATAAAATCAGTTTAAAACAGCAAACTTATATTAAAAACACTTAACAAGAACTTATATATCAAGATATGATAAAAAATTAAGCGAATAAGAACAGATAATGTAATTACAAACACATACTATAGTATGGACTTTGTAATTACATATTTATAAGCAAAAATAGAGGTCGACAGACTTTTTCTTTTAAAAACACACGAGTATATGGAGTTCATACATCTTATATCTCTATAGCCTTCCCCAGCGACATAAATGAAAATATGCCGACTGCAAGCTCGACATCGTCCTGATCTTTTACAGATATGCTGTAGACGGAGATTTTCTTTCCTTTCTTTATTTCTGTGGCGGTAGCGGAAAGTTCTTTTGTGTTTATTCCTGCACGCAGATAGTGGAAGTTTCCGTCTATTGTAGTAACATGTATTCCGTAGGAACTTGCGGCGGCACCGCCTACAATATCTGCAATAGTATAAAGGCAGCCTCCGTGTAGTGAACCTATCGGGTTTAAAAACTCTTTTGTGACTTTCATTGTGGCTTTGGCATAGCCGTCTGAAAGCTCAGTAAGCTCTATTCCAAGTAATTTTGCAAAGTTGTTGTTTATATTTCTAAATGATTTCAATTTTTCAAAATCCATGATTGATTCTCCTCTGATTTTATCCTAACGATTATATAATAAAATACATAATATAAAAAGTGCAATAATAAGATCTACTTGTATTAACGCCGGATTTGTGCTAGTATGAAGTAGTAAAATTTAACAGGTATATTTGTAGCCATTGTTTTTAGAATGAATCGTACTACCTAGGGGGTAGTGCGTCAATTTTAAAAGCAATGGCTTTTTGCTGTGCTTTTTTGTACCTTGAAAATCAAATCCGCAGATGCAAATGACGTCCGGCCGGGGAAGTATGCGATGACAGACAGTGAGCATGCCAAGGAAGTGTCATTGCAGACTGCGACAAAAACAAAATAAATTAAAAACGAAAAGAGGTATGGCAATGAATAAAACAAATGAAATACGTAAAGAATATTTAAGTTCAACATCAATAGTATATACAGGTGCATTTAACGGTGAGGTGTACGGTGTTAGTGACAGGTTTATTACCTATGGGATGTATTTAAAAGAAGGTGAGACTTTGGGATTTGAAATCGTAATGAACTCGGGTGAGCCTTATAAAAACTACATATATTTGGACTCTGACAAGGAGGTCTGCGCAGATGAATTTGACTGGATTTTCGGTAATTATGCAAAGGTAGTTCCCGATAAGTATATTTTGGAAGATAAAACCCAAAAAAATGGCAGAATAAAGTATAGAGCGGTTGCCTGTGAGAGTATGAATATAAATTTTATAGATGAAGATATACTGTATACGAGTCACAAATCCGAATATTTTGAAGCAATGTGTAAAGAGATAAGCGAGGTTGGCGGACATATAAGTTTGATTATGAAAGCCGCTGAAAATAAAGAAGGCAATGTCGGAAGTATAATCTTTGATTTCCCGAAAAGAATATCCAAAAAGCTTAAATCACTTATAAGTATGGTCTTTTATGGCTGTGTTTTGGAAGAGGTTGGTGATGAAGTAAATGACAATAATATCAGTAAAAAAAATTTAAGAGGTTATATCATCATTCTTTTGAAAGTGCTTGGCTTAGAGCAAAAGTTGGATAAAGACTCCATCGACAATCTTGAACTTGGGGTTCGCTCCTATAATGCATTAAAAAAAGCGAATATAACATCTATAAAGAAGCTGCTTGAGATGTCCGATGTTGAACTTCTTAGTGTCAGAAACCTTGGCAGAAAGAATGTTGCTGAGATAAGGACACAGCTTATTGAAAAGAATTATGCAAGTTCATGTGAAGATGAATTCTTTGAAAATATGGAACTTCTCGAATTTCATCCAATATCTGAAGACATTTTTGATGATATAGTTGATAAGCGCAACTATATGGATGAATTGCAGGCTTTGGTAGGTATAAAGTCCGCAAAGGATCAGGTAAAAAAGATTTTGGCATTTGCAAAGATGAGAAAGGCTATGGAAGAAAAGGGAGAACAATTGGAACCTATAACTTTGAATATGGAGTTTGTGGGAAATCCAGGCACTGCCAAAACCACTGTCGCAAGGATTGTGGCAGGAGTATTAAAAGAAATCGGTATTATAACATCAGGAGAGTTCATAGAGGTAGGAAGGGCAGATCTTGTGGCGCAGTATGTGGGTCAAACAGCTCCGATGGTAAAGAGTGTATTTCAAAGAGCCAAGGGAGGTGTGCTCTTTATAGATGAGGCATATTCGCTTTTAGATAAAGGAAGCGGAAGATTCGGTGATGAAGCTCTAAATATGATTGTTCAGGAGATGGAAAACAACAGAAAGGATACTGTAGTAATATTTGCAGGTTATCCTGATGAGATGGAGGAGTTTTTCTTGAGAAATCCGGGGCTTAGATCAAGAGTGCCTTTTAGAGTGAGATTTGACGACTATACTGTGGATGAACTGACAGATATCTGTGAGCTTGAAGCAGGTAAAAGAGGATTTTTGACAGATAAAAATGCAAAGAACATTATAAAAGAAATCTGTGAAAGCTCTACCGGAAATATCGAAAACGGTAACGGAAGATTTTGCAGAAATCTTGTAGAAAAGGCCGTTTTAAACTTTGCACTTAGAAATTACGGGGGTGATGAAGCGGCTGAAAATATTGAATACATATTAAAAAAGGAAGATTTTAATGATATAACCGTTTTTAATAGGAAGAAAACAGCTATAGGTTTTTAAAATTTTGCTTCGTAGGCCGATTAGAAGCGGATTTACATAGAAATATATTTTTTCTTTATAAATTATTTCTAAATATTGATATTGGCTAAATTGATTATTTGTTGTAGAATAGAGATCAGTGTATTAAATTAAATTTTTAAGAGTAGTTTGGAGGAGAATATGTTTGGGTTTACATCCAATGATATTGGTATAGATCTTGGAACAGCGAGTATCTTGGTATACATCAAGGGCAAGGGTGTTGTACTTAAAGAGCCAAGTGTTGTTGCTATAGATAGAGAGAACGGAAAGATACAGGCAATCGGTGAAGAGGCAAGACTTATGATTGGTAGAACACCGGGTAATATAGTTGCTGTAAGACCGCTTCGTCAAGGTGTTATATCAGATTATACTATTACAGAAAAGATGCTCAAATATTTTATAGATAAATCAGTGGGCAAGAAGACATTCAGAAAACCTAGAATTGCAGTATGTATTCCGTCAGGTGCTACCGAGGTTGAGAAGAAGGCTGTAGAGGATGCTACATATTCTGCAGGTGCAAGAGAAGTAAAGATTATTGAGGAACCTGTAGCGGCAGCTATCGGTGCCGGAATCGATATTTCAAAGGCAGTCGGAAATATGATAGTTGATATCGGTGGCGGTACTGCAGATATCGCGGTTATCTCACTTGGAGGTACTGTAGTAAGTACTTCAATAAAGATAGCCGGTGATGATTTTGATGAGGCTATCGTAAGATATATGAGAAAGAAGCACAATCTTTTGATCGGTGAGAGAACTGCCGAAGATATAAAGATTACTATCGGTGCAGCATACAGAAGACCTGAGGTACTTACTATGGAAGTAAAGGGTAGAAACCTTGTAACGGGTCTGCCAAAAACTATAGAGGTAAACTCTGACGAGACTTTGGAGGCGCTTCGTGAGCCTGCAATGCAGATCGTTGATTCGGTTCACAATGTTTTGGAGAGAACACCACCTGAGCTTGCAGCCGATGTATATGACAGAGGTATTGTACTTACCGGCGGTGGTGCATTACTTTCAGGTCTTGACGCTCTTATTGAGGAAAAGACAGGTATCAATACAGTAATAGCTGACAATCCTTTGACAGCGGTTGCTATCGGTACAGGTAAGTTTATTGAGTTCAGAACCGGTAATAAGGGAGATTCTAAAAAATAATATGTCAACAGTATCAGGCTATATCGAAAAAATCATTTAT
>QWCZ01001341.1_pt1 | contig 10889 bp, 9 predicted proteins | sample 1972651 | NCBI WGS metagenome assembly QWCZ01 (sample SAMN09866695, study PRJNA288562) | Human oral metagenome isolate pre1_saliva, whole genome shotgun sequencing... | isolation source: mouth | host: Homo sapiens | place: USA: California
TTGACGACCTGCAACCTTCGTCGCTTCAGCGCGCGTCGTGGACTCGTTCGTCCCCATGTTTGCCCGAGCCATGTGCTGACAGGGCGCCGTGCGCAGGCAGGCGCGCCATGCCATGCCCGTTGACGTTACCATGTCGGCTTCCCTCCGGCCCATTTTGCGCCTTGTCTCCACGTCACGCCCCCGATCACACGACCGATTGCGCCGAGCAGACGCCACTGCTGGAGCCCACGCGCGCCGTCTTTGCCGCTGACGGCCCCTTGGCCGAGAGCCAGCCCGGCTACCGCCCGCGTGCCGGCCAGCAGGAAATGGCCGAGGCCATTGCCGATGCCATCGACGCCCAGGCCGTGCTGATGGTCGATGCCGGCACCGGCATCGGCAAGACCTTTGCGTATCTGGTACCCGCGCTGCTTTCGGGCAAGCGCGTGCTGCTGTCCACGGCCACCCGCCAGCTGCAGGACCAGCTCCATCAGCGCGACGTGCCGCGCATCCGGCAGGCCCTGGGCAGCGATGCCGCCGTGGCGGTGCTCAAGGGCCGCGCCAACTATGTCTGCCCCGTGCACCTGTCGCGTGCACTGCGTGACGGGCGCTTTCGCGATCCCCAGATTCCGGCGCGGCTGCGGATCATCGAGCGCTTTGCCGCCCTCAGCGAGACCGGCGACCGTGCCGGCTGCACCCAGCTCTCCGAAGAAGACCCCGCCTGGCAGTTCGCCACCTCCACCCGCGACAACTGCCTGGGACAGGACTGCCCGGAGCTGCGCCACTGTCCGCTGATGAAGGCCCGTCAGCAGGCCCAGAAGGCCGACGTGCTGATCGTCAACCACCACCTGTTCTGCGCTGACCTGTCACTCAAGGACGACGCCATCGGCGACTTCCTGCCCAAGGCCGACATCCTCATCTTCGATGAGGCCCACCAGCTGCCCGACATCGCCACCGAGTTCTTCGGCAACACCGTCTCCACCCGTCAGCTGCTGGACCTGGGGCGTGAAAGCCTGCGCACCGGCAACCAGGACGCCCCCGGTCTGGCCGACTGGCACGGTCTTTACCGCCAGCTGGAGCAGGTGGCCGGCCGGCTGCGGCTGGCCCTGCCGCCCGGCATGCTGCGTCTGGGGCTGGACGAACTTCAGGCCGCCGATGCCCAGGACGTGAACGAATGGCTGAGCGACGTGCTGCCCGATGTGGAGGAAGTGCTGGAAGACCATGCTGAAGCCCTGCGCCCGGTCGCTGCCGCCTCGGCCGACCTGACGCATCTGCAGGAGCGCACGCTGGAGCTGCTGGGCCGCCTGCGCCACTGGCATCGGGCCTTTGATCGCGCCTGCCATCCCGAAAGCCCCCCGGCCGTGCCTCTCCCGCAGGAAACCCCGGTTTCCACAGCATCCAGACCCGAGCCAGGCGGACGGGCAGGGGAGCCGGCCGCCTCGGTCTTTGCCGGCATCGCGGCCGAACTCACGCCCCCATCACCGGCCGAACCTGCCGAATCCGCCGACGACCTGATCCTCTGGGCCCAGACCACCGACAACCACGCCCAGCTGCGCACCACGCCACTGTCGGTTGCCCAGCGCTTTGCCGAGCAGCGTGAGCACCTGGGCGGCACCTGGATCTTCGTCTCGGCCACCCTGGCCGTGGACGACAGCCTGGCGCACTTCGCCCGCCAGATGGGCATGCCCGAAGCCTGGCAGATGCAGGTGGCCAGCCCCTTCGACTATCCCCAACAGGCAGCCTTGTGGATCCCACGCGGACTGGGCAGCCCCACGGCGCCAGACTTTCCCGAGCGGGTGGCCCGTCAGGCCTGGCCGCTGATCCGCCGCAACCGTGGCCGCGCCTTCGTGCTGTGCACGACACTGCGCGCCATGCGCACCATTGCCGAGCAACTGCGCGCCCAGGCCGGTGACGACATCGACGTGCTGATGCAGGGCGAAGCCCCCCGGCATGAACTGATGACGCGCTTTCGTGAGGCCGAGGCCGCCGTGCTGGTGGGGTCTGCCGGTTTCTGGGAAGGGGTGGACATCGCTGGCGACAAGCTCTCGCTGGTCATCATCGACAAGCTGCCCTTTGCGCCGCCCGACGATCCGATCTTCCGCGCCCGCAGCCAGGCCATGGCCCGCAGCGGCCAGCATGCCTTCCGGGAACTGGCCCTGCCCCAGGCCACGCTGGCGCTCAAGCAGGGCGCAGGCCGGCTCATCCGGACCGAGACCGACCGGGGCCTGCTGGTGATCTGCGACGAGCGCCTGCGCACCCGCAGCTATGGCGCCCGCATCCTGTCCAGCCTGCCGCCATTCCGTCGGCTGGAAAGCTTCGAGGAGGCGCTGGACTTTCTGGCGGAGGATTGACCCTGCCAGGCCAGCATCAGATGCCGGGCACCCCTTGCATCGGGTTGGGTGGCGGCGCACTGCCGGAATCCCCACCTCCCGTGTCCGGATTCTGGCGAAGCGATTCGGGCAGGTCCGGAATCAGCGGGGCCGTCTGCAAGGGCGCCGTGTTGGCGTCAGCCGGCCGCACCGCGTTCGGATCCGGATCCTTCGGCTTGGGGAAATTCTTCAGATAGGCGCTCTGAGGCCAAGTGCGTGCCAGCACCCGCACCGTGTCGTCACGCAGATCCGGCAGGTTCAGCCGATCGTACGAAGTGGCCAGAATGTTCAGCGCATCTTCGGTGGCCGGCGTACCTTGATAGGAAGACAGCACCCCCTGCGCCCGGTTGGCCGAAGCCACGTAGGCCCCGCGGCTGAGGTAGAAGCGCGCCACATGCACCTCGCCGGAGGCCATGCTGTTGACCAGCGAGCGCATCCGCGCAATCGAATCCTCGCGGTAGCGACTCTGCGGGAAGCGGTTCACCACCTGCTGGAAGGCGTCATAGGCCTCACGCGTGGCCGCCAGGTCACGCTCGGAGGCATCCTGACCCGCCCAGCGGGCAATCAGCCCGGTGCCGTTGCTGAAGTTGACGAGTCCCTTCAGGTAATACGCATAGTCCAGCCGCTCGTGGGCCGGATGCAGCCGGATGAAGCGGTCGATGGCGGAGAGTGCCTCGGCCCGATCACCTTCCTTGTAGTGTGCCCAGGCGATGTCCAGCTGCGCCTGCTGCGCATAGCTGCCGAACGGGTAGCGCGATTCCAGCCGCTCCATGCCCTTGATGGCGCTGGTCCAGTTACCCGCATCCAGATCCGCCTTGGCATCGGCATACAGCTGCTCGGCCGTCCAGTTCGCGGTGGGGTCCTTGTCGGTGGCCGCACAGCCTGCCAGCAGCACACCTGCAGCCACCACCGCCAGCCAGGCCGAGGCACGACGTGCCGTGGCCCTGCCGGCATGGGCTGCGCGGGTGCGCTGCACGCGGTCATCGGTCATCCCGGCGGCACGAAGCCCCCCGAGACCCGTCTCCGGTGCTGCGTCCGCATCATGCTGCCTTGCCATCTGCCTGCTGCCTTGCCACATCCGAACATTCCTCCGAATAAGCGGCCGATTATAGACAGCCCCCCAGCGGCACGCGCAAAACGCCCTGTCGCCCGGGCAGCCACGAAGCGTATCGGATGGTCACGGCCTGCCTTCACGCCATCCCGACACCGGCTGTTGACCACTATTGACTACACTAGACACCAGGCCGGCCGAAAGCGCACGGGCCGCCACCACGCCTTGCCCGGCATCCTTCAGCTTCCGGCCGTTTCCGCCGCCCCACCATCATCATGAGCCTGTCCGACGACCTCAGCACCGAATCCTCCCCCGACACGCTCCTTGTCATCGATGCCCGTGAGGGGCAGGGCCAGCGGCTGGACCAGTTCCTGACCCGTCACCTGCAGGGACGGCTCGACGGCATCTCGCGCACACGTATCCAGCGCTGGATCGCCCTGGGAGCGGTGCGCGTCGACCAGCAGGTACGGCTGCCTTCGCTGCGTCTGAAGGGCGTCGAGAGCATCGAGGTCGAACCGCAGCCGCTGGAAAGCGACACCGCCTTTGCGCCCGACCCGGTGCCGCTTGCCATCGTCCATCAGGACGCCGACATCACCGTCATCGACAAGCCGGCCGGGCTTGTCACCCATCCCGCCCCCGGCAACTGGCGCAACACCCTCATGAACGGGTTGCTGCATGCGGACCCAAAGGCCGCCCGGCTGCCGCGGGCCGGCATCGTCCACCGGCTGGACCGCGACACCAGCGGCCTGCTGGTCTGCGCCCGCAGCGAACGCGCCTTTGCCAGCCTGACCGCCCAGCTGGCCAGCCGGCAGATGGGACGACGCTACCTGGCCATCGCCTGCGGCCAGACGCTGGCCCAGGGCACCGTCGAAGGCAACATCGGCCGTGACGAACGCAACCGCCTGCGCATGGCCGTCGTGCAGCCGCCTGCCGGCAAGCCGGCCCGCACCCATTACCGGCTGCTGGCCGCCAGCCCCGATGCCGAGGCCGCTGCCATCCTCTGCAAGCTGGAATCCGGTCGCACCCACCAGATCCGCGTGCACATGGCCCACATCGGCCATCCGCTGGTGGGCGACACCCTGTACGGTGGCAAGCCGCTGGCCGGCTTTGCCCGCCAGGCCCTGCATGCCTGGCAGCTCCAGCTCATCCATCCTGCCACCCAGCAGTCGCAGGTGTTTGTTGCCCCCATCCCCTCCGATCTGCTGGCGCTGGCTGCCAAGTTGCAGATTGCATTGCCCGCCCAGCCCCCAGCCGCTTCACCGGAAGGGGCCTGAAGGAACAGAGCCATGACGATCTCCCTGAACGACGACCACGCCTTCCTGCCCATGCCGTCGGCACCGCATCCCTCCCTCGGCTGGACCTTCACGCTGCGCAGCGGCGGCGTCAGCCAGGGACCGTGGGGGGCCTGCGCCAATTCCACAGACAACGTACCTCGGGAAGCTGCTTCACCAGTACCCCCTGACAGGCAGGGGCCCCTGCAAGCAGAAGCCTGCCCACAAGCTCCGTCGTCCGGTCCGGCGGCGTCCAGCTCCACCGGATCGGCTCCGGGCGGCCTGAACCTGGGCATTCATTGTGGTGATGATCCTGCCGCCGCGCACGAGAACCGCCGGCGGGTGGAAGCCACCATCGGCCAGCCCATCTCGTGGCTGAAACAGGTCCACGGCATCCGTGTGCTGGATCTGGATGAAACGCGTCCCGATACCGACGCATCCCGAGGGACGAACCGCCACGTTCCGTCGCAGAACCTGCAGACCCATGTCCAAGGAACGTCGGCCAGCGCCGACATGATCCCGGCGACGGATCCCCCTGTCTGCGAGCCGGAAGCTGACGCCCAGATCACCACCCGGCCCGGCATCGCCCTGGCCGTTCAGGTGGCCGACTGCCTGCCCGTGCTGCTGGCCGACCGACAGGGTAGGGTGATCGGCGCGGCCCATGCCGGCTGGCGCAGCCTGGCGGGCGGCATCCTGCAGGCCACCGTCCAGAAAATGCGCCAGAAAGTGCCCGATGCCGACATCGTGGCCTGGCTGGGCCCCTGCATCGGTCCCGCCGTCTTCGAGGTGGGCGACGAGGTGCGCGCCGCGTTCATCGCCGCCGCTCAGGACATGGCGACCCACCTGCAGGGCAGGCCACCGGAACAGGAAGACGCGCAACGCACAGCGCGTGCAGAATCCGCCTTCCAGCCCGGCAGGAAACCCGGCAAATGGCTGGCCAACCTGCCAGAACTGGCCCGCCAGCACCTGCGCGCACTGGGCATCGCCAACATCCACACGGCCGGGGCCTGCACCTTTTCCGATCCCACGCGCTTCTGGAGCTATCGCCGCGACCAGACTTGCGGCCGGATGGCCGGGCTCATCTGGATCAAGCCCTGACGGAAGTCCCGAGGCGTCCTGACGCTATCGATCGGCTCCTTCCGCATCTTCCGTAGCCGCCGCTTCCTCCCGCGCTTCCGCTGCCTTGCGCCGCGCCCGCCGGGCTGGCGTGTTCAGCAGGTACACCAGTACCGACAACGGCAGCACGCCATAGAGCAGGAAGGTCATGACACCGGCGATGACCGTGTGTTCGGTCATCGACATCAGGATGACCACGTAGAGCCAGGCAATGATGATGATCAGCATGCCTGCATTGTGCCGTGTCCGGGCGCTCCACGGACATCCCGCACGGGCCGCCCATGGCCCGCATCCAACACGCAGCGAGTCCCGCGCCACGGACAAGGCATGAACCGCCCGGCTCCCCCCTGACATCAGCCGGTCTTCATGGTTTTCCCCATCCGCTAAACCATGGTGAGGGTGTGTGTCAGCGCCTACAATGATCCGGCAGGGCCACGCCCGGGGACACAGGGCGAAACAGCACCCCAAGGAGACCGAACTTGGCCACGACCACGCCATCCGCCCGGAAGCGCAAGAAGCCCCGCACCGGCTCGCCACCGCCAAAGGCCAAGCGCCCGGACACAAAGGCCACCGCGCCAACCTGGCATATCGATCCCGAGGCACTGTCCGCCTTGCAGGCCGAGTTCATGCAGCGCTTCCAGGCCCAGCTGAATCAGCAGATGTCGGGCGCCGCCCCCGAGCTGGGCAATGACCGGCGCTTTGCGGCCGAGGCCTGGCAGAAGCAGCCGATCTTCGGCTGGCAGGCGGCCTGGTACCGCTTCCATTCGGAATTCCTGCAGCGCTCTGCCGCCCTGGTGCAATCCGATGAACGCACGCAGGATCGCCTGCGCTTTGCCGTGCAGCAGTGGATCGACGCCGTCTCACCCGCCAACTTCCTGGCCACCAATCCGGATGCCCAGCAACGGATGATCGAGACCCAGGGCGAGAGCCTGCGCCAGGGCATCCAGAACCTGCTGAACGACCTGCAGCAGGGCCGCATCTCGCAAACGCCAGCCGATGCCTTCGAGGTCGGACGCAACGTCTGCACGACCCCGGGTACCGTCATCTACCAGAACGAGCTTGTCCAGCTCATCCAGTACCAGCCCGCCACACCCTCGGTCGGTGAACGGCCGCTGCTGATCATCCCGCCTGCCATCAACAAGTACTACATCCTGGACCTGCAGCCGAGCAATTCCTTCATCGGCCATGCCGTTGCCGAGGGACACACCGTCTTTGTCGTCTCGTGGCGCAACATCCAGGATCCGGACTGCACGCTGGGCTGGGACGATTATCTGCAGAAGGGCATCGTCGATCCCATCCACGTCGTGCAGGCCATCAGCGGTCAGCCGACCATCAACCTGCTGGGCTTCTGCATCGGCGGCACACTGCTGTGCACCGCCTTGGCTGCGATGGCCGCCAAGGGCGAGAAACCCGCTGCCTCGCTCACGCTGCTCACCACGCTGCTGGACTCCACCCATCCGGGCGTGCTGGGCATCTTCATCGACGAGATGCAGCTGGCCCTGCGAGAAGGCACCATCGGCCAGCGGGGCATCATGCCCGGCAAGGATCTGGCGCTCACCTTCAACTTCCTGCGGCCCAACGAGCTGGTCTGGAACTATGTGGTGGGCAACTACCTGAAGGGCGAGACCCCACCGCCCTTTGACCTGCTGTACTGGAACTCGGACAGCACCAATCTGGCCGGCCCCATGTTCTGCACCTACCTGCGCCATCTGTACCTGCAGAACGAACTGGCGCAGCCCGGCGTCTTCCAGAGCCTGGGCGAACCCATCGATCTCAGGCGCATCGACGTGCCCACCTACGTGCTGTGCGCCCGCGAGGACCACATCGTGCCCTGGCAGGGCGGCTACGAATCGGCCCAGGCGCTGGGCGGCAAGCCGCGCTTCGTGCTGGCCGCCAGCGGCCATATCGCTGGCGTCGTCAATCCGCCCGCCAAACAGAAACGCAGCTACGCCACCGGCCCCGACATCGCCGGCCTCACCCCCGAGCAATGGCAGGCGCAGGGTGAAGAACATGCCGGCAGCTGGTGGCCCGACTGGTATCAGTGGCTGGAAAGCTACCAGGGCAAGGCCGTACCGGTCCCCACCGCGCCCGGCTCTGCGCAGTATCCCCCCATCGAGCCGGCACCCGGCCGTTACGTCAAGGAGAGGATCTGAATCATGGCACAGCGCATCGCTTACGTGACTGGCGGCATGGGCGGCATCGGAACCGCCATCTGCAGACGCCTGGCGCGGGAAGGGCATATCGTCATTGCCGGGGCCGGCCCCAGCCGCGACACCCGCGCCTGGCTGGACCAGCAGAAGGCAGAGGGCTACACCTTCCATGCCTCGGTCGGCAACGTCGCCGACTGGGACTCCACCGTTGCGGCCTTCGACCGGGTCAAGGCCGAATTCGGCAACCCCGACATCGTCGTCAACAACGCCGGCATCACCCGCGACGGGCTCTTTCGCAAGATGTCGGTCGAGGACTGGCGTGCCGTCATCGACACCAACCTCAACTCCATGTTCAACGTCACCCGTCAGGTCATCGACGGCATGCTGGAAAAGGGCTGGGGACGCATCATCAACATCTCTTCGGTCAACGGCCAGAAAGGGCAGTTCGGTCAGACCAACTACTCCACCGCCAAGGCCGGCCTGCACGGCTTCACCATGGCCCTGGCCCAGGAAGTGGCCAGCAAGGGCATCACCGTCAACACCGTCTCGCCCGGCTACATCGCCACCGACATGGTGAAGGCCATCCGTCAGGACGTGCTGGATCGCATCGTGTCCACCATCCCCGTGCGCCGCCTGGGCGAACCGGCCGAGATCGCCTCCATCGTGGCCTGGCTGGCCTCCGACGATGCCGGCTTTGCCACCGGTGCCGACTTCTCCGTCAACGGCGGCCTGCACATGTGCTGATGACGCGGCGCCCGCCGGATTCGCCCCCGGCAGGCGCCCCGACCAAGCAGGTATCATGCCGTGAACGACGACAACCCATCCAGCAGTGGAGCACCCGATGGCCCCCACGACCAGGCTGATCAAGAAATACCCCAACCGCCGGCTCTACGACACGCAGACCAGCGCCTACATCACGCTGGCCGACATCAAGCAGCTGGTCCTGGATGGCGAGAGCTTCCAGGTGCAGGACGCCAAGACGCAGGAAAACCTCACCCGCAGCATCCTGCTGCAGATCATCCTCGATGAGGAGGCTGGCGGCGCACCACTGTTTTCCGAGCAGATGCTGGCGCAGATGATCCGCTTCTACGGCCACGCCATGCAGGGCATGATGGGCGCCTATCTGGAAAAGACCCTGCAGACCTTCATCGAAGTGCAGAACCGCATGCAGGCCCAGTCACGGAACCTGTACGAAGGCCAGGGCGTGCCCAGCGCCGAACTCTGGACCCAGTTCATGCAGGGTCAGGCGCCAATGATGCAGAGCATGATGAGCAACTACCTGGAACAGAGCAAGAACCTGTTCTTCCAGATGCAGGATCAGATGCAGCAGCAGGCCCGCAACATGTTCAGCAGCTTCCCCGGCGCCTTCCCGATGGGGCAGGGGAGCAGCAGTTCCCAGGGCTGGCCGGACGCTGAAAAACGGTCCGACATACCCGCGGGCAAGAAGGAGAGCTGAAAGAAGCACCCAACCGTCCATCGACACGGCGTGACCAGACAGATACGGGACCGTCCAAACCGTACAACAACCCATCCTGGGGTGCCGCTGCCCTGCATATGATGGGCGCCCCGTGTTTGCGCAACGCGCACGAAGCCCCCCTGGACACCATGGACGACCTCATCCAGAAGCTGGATTTCTCGCCGGATTCATTCCGCTACTATCTGACCTATGTGGGCGTCTTCGTGGTGCTCTTCAATCAAAGACGCTTCCTTATCAAGCACATCCCGGCGAAACAGGCCGGCGGGCTGATCAAGGCAATGGGGATCATCATGGTGCTGATGGTGGTCGTCCCCGTGCTTCTGGCAGGTTACCTGTTCCTTGCCGGCTGAGCATGCCGGATGCTTCGGCATGAGCCAACGGTTTGGCCTGACGCTTCTGTCGCCATGGAGCCGGCCAGCCCATCAGCGTGCCTGACAAGAATCGCTTGAAGGCTTCCCCCAGCGCCCAGCCGGGGATCCTGCTGGCATGACCGGGTCCACCATGCCGGTATGCGCCGCGCGTCAACCCTGCTGACATACGGGGTATCATCCGGGTCTACCCTTATCCTCCCCGCCATTCGTCATGCAGGAAACCCGGCTCTCCCGCCAACCGGCCGCCGAAAAGGCCGCCACCGCTGCCGCCATCAGCCAGAAACTTGATGCCCCCAAGGCGGCTTCCAGCGCCATCAGCCAGCACGCCCCCAGCGTCGGCTTCGTCTCGCTGGGCTGCCCCAAGGCACTCGTCGATTCCGAGCGCATCGTCACGCAGCTGCGTGCCGAGGGCTACCAGATCTCCAACCAGTACGAAGGCGCCGACCTGGTCGTCGTCAACACCTGCGGCTTCATTGACGAAGCCGTGGCCGAATCGCTCGATGCCATCGGCGAGGCGCTGCACGAGAACGGCAAGGTCATCGTCACCGGCTGTCTGGGCGCACGCACCGGGCAGGGCGGCAAGGACAGCAACCTGGTGCGCGAGATTCACCCCAGCGTGCTGGCCGTCACCGGCCCCCATGCGCTGGAAGAGGTCATGGCTAATGTCCATCAGCATCTGCCCAAGCCGCACGATCCTTTCAGCGACCTGGTGCCGGCAGGCGGCATCAAGCTCACGCCGCGCCACTATGCCTACCTGAAGATCTCGGAAGGCTGCAACCACCGCTGTTCGTTCTGCATCATCCCCAGCCTGCGTGGCGACCTGGACAGCCGCCCCATCGGCGAGGTGATGCGCGAGGCCGAGAATCTGCTCAAGGCCGGCGTGAAGGAGCTGCTGGTCATCTCGCAGGACACCAGCGCCTACGGCGTGGACCTGCGCTACCGAACCGACTTCGTGGACGGCCGCCCGGTCAAGACGCGGCTGTTCGAGCTGTGCCGCGAACTGGGCCAGCTGGCCCGGCAGTACGGCGCCTGGGTCCGGCTGCACTACGTCTATCCCTATCCGGCGGTGGACGACGTGCTGCCGCTGATGGCCGAGGGACTGATCCTG
>QWCZ01006816.1_pt1 | contig 10878 bp, 7 predicted proteins | sample 1972651 | NCBI WGS metagenome assembly QWCZ01 (sample SAMN09866695, study PRJNA288562) | Human oral metagenome isolate pre1_saliva, whole genome shotgun sequencing... | isolation source: mouth | host: Homo sapiens | place: USA: California
AGTGCAGATATTTCATAAACGAGAGGGTGTTCGTGGAATGAAGTGTTGAAGATGGGCTCTTCAGTCGTGGACTTGTGTCACCTGTTCGGAGGTTTTGCCGAATCTCCGTTCGCGGTGCTGGTAGTCGGCGATGGCGCGGTGGAGCTGTTCGGGCGAGAAATCGGGCCAGAACACATCGGTGAAGTAGAGTTCGCTGTAAGCGCTTTGCCAGAGCAGGAAGTTGCTCAGTCGGAGTTCACCGCCGGTTCGGATGAGGAGTTCGGGGTCGGGCATGAACTGCGTTTGGAGTGCCTGCCCGATGGTTTGCTCGTCGATGTCCTCGGGTTGGAGTGTTCCTTCGGCAACCCGTTCGGCAATGTTCCGCACCGCGTCGGTGATCTCCCAGCGCGCGGAGTAAGAGAGAGCCAGCACCATGGTCATGCCGGAGTTGGCAGCGGTGTTTCGCTCACAGCGTTCGAGCGCCCGACAAACGAAGTCGGGGAGTGGCGTGCGATCGCCGATGACCCGCAGGCGAACGTTGTTGGCCATGAAGAGTTCTTCCTCAAGGCTATCAATGATGAGCGCCATCAGCGTGGCAACTTCTCGCTCGGGTCGGCTCCAGTTTTCGGTGGAGAAGGTGTAGAGGGTGAGAAACTTCACCCCGAGGTTAGAGGCCTCTTCGGTGATGTCTCGCACGGTGGCGGCTCCTTCCTGGTGTCCGAGCGAACGATCGAGTCCGCGGGCTTTGGCCCATCGCCCGTTGCCGTCCATGATGATGGCGATGTGCTGTGGAATCCTTTCGGGATCGAGAGTGGTCATAGAGGTGTGAAACTAATCGGCCTTGTTGCACGTGGGGCATTTGGGCGCGAAGTCGTAGGTGATCGTGATGCGGAGCAGACCGAGGTGGTCTTGGTTTCTGAAGAAGTCGCTTTGCAATCCGTGCGGTGCGTCGAATCCGTCGAGCCGGTCGGAGAGCGAGAAGCGCATGGTCCAGTCGAGTCCGACGTTGAGACGGGGGCGGAGTTTGTATTTCACGCCCACACCGATGGGCACCCACGGAGTGACCGTGCGACCGGTGGTGGAGAAGGCGAAACCGAGGCCCATTTGCAGATAGGGGGTGAAGCGTCGGTGGCCTTGGTAGCCGGGGCGGTAGGCGTAGGAGAAGAAGTTCAACTCATAGAGCGCGGCGAGGTCGAAAACAGTGCCCGAGTAGCGATAGAAACGCCGGGCGGTGCCCACGCGATCAACGTAGTCTGGATAGAAGTCCTTGACGCCGCCGGTGTCTCCGCTGACGAAGTGCACGCCCATTTCCGTGCGCAGGGCCATGCGCGGGTTGAAGAGAAAGCGCATCGAGGCGCCCATCGACAGGTGGGGGTTGCCGAAGACCGAAGAATTAGTGTCGTCGAGCAATGAGTTCATGCCCAAGCTGGCGCCCCACTCTTTGGTGTATTCCTCTTCTTCGCGGGCCGCTGCCGGCAAGACGCCCCCGGAGAGGAGCAGCGCCGCGAGCACTGCCGTTTTGCCCCACCTTGTCTGCGCGCAGGCAGCAAGCCGTGGTCCTTTCATCGGTGAGTGGAACGATAGAAATAGGTGGGCGTCGGCTGCCACGAGAGGCGGTGCAGGCGTGCGCGCCACACTTGGTTGTTGTCGACACGGAGCCACAGCACTTGCTGTGCGTCGAGTGCCGCTTCGAGTCGGGTGGCGCGTGTGGGGAATTCGGCGGGCAGCGTCAGGAGGGTGTGTTCGCGCCAGGTGAGTCCGCGGTCGGGACTGAAGCGCAGGGTGGGCCGGCCGTCGGCGTTCAGTCCGACGAGCAAGAGGCCGCCGTCATAGGGCAGCAGGGTGGGCTGTGTGAGTGCCGGCACGCGATAGGCGGCCTCGCGGTGGGGGAGCAAACGTTCCCAACCGAAGCGATTGTGTGCACGGGTGTCGACATAGCGTTTCCACACACCGGGCACATTGTTTTTCCACCCGTAGAGGGTGATTTCTGTCAGGTGGCTGTCGGCCTGGGCAGGCTGCACGCAGAGGGCTTTTTGGGCGTCGGGAAATTCGGCGGCGTCTTCAGCGGCCACACTGTCGAGCTGCCAACTGCCGTCCACCTCGATGCGAGGCAGGGCGCCGCTGAGTTCAAAGCGTTGCCCGCCGGCGCTCCAAGGCGATTGGAGATCGGTGGCGGTGAAGTGTTGTGCCGCTTGGGCGTCGTTGGCGGCGCGGGTCCACGTGACGGAATCGCTCGGTTCGCGGTGCACGCGCACTTCGACGCGGTAGGTGCGCTGCGCCGTGCGGTCGGTCGATTGCACCACCACGGTGGGGTGTCCGTTGAGATTGGCGGTGAGTCCGCTTTGTTTGCTCGTTTGGGTAACGAAGTGGGTTGCGCCGTCCTCGCGCAATCCGGCCCCGCCGCGTGCATTCACGACGATGCCTTCCACTTTGGAGAGGTCGGTGTGCGGCGGAAGCGAGTCAATATTGTAGATGACGCCCCGCTGCTGATCGATGGTGAAGCGATAGAGTTCGCCTTTCACCTCGACTGTGGCCACGCTGTCGCTCCGGTTGTCTTTCGTGCGAAGGTAGACCTTGCGTTTGAGTTGTCCGATTTTGAAACTCGTGGCGACACAGTCGGCCGAAACGTTTTCGGTTTTCGTGTCGTCGTTCAGGCACGAGGTCAGTGCGCCGGCGGCCAGGAGCAGCACAGCAGCGCGCGAAAGCAAAGGGAACGTGTGTGACATGTTGACGAGATATGCGATCAAGTGAGTGGGCACTCTCGCACAAGGGTGCAGTGAGTGCATGATACTTCAAAGTGCAAAAATAGAAAGTCTTTCGGCAAATGCGAAACGAAAAGCGCTTTTTTCGCCCGAAATTCTGTTTTTCGTGCAGAATGTGCCCTGCTCCCGCCGTGGCCTTGCTATGGTCGGTACCCGCTCACGGGGTGCGGCGCGAAGGGCAGCGCAAGGGTCCGCTCTCCACCGAGCTTCACCCACAGTTTTCCGCCGAAATCGTTTTTTCCACTCCCGACTCATTATATATAAGCCATTTCTCCAAAAGAAGAAAAGACTTTTTCTTCCTTATCGAAAGAGTTTGCGATAGTGATGTATATAGACTGTGGAAAGCGTGGAGAAAGTCCCCTTGTTTTATGCTATGGTCCTGATGTTTCGGTGCGTAGCTCCCTGTTTCCTTTTCGGGAAAAGCCTGTGGGAAAGGGGCTTTTGAGCGTGTAAATGGCGGGGAAAACGGTTTTTCGCCCTCGGTTGTGAGGCGGCGTGGTGCCGAGGGGGTTGTACAGCGGTTATTCACGGGGTTATCGGCAGTTTATTCACGGGTTTATCCACAAGTGCGGAAGGCGCCGAAATTGGTCGGAAAGGCTTACCTTTGCAGCATGAACGAAAAATTGAAAGTAGACGAAATGGGTCGTCTCGGCTTGTCGTGTGTGTGCTCGAACAGTGCCGGCGTTCGGTGGCGCTGCAAGACTTTGTGTTCGAACCGGGCAGCGAATATGCGCTGGTGCTCGGCCACGAGGTGCACGGCGTGGCACAATCGGTGGTCGACGCGGCCGATGTGGTGCTGGAGATTCCGCAATTCGGTACCAAACACTCGCTCAATGTCAGTGTGGCGGCGGGCATGGCGCTGTGGGAGATGGTGAAGAAAGGGCGCTTTGTGTGAGTGCCGGCATGCCCCTGCGCTGGGGGAGCCGGTGCACCCCGGTGCGGGGACTGCACCCGCCGAGAGGCACAGCGAAAATAGACAACGACGGCCGGACGTCCCGTGTGGGGCATCCGGCCGTCGGTCGGTTTCGGGGGCGGCGAGGGCACTATTTGTAGGCTCTCGGGCGTCGGACCGCGTCAGATGATGCGAATGCGCGCACTGCCTTCGCCGCCGAGTCGTTCGACGCGAATTTGCGGTGCGATCTGCGAACGGATCTGCTCGGTGTGGCTCACCACGCCCACTTTGCGTCCCTGTCCGGCTTCGAGTGCCGAGAGGGTGTTGAGCACCAAGTCGAGTGATTCCTCGTCGAGGTTGCCGAATCCTTCGTCGATGAAGAGACTTCCGATGTTGAGTGTGCTGCTCGAAAGGGAAGCCAGGCCGAGGGCGAGAGCCAGCGACACGATAAAGGTTTCGCCTCCCGAGAGGGAGTGGACAAACCGGCGCTCGTCGAGCATATCGTGGTCGATGACTTCGAGTGCCAGGGTGCCTTTGATCACATTGAGCTGATAGCGCGGTGTGAGTCGGCGGAGATGGTGGTTGGCGTGGTCGACGAGGAAGGAGAAGGTGAACGTCTGCGCCAAGTCTCTGAAGCGTTTGCCGTCGGCCGATCCGAAGAGTTCCTGGAGTCGGCCCCATTCCTCGGCGTTGTTGCGCGCTTTGAGCAGTTTGCGGTCGTAGTTTTCGGCCGCGCGCAGACTTTCTTGGTGTCGCTGTATGCGTCGGCGCTGTTCGCCCACGATTTCGCGTTGTCGGTTGAGGGCCTCGTTGAGCTTAGCGCGTTGTGCCACGAGCGTCGGCAGGTCGGTTTGTGTGTTGTCTTCGCCTTCGGTCTCGTGATTGATGCGTGCAGCCTGCGCTTCGAGTTCGAGATAGTGCTGCTGTGCGCGGTCGCGGTTTTGTTCGGCGAGGAGTCTGGCTTCTCGTCGCTCATCGAGTTGTGCGCGCAAGGCTTTCCAGTCGCGCGGGTCGGCAAAGAGTTCGTTGAGCTCGGCCATTTGCAGCGGCGTGTGGTTGCTGTTGAACTGCGTGATGGCCACATCGAGATCGAGGGCCACGGCGCGGCGATTTTCGTCGTTGCGCAGTGCCTCGTTGCGCAGGTTTTCCTGCTGTCCCTCGAGCTGGTGCAATACGGTTTGTGCCTCCCGGTATGTGTTTTGTGCGGCGTCGAAGAGTTGGGTTTGCTCTTCGACGCGGGCTTGCAGGGCCTGTGCGAGTTGGGTGGGGGCATATTCGCCGAAGAGTCGGCGGAGACGGTCGTTGCGCTCGCCGATGCTTTCGCGGTGTCGGTCTCTTTCCTCACGGCGTGCGTTGACTTCGGCGCGTTCGCCCTCGAGGCGCGTGTTGAGGAACTCGATTTGTCCGTCGAGCAGGGCCTGTCTGTTTTCGCCCTCCTCGATGCCGCGGTTCACGGTGGTCCACTCGTTGTTGAGTTCCGCCAGGCGCTTGCAGTATTGGTCCACCTCGCCCTCCTGCCATCCGTTGAGGGTGAGGATTTCGTCGAGGTCTTTGTAGAGTTGAGCCTGTCGAGCGTCGGTTTCGCGGAGGGCATTGTGCGTGTTGTCGATGCTCTGGTTGAGCACACGGAGATCGACGTCGAGCTTCTCGGTGATTTTTTTGCTTTCGGTGAGTTGGAGTTCGATTTGTTCGATTTCGGCCGCGAGCGTGGCGATGGCATTGTTGTGCTGATCGAAATGCGCGATCAGTTGCTCGCTTTCGTCCACTTTTTGTTGCATGGAGTCGAGCAGCATGTCGATGGTGGTGAATCGTGCCTCGCGGTTCACGCCCGGCGTGCACTCCTTGAACGAGGGGTCGAGGGGAGCAAAATACTGCCAGTCTCCTTCGAGGTCCGTTTGTTGCGAGGAGAGCCTTCGCATGGTGGTTTGTTCGCTGACGAGTTCGGCTTCTCTCGACGAAATTTCGAGACTCAGTTTCTCACGCTGCGCCGCCTTGGCGTTGAAGTTGGCCTTGGCGTCGTTGTATTCGCGTTCGAGCTGGGTTTGGGTCTCGCCCGAATACTGCGCCACCTCGGTGTGGTAGGGGTGATGCGCGCTGCCGCACACCGGACAGGGCATGCCCTCTTTGAGTTCGCGGCGCAGTTTCTTGATTTCCGAGATTTGGGAGAGCGTGTAGGCGCGTTCGAGCTGGAGGAAGCGCTCGCGCAGCATCATTTCCTCGCCCTCCACACGCCGATGATCGTTTTTGAACTGATCGAGTTTGCGGGTGTGGCGTTCGATGTCCGCGCGGAGGTTGTCGATCTGTTGGTAGCCCTGCACGATGTGCTGCCAACTTCTTTTGGCCTCCTTGAGCGCGGCGTGTTTTTGTTTGGCCTCGTTGAGATTTCGGTGGAGTTCCGAAGCCTCGAGTCCGCGTATGGCTTTGCGATGTGTGAGCACCGCGCCACGGAGTGCCTCTTTGCGGTCCTCGAGCCCATTGCGTGTGCGTGTGGCGTCGTCGAAAGTGGCCTGCATTTCGGTGCGGCGTCGCGAATCCTCGGCATGTTTGAGGTGGAGGAGCTTGTTTTTCTTCACCGCGTCGGCGAAAATCAGCAAGCGCTCGTTGACCATTTGGAAACGCTCGAAGGTGCCGCGGTGAATTTCGAGCTCTTGTCGGCGCAGTCGGAGCGTTTCGAGCTGTCGTTTGAGTTGGAGCAGTTCTTCGTTGCGTTTTTGGAGTTCGTTCTCCCGTTCGGCCACTTTTTTCGTGGCCACTTCGAGGAGAGCCGCGGCGTTGTCGGCGGCCTCTGCGAGTCGTTTGATTTCGCCCTCGATGGCATGTCCCTCCGCAATGTCGGGTTGTTTGTGTCGGAGCTGCTCTTCGGCGCCGTTTTTGCGTTCGCGCGCCGTGGTGAACTGCTGTTCTGCACGTTCGAGCAGCTGTTTTTGCTCATTGGTGCGCCGGGCGAGTTCGGTTTCGGCGTTTTTGAGTCCCTCGCCCACCTCTTTGAGCGCGCGGAGCTGCTCGAATCGGGTGCGGAAAGGCTGCACGGCGTCGTAGCGTTCGAGTTTGAGTTCGTCGGCCCGCAGTTCGAGGAGTTGCCGGTTGGCCTCGTTATATAATTGCGTGGCGTTGCGCAGTTCGGCCTCCGCGGCGTTGTGCTGTTCGTGCCAGCGAATGGTTTCTTCGAGGTGGAGGGTGCGCTTTTCGAGGTGGGCAATTTCGGTGTCGAGCAGGGTGATGCGCTCGTTGGTTTCGCGCAGTTCGGCCTCCGGCAGCTGTCCTTGCGCGGTGGCCTCGCGCTGTGCCACGAGGATGTCCACTTCGGCCCCCGCCTCTTTGGCGAGGTTGAAGATGCGTTTGGAGATGTCGGTGTAGACGTCCGTCCCGGTGAGTTTTTCGAGCAGTGCGCTCTTGTCGGCATGGCGTGCCTTGAGGAAATTGGCGAAGCTGTTTTGCGCCAAGATCACGGTGCGCGAGAATTGCGCGTAGTCCAGTCCCACGGCCCGCTCCACCGCCTGTTTGGTCTCGGTGATTCCGGCCGCCACGCGGGTGAGTTGTCCCTTGTTGGAGACGGTGCTGAGCGAGCGCTCGGGCTTGTTGAGCTTGCCGTTGCGGTTGGTCGTCACCTTCCACTCGGCCTCATATCTCTCGCCGCTCGAATTGACGAAGCGCACGCGGGCCCAGGCCTCGTCGGTGCCTTTTCTGAGGAAAGCTCTTGCGTCTTGGGGTGCGAGTTCGGGTGCATTTTCGGCGGCGTCTTCGCGTTGTTCTTGCGAAAGTCGCTCCACGTTCTCGAGTCTCGGCGCAGTGCCGTAGAGTGCGAGGCACACGGCGTCGAGCAGCGTGCTTTTTCCGGCCCCCGTGTCGCCGGTGATGGCAAAGAGTCCGGCCGACCTGAGCGGTTCGGCGGTGAAGTCGATGGTGTGAGTGCCTGCAAGCGAGGTGAGGTTGTGCAGGGCGATGAGTTCGATGGTCATGCCGGCGTTTATTTGTCGATGGAGTTAACGGCCGCGGTGTAGTATTGTTTGGCGATGTCGATGGGCGCCTGGCTGTGGAGCGAGTTTTCGACGGCAGGCCGTTGTGTGTCGTCCTGTGCGCTCTGTTCGCGGTAGGTCGAGGTGGTGATGCGGCAGAACTTCACGGCTTTGTGCTCAATGATCTCGCCGATGCGTCGGCGCAGTTCCGGTTCGGGTTGTGCGAGTCGGATGTTCATTTCCACATAGGGGTAGGCCTCTCGATCGTCGTCGGGCTGTGCGTCGGGGAGCGAGCGGAGTCGGCTCAGGGCCTCCTGCGGGTCGAGTGCGCCGCGGTCGGGCAGACTGACGAGTGCGCAGAGCGGCGTGTAGAACAGGGAGGTCGTTTCGACGTGTCCCTGCGTGTCGATTTCCACCAGGTTGACCGTGCGCTTATAGTCGCGCTCGCTAAACGAGAGCGCCAGCGGACTGCCGGCATAGCGCACATTGGCGCAATTGCCCACGGCTTGGGGGCGGTGAATGTGGCCGAGCGCCACGTAGGCATAGGCCTTTCCCATCGTGTCGATCTCCACCATGTCTTGTCCGCCCACCACCAGTCGCTCGCTGTGTTCGTGTGCTTGGATGAGCGCACCGTGGGCATAGAAGTGGGCCGCCACCACCACGGGCAAACGCTTGAAGACCGTTTTTTTCAATCGCTTGTCGAGGTTCGTCAAGTAGTGGCGCAGTCCGTCTTGCACGGAGAGTCCGGCGGGATAGTCGGCCGGTCGGAGGAACGGCAGGGCGTAGCACACCACTTCGGCCGTGTCCGATCCGCGGGGAGCGAGGGGCAGGATCATGCGCTCGAAATACGTTTCGCCCTCAGCGTCTTTCCACACCGTGCCGCGCACGAAGATGTTGTGCAGGCGGAGCAGTTCCTCGCCCGCTTCGAGGCGGGCGCCCGAATCGTGGTTGCCGGCAATGAGAATGATGCTCATGCCGGGGTGTTCGACCGAGAGATGGGTGAGGAAGTCGTAGAAAAGTCGTTGCACCTCGGCGGCGGGGTTGGGGCCGTCGAAGATGTCGCCGCTCACAATGAGGGCATCGGGCTGTTGCTGCACGATGGTGTCGCGCAGCCAGCCGAAGAAGTGGCGGTGTTCGGCCACACGATTGTGGCGATGGAAGACGTTGCCGAGGTGCCAATCGGCGGTGTGTATGATTTTCATCGGGTAAGCTGAGGTTGGAGTCGCGCCGAAGGAGCGTCGACAGGGCGAATTTACGTTTTTCTGACAAGACGGCCAAGCGCGCAAGGCTTATTTTTCCCACGTGGCGCGGTGCCTGTTCGCTGCGATTCGGCGCGCCGCGGTGATGCCGGCGGCAGCGCCGATCTACGGGGGCGCCGTGCGGCGCTCGGGGCTGCGCGGCACGGCATTTCGAGGAGGAAGGGCGCGTGCAAAAACGCGGCGCTTTTGCCCACAAATTCCCTTTTTGCGCAAAAAAAGCCCCGCATGTTTGGACAGATGGCACAAATCTGTTTAAGTTTGCAGGCGTAAAGAGCCGTTGGTCTCCGCCCCGCGCTGTCGGCGGTGCGAAACCGTTCCTCCTCACTGGCCCATCCCCCTTCTCACCATGTCCCAACTCGTTCGTTCGTTTCCCGCCCTGCGTGCCCGGCTCAGTGCCGACGGTCGCCGTGTGCGGGTCGCCGTGTGTCGTCCCGCCGACGCCCACACGTTGCAAGCCGTGCTCGAAAGTGTGCGGCTCGGTTTTGTCCATGCCCTCCTGGTGGGCGAATACGATGCCGCCGTGCTCGCGCAGGCCCCTCCCGCGGTGCGTGCCGAAGTGGAGAGTCTGCCGGCTGCCGACGCCGCAGCAGCCATGCAGCGCGCCGTGCAATTGGTGCACGACGGCGCGGCCGATGTGCTCATGAAGGGGCTGGTGAACAGCGACGACCTCTTGCGCCACATTCTCAACAAGCAGTATGGCCTTCGTCCCGCAGGTGCCGTGATCACCCACGCCGCCGTCGTCTCGTTGCCCGAGATAGATCGGCTCCTGGTGCTGAGCGATGTGGCCGTCATCCCCACCCCCACGCTCGAACAGCGCGCCGCGCAACTGCGCTACACCACCGATCTGGCGCGCACCCTGGGTTGCGCCTGTCCGCGTGTGGCCCTGCTCCACTGCACCGAGAAGGTGAGCGAGGCCTTTCCCGTGACGCTCGACTACGTCGCCCTGCGTCGTCGCGCCGCTGCGGGCGAATGGGGCGAAGTGCTCGTCGACGGTCCGCTCGATTTGCTCTGTGCGCTCTCGCCCGCGGGCTTGGTCGACAAGGGGCTGAGCAGTGCGCTCGAAGGCCGCGCCGATGTGCTGCTCGTGCCCGACATCGAAGCCGGCAACGTGCTCTACAAAGCCCTCGGTCTCCTCGTTCCCGGCGCGCGCTTCGCCTCCGGCCTGTGCGGGACAGCCTGGCTCTCGCCGCCCTCCGCGTGCTTGCGGCCGAAGCCTGACGCCCTCCCCTCTTCTCAACGCCCTCTCACCCCCTCTCTCCGCTATGTCCCTCACGCTTCGCAAAATTCTGGTCATCAATCCCGGTTCCACCAGCACGAAAGTGGCCGTCTACCACGATGAGCACCCGGTGCTCATCAAAACCATTCACTACTCGGCCGACGAGCTCGCGCAATTCCCCGACTGTTTCGCGCAACTGCCCACGCGTCGCGAGCGCCTGCTGGAAACGCTGGCCGCCGAAGGCATTCCCTTCGATTTCGATGCCATCATTGCCCGCGGCGGTCTCACCCACCCCATTCCCGCCGGGGTATATGCGGTGAACGACGCCATGCTGCGCGACACGCGCCACGGGGAGCGTCAGCACGTGTGCAACATCGGTTGCCACATTGCCGCGGCACTCGCCCGACAGTTGCCGGCTTGCCTGGCTTTGGTGGCCGATCCCGAGATCGTCGACGAGATGTTGCCCGAGGCGCACCTCTGCGGTCGTCCGGAAATGAGGCGTGCCAGTGTGTGGCATGCCCTCAATCAGCGCGCCACAGCCCGCCGCCATGCCAAGATTCAGGGGGTGCGCTACGAAGACCTCAACCTCGTCATCGCCCACATGGGTGGCGGCATCACCGTCGGGGCGCATCGTCATGGCAAGTGCATCGAAGTGAACAACGGTTTGGACGGCGACGGTCCGTTCTCGCCTGAGCGGGCCGGCACCCTCCCGGCAGCCGATTTGGTGCGGGCTTGTTTCAGCGGCAAGTGGAGCGAAAGCGAAATGCTCTCTCGCATTGCGGGGCAAGGCGGGCTGGTGGCGTGGCTCGGCACG
>QWCZ01001349.1_pt1 | contig 10852 bp, 5 predicted proteins | sample 1972651 | NCBI WGS metagenome assembly QWCZ01 (sample SAMN09866695, study PRJNA288562) | Human oral metagenome isolate pre1_saliva, whole genome shotgun sequencing... | isolation source: mouth | host: Homo sapiens | place: USA: California
GTATGGGCGGGGGAAAAAGCAGAGGGGGCTCACGCGGCTCGTCATCAGGTGGTGCGCAAACCCCCTCCATGTTTGATGTGCCGTCACCCTCTCGCCGTACCGCTGGGGTGCCCGGCCCCGTTCGGGGTGCTGGCGCTGCAGCGGGTGAGGCACCCCGCCCCGCCCCGGCCGAGCAGGGGTCCCCCTCAGCTCCCGCTGTGCTCTCAGCCGAGGACATTCTCACCGGTTTGGACGCGGATCAGCGGCGTGTGGTGACGGAGCTTGACGGCCCGATGCGCGTGCTGGCGGGCGCCGGTACGGGCAAGACCCGCGCCATCACGCACCGTATCGCCTACGGTATCGCTATTGGCCGGTATGTGCCGCAGCGGGTGATGGCTTTGACGTTTACCACGCGTGCCGCTGAAGAGATGCGTCTGCGTTTGCGGTCTTTGGGGGCGGCGGGTGTGCAGACCCGCACTTTCCATTCGGCGGCTTTGCGGCAGCTGCGGTATTTCTGGCCGCAGGCGGTGGGGGGTACCTTCCCACAGATTGTGGGTCATAAGGCTCCGCTGCTGACCGAGGCGGCAAACCGGTTGCGTATCACCACTGACCGGGCGCTGCTGCGCGATATTGCCGCCGAAATTGAGTGGGCGAAAGTTTCGATGCTCACCCCCGATACGCTTGCGGCGCGACTGGGGGAGCGGGCCCTGCCAGCTGAACTCACGGCACAGAATATGGTGCGGCTATTTCGCGCCTACGAAGAGCTCAAAGACGAACGGAACGTGATCGACTTTGAGGATATTCTGCTGCTGACTGTGGGCATCATTGAGGAGGATGAGGCGCTGGCGGCGACTATCCGCCAACAGTACCGTCACTTTGTGGTGGATGAGTATCAGGACGTTTCACCGCTTCAGCAGCGCCTGTTGGATGCGTGGCTGGGCGAACGCACCGATATTTGCGTGGTGGGGGACGCCTCCCAGACCATTTATTCGTTCACGGGCGCCACGAGCCGCCACCTGCTGGAGTTCCCGCGCCGCTACCGGGGGGCGCAGACGGTGAACCTGGTACGGGATTACCGTTCGCATACGCAGGTGGTGGAGCTGGCGAACCGGCTTCTGGAGGCCCGCCGCCCGGGTAAGGACTCTACGGAGTTTTCGTGGGCACCGCCGCTGCGTCTGGTGTCTCAGCGTGGGGCTGGGGTGGAATGCGAGTGGTTTGAGTACGCCGATGATGAGGCTCAAGCGCAGGGTATCGCCGAGGACATCCTGGATTTAATGAACAAGGACGGTCTGCCCGCCAGCGAGATCGCGGTGCTGTTCCGCACGAACGCACAGTCGGCGGTGATCGAGTCGGCCCTGAGCGCGGCGGGTGTCCCGTATCAGCTGCGCGGTGCGGAACAGTTTTTTGAACGCCCCGAGGTGAAGCAGGCCGTATTGGCGTTGCGCGGCTCCGCTAAGGGCACGGACGGCAGCGAGCATGCGCCGTCCCTAGTGCGGGATGTGCTCTCTTCCCTGGGGTATTCCGAGAAGGCCCCGACCTCCGGGGGTGCGGTGCGGCAGAAGTGGGAGTCGTTGGCGGCGCTGGTGTCTATGGTTGATGCTTTACACGCCGAGCGCCAAGAGCAGATTGCTGCACAAGCACCCGCTGAGCAGGGGTTGTCTCCGCTGAGTATGCGTGAGGTGGTGGAGGCGCTCGCGCACCGTATCGCCACGCAGGATGCTCCCGTTATGGATGGGGTGACTCTTGCGTCTTTGCATTCTGCTAAGGGCCTGGAATGGGATGCGGTGTTCCTGTGCGGGCTGAATGAGGGGCTTATGCCGATTTCGTATGCGCAGACTAGCGATGAGGTGGATGAGGAGCGCCGCCTGCTGTATGTGGGTATTACCCGTGCGCGTAAGCACCTGTGTTTGAGCTGGTCTCTTTCGCGTACCGCGGGTGGGCGGGGAAACCGTAAACGGTCCCGGTTCCTGGACGATATTGACCCTAAACGTCGTCCTCGTCGGGCGCCGTATTTGCCTTAGTGACCGCTCGCTGCGGCTGAGTTGTGTGGGAGGAGCCATGACGCCCCGTCATCCTGTTTCTGAGGTTATTCCGGCTACGGAGGAGCACCCGCGTGTTGAGGTGGTGCGTTCTGCCCGGCGGCGGCGCACGGTGACGGCTCAACCTGCCGATGACGGCAGTATTCGGCTGCTGGTGCCTGATATCAGCACGGATGAGCAGATTCGGGGCTATCTGGCGGATCTGCTGCCGCGGGTGCAGCGTACCCGCCAGCGCGCGCAGGGTAAACGCCGTCATTTCGCTTCGGATGAGTATCTTCTTTCGCGGGCCCAGTACTTGGTGGAGCAGTATCTGCCGGAGCTTTCCGGTAAGGTGCCTGAGTCGATCCGGTGGGTGTCGAACCAGCGTACCCGCTGGGGTTCTGCCACCCCGGGGGCGGGGCGCATCCGTATTTCTGATGCGCTCACCGGCGCCCCGGAGTATGTGGTTGATGCTGTGCTGTACCACGAGCTGTGCCATTTTGTGGTGCTGCACCATAATGCGCAGTTTCACAGGCTGCAGGATCGTCTCCCACGCCTCGCGCAGGCGCAGGCGTTTTTGGCTGGTATTGAGTTTGCCCGCACGCAGGAGGCTCATGAGCGCCGACCCGAAGACCAGCCATAGGGTGCTGAACGGTTGGATGATGCGGGTATCTGACCGCTGGGCGTCTCAACGGTGCTTTGTATCGGTGCGCAATATTGGGTTGCAATATTGGGTTAAGGATCTGCACGAGGCGGCGTCCGTGTCGGCAGATATGATTCTCCCGTGTGGAACGCCGCCTCGTGCGGATGATGAAAAGGTTTTTTATTTATTGTCGTCGTACCCGCCGTCGAGCAGTTTCTTGAGCTCCGAGTCGAAATCGACGTCGTCGAACGAGAGCTGTTCAGAGACACGGTCTTCGTATTTTTTGAAGTTTTCCAGTTCTTTGGCGGTGGGGAGGGTTTCGGGCGCCAGCCACAGGTTGTCGCGCGCCTCATACCCGTGCTTCTCGTCGTAGTCACGCCAGAATGCGGTGGCTTCCCGCACCATGCGGGGGCGAATCTCAAGCCCCACGAGGGTTTCAAATACTTGCTCGCTGGGGCCGCCCTCAACGCGGCGGCGCGCGAAAGTCTCGGCGATTTGCGGCGCCTTGGGCAGGTTCTGGGTGGCCTGATCTGCAACGAATGAGACCCACCCTTCAATGAGGGCCAACAAAGCTTCCAGACGTTCAACCGCAAGCTCCTGGTCTTCGGTGCGCTGCGGGTTGAACATGCCGCCTTCAAAGGCCTCCTGTACGGCTTCGGGGTCGTGCATGTTCACCTGGGAGGCGGCATCCTGGATCCGGTTCATGTCCACGCGGATGCCGCGGGCGTAGCGGCTCACCAGCGCCATAATGTCTTCACGCAGCCACGGGTTGGTGCGGTGCAGGCGAATCAGCGCGGATTCGCGCACGGCCAGGTACAGCAGAACTTCCTGTGCGGGAACCTCAATCTCGTCGCCGAGGGTTTTAAACCCGTTCGGCAGCAGGGCGGTACGCCCGGGGGCCAACGGGAACCCAATATCGGTTGAGGAGTACACCTCTTTGGCGAGGGAGGCGAGGGCCTGGGCCATCTGAATACCGAAGAATGTTGAACCGAGGTTGTTCAAAAAGCCGCTGTTGCCCAGCAGCTGGGAGAGCTCTTCGGGTACGTTATCGGTCCCGGGCAGCACCATGGCCTGGGTGACCTCTGCGGCGACTGGCTCAACCATTTCACGCCACGAGTTGAAGGAAGCATCCAGCCATTCGGCTTTTGACCACGCCTCCACCGGAATATTGTGCCGTTCAAAAACTGTTACTGAGTCGAGCCACAAGTCGGCTAGGTGTGCGGCGTCGGCGGCGGCCTGTTTCAGGTTTTCGGCGATTGAGGGGTCTGAGTCGGCGGCGATCATGCGGCGGGCTTGGTCTTTGACCCCTGTCCAGTTCACGCCCTGTTCCGGGGTGCTGCCGGGGGTGGCGTTAATCGAGAACATGGTGTTCATCTGTTCCAGGATGCCTTGCATCATGGAAGGGTCAAAGGGCAGACCCATGTTTTTCAGGTCTTCAGGGTTCAATGACGATGCCCCCAGCGGGTTGTTGTTATCGCTGGGGTCGAAACCTGATTCCTGCATTTTTTTGAGGAAGTCTTCGAGGGGGTCGCGGCCGTCACCCGAGTCACCGTTGCCGGGGTTGTTATTGTTTGGAGAATTAGTCATTGTGTATCCCTTCGTACCATCGTACAGTGCGCGGGCATAGAGAAACCCCACGCACACAAGGGTACCGTTTGAAGCTGTGAATTTCCTCAGTAGGCAGCAGAAATAAGCCCACAGCACACCTGCTGTCGGCTTGTGCCTGTACGAGCGTTAAAGGGCCGGTTGATGAGTTCTTTGAGGTCGAGCCAATGTGCCGATGTGATATGTTTCCGCGACAGGCTGCTGTAGAATCGGGTACCCTATAGTTTCATGAGTAAGCGCACATTTTTTTCGAAAGCATCTAATAAATCTACGAGCAAAACAAGTGGCAAAGGTGCCAAAGATGGGGCTAAGAAGCCGTTTCGTAGGCGAGGAGGGTCTGTGCGCACCCTCAGCGGCGCGGCAACGTTCTGCCTGATTCTTGGGGCGTTTGTGATGCCTAGCCGCTATGTTATGGAAGGCCCAGGCCCCATGTTTAATGTGTTGGGGCAGCATGAGGGGCAGGACATTATCTCGATTGAAGGCGGCAGCGAGCGCGCAACTAAAGGGCAGCTGAACATGACGACGGTGTCTGTTTCGGGTGGACCGTACACGCCGCTGAGCGGTATTGAGGCGATTAATGGGTGGGCGTCGCTGGACGGTAAACAGTATTTGGTGGTGCCTACCGAGATTCTGTACCCGCGGGTTTCAAATGATCAGGCGAATTCCGCGAGTACGTCCCAGATGGCTGATTCACAGACTCAAGCGCAGGTGGCGGCGGCTCACTATCTGAAGATTCCGGTGACGGAGACTGTTACGGTGCTGCAGACTGTTGAGAAGAGCCCGGCTGAGGGTGTGCTTAAGGGCGGGGATCGTATTCTGAAGGTGAATGACGAGCCGCTGAAGGGGTATAAGAGCATGGTTGATGCCACCCAGGCTTCGGAGGGTAAACCTATTAAGCTGACGGTTGAGCGTGATGGCGCGCAGCAGGAGCACACGTTAACTCCGGTTAAGGATGAGGAGTCCGGCCGGTGGCGTGTGGGTGTGGCTTTGAAGCAGGACTATGAGATACCCGCAAAGATTAAATACCACACCGAGGGGGTGGGCGGCCCCAGCGCCGGGTTAATGCTTGCTTTGGGGACTATTGAGAAGGTGGGGGAGAAAAGCCTGCTGGCGTCCGGCCCGTTGAGTGAGTCGAATTATGTTGCGGGTACAGGCACTATTAACGCTGAGGGCAAGGTGGGGCCTATTGGTGGTGCGAAGTATAAGATTATTGCCGCCGGGGATAAGGGCGTGGCGGTTTTCTTGGTGCCCAAGGAGAACTGCTCTGATGTGAACGAGATGCGCAAGAGCAACCCGGAGCTGCTGAAATATAGGGACTCTAACGGCCAGAGGCAGCAGATGCAGATTGTGGCTGTTGAGAACCTGGATCAGGCGGTGCAGTCGCTGGAGCGTATTCGGGATAAGGGCATCCACACGGACGGTCTGCCCACCTGCGGGTAAGGGCGTTGTGCGCCGTAGCGGCAACGGTGCGACCTCACCGGTGATTTGAGATAATAGCCTCAATGAATCTTTAAACCGTATTGTGAGGGTATTGTGACGGCTTCTGCTTCTGCGCACCCGAATCGCGCCGGGCGCAAACGCCGGTTCGGTCCGCTGGGCTGGACCTTGGTGATTGTGGCGGCGCTCATTGCTGCTTTTGTGTTTGCCACTCAGGTGTATACCGACTGGTTGTGGTTTAGCCAGCTGGGGTTCGGCGGCGTTTTTATGACCGAGACGCTTCTGAAGGCTGGGGTGTTCGTGGTGACTGCCCTTTTGGTGGCGGTGCCTTTGTGGGCTTCTATGTCGTATGCGGTGAAACATGCTGAGGAGCCTGCCCCCGCGGCTGAGAGCCCGCAAAAAGCCAAGCAGCAGGAGGGGCAGGGTTCGGAGTCTGAGGATAAAGCCTCTGAGAAACCCCAGTCTGCTCGGGGGGAGCTGCAGGCGGAGGCTGAGGAGCTGCTGCGGGACATGTTCGGGCAGCACTCGTTTGAGGACAGCATGGTCAAGTACCGCCGGAGCGTGGAGCGTATCCGTAAGGCCCTGCTGCTGGTGTTGCCTGCTGTGCTGGGGGTGCTGGTGGCGACCACGTTCATCACCCAGTGGGATACTGTTGCGCTTTTCTTTAACTACCAAGAGTTCGGGGTGAAGGACCCCGAGTTTGGCCTGGACATTGGTTTTTTTGTTTTTACCTTGCCGTTTCTGCAGCTTTTGGTGAAGCTGTTCTCGGTGGTGCTGGTGCTCGCTGGTTTGGGCGGCATCATGATGCACTATTTTTACGGTGGTATTCGTGTGCAGCCCGGCGGTATGGGCACTTCATCCGCTTTTCGCCGTCATATTGCGGTGTTGTTGTTCCTGTTCATACTGGTGCGCGCCGGGGGGTTCTGGCTTGACCGGTACACTACGGTGCAGCAGCAGTCTGGGCGTTGGGCTGGGGCGATGTACACCGATACGAACTCGATTATTCCGGTGAAGGCCATTCTGGCTATTTCGGCGGTGCTGGTGGCGGTGTTTTTTCTCATGGCTGCTTCGACGCACCGGTGGCGTTTGCCGATGATTGGTACGGCCATGCTGGTGATTGTGGCGCTGGTGGCTGGCGGGGTGTACCCGTGGATTGTGCAGCGGTTCCAGGTGGTTCCGAATGAGCAGGCGGCGCAGTCTGAGTTTATTCAGCGAAATATTGATGCGACCCGCTATGCGTATGGGCTGGATAAGGTGGAGACCACCCCGTATGATGCCACGATTAATACTGCCGCGGGTGGTCTTTCCGGGTCGAGCCCAACAATTGAGAATATTCGCTTATTGGACCCGAATGTGGTGTCTTCGGCGTTTGCTCAGATGCAGCAGTTCCGCCCGTATTACCGGTTTGATACGAATCTTGCGGTGGACCGGTATTTGATTGATAAGAAAACCCAGGATACGGTGATTGCCGCCCGTGAGCTGAACCCGTCGCAGACTTCGGGGGAGTCCTGGTATAACCGCCATGTGGTGTACACGCACGGGTATGGTGTGATTGCCGCGTACGGTAACCAGGTGGATCCGGCTAACGGTAATCCTAAGTTTATGCAGTCTGGGATTAAAGCAACCGGCGTGATTTCTGAGAACTATGAGCCGCGTATTTATTTCGGGATGAGCTCACCGCAGTATTCGATTGTGGGCGGCAACGGGGATCAGCTTGAGCTTGACCGCCCGCAGTCTGCTGATGAGGCGAATAGCGCAGATGCGAAGTACACGTTTACGGGTAGTGGTGGGCCGCGCGTGGATTCGTGGCTGAACCGTCTCTCGTACGCTATTAAATTCCAGTCGTCCGATATTCTGCTGTCGGATGCGGTGCGTGATGGCTCGCAGATCCTGTATGAGCGTAATCCGATGGATCGTGTGCGTAAGGCTGCCCCGTATTTGCAGGTTGATTCGAAGGCGTACCCGGCAATTGTGAATAATCGTGTGGTGTGGATTGTGGATGGTTATACGACCACTAACCAGTTCCCGTATTCGCAGGGTAATACGCAGGATTCTTCGGGTTCGCAGGGCCGGGGGAATTCGATGAACTATATCCGTAACTCGGTGAAGGCTACCGTTGATGCCTATGACGGGTCGGTCAACCTGTACGCTTGGGATGAGGATGACCCGATTCTGAAGGCGTGGCGTGGCGTGTTCCCGGGCACGGTGAAAAGCTATAAGGACATGAGTGCTGAGCTGATCAGCCATGTGCGGTACCCGAATGACATGTTCAGTGTTCAGCGCAGCATGTTGAATAAGTACCACGTGACGAGCGCCCACAGCCTGTACGCTGGCGATGACGTGTGGTCGATTCCGAATGATCCTACGAACGATAGCGGCAGGCCGATCCCGCCGTACTATCTGTCGCTTCAGATGCCCGGCGATAAGCAGGCTCATTTCTCGTTGACCTCTTCGTTTATTCCGCAGCAGAGCGATTCGAACTCACGGAACGTCATGTACGGGTTCTTGGCTGCTAATGGCGACGCGGGCACCGGTAAGGATGGGGAGCGCAGTCCGGACTACGGTAAGCTGCGGCTGCTGGAGCTGCCACGTTCTTCGGTGGTTCCCGGCCCGGGGCAGGCACAGAATATTTTCAACTCTGATGCTGAGGTGTCGAACCAGCTGAACCTGCTGCGGCGCGGTTCGTCCGAGGTGATTAACGGCAATATGCTGACCTTGCCGGTTGCTGGCGGTATTTTGTATGTGCAGCCGGTGTACGTGCAGTCTAGCGGGGATGCGAAGTATCCGCGTCTGCAGCGTGTGCTGGTGAGTTTCGGCGATAAGGTGGGTTTCGCGCCTTCGCTTGAGGAGGCATTGAACCAGGTGTTTGGCGGCTCGTCGGGGGCGAAGATTGATAAGCCGACCGGTTCGAATGCCTCCCAGCCTGCGGATTCGTCTGGGTCGGGGGAGTCTAAGGGTGCTGATACCACTGGCGGCTCGTTGAAGCAGGCCCTGTCGGACGCATCGAAGGCTATGCAGGATTCGGATGCGGCGATGAAGAAGGGTGACTGGGCGGCCTATGGGGAGGCCCAGAAGCGCCTGAACGATGCTCTGCAGAAGGCTGTGGAGATTGAAGGGAAGCAGTCTTCACAGGGTGGTTCTGGTGCTTCATCGTCACCTTCTGCTACCCCAGCGGCTTCTGCTTCGGCGGCTCGCCCTTCGGCAAGCGCCACTGCTTCGGCTTCACGGCAGTAGCGGCGGGCGTCCCTGAGAGGCTCGCCATGGGGATGGTCCCGGCTGGTTTACTGGCCGGGGCCTTTCTGTACGCCTTAGCATGGGCCTGTGCCCGGCTGATTGTGTGCTCTTTCTCTCATGTGGCTGTTTCGATTTGAGGATACGCGGCGTGCCGTGTATAGTCTTATAAGTCGCCGCGGGGTGGAGCAGTTCGGTAGCTCGCCGGGCTCATAACCCGGAGGTCGCAGGTTCAAATCCTGCCCCCGCAACGTGTAAGCTCCCGAAGTCATATGACTTCGGGAGCTTTTTTTGTGCGCGGGTTTTGGGTCAGCGCCTGTTATCTGGAATGTAATAACCCAGGTGGCTGTTCACAGAAGCGATTTCTCTTGATAGCGTTAACCTATAGAAAATCTGTTGCTAGGAATCATTATCATATTTTTAGCTCTGGGTACCGGCTACCTCTTTAAGGCCGTCTTTGCGCTGGGCCCATGTTATCCGTAGCTTCGCGCAGGAGTTCATCGCGGATTCCGGTATTGATTCTTCTCAAGTGTGGACGATGGGCTACTCCGGCGGGGCCGAGTTCATTACCAATGAGTTGAACGCCAGTCGCCGCAATAGCTGGCGTACCGGTGGCGGGTCCATTATGGTTGGTGGCGGCGGGGCTGAGAAAAGGATTGAGGCCCCCGACAGCATTAAGCCCATACCTATGTTCTGATGGGTGAATTGCAGCGATACTGATCATAAAACTAATCCGCCCAGGTGGAGTGCTGCTGACGCTGCCAACCAGGGGTATAAGCGGTACACCGACGCAGGATTTGATGCCCGGAAAGATGGTGATTGCCTGCCTGGGCAGGGGCATCTTGGTTATGATTTACCGGGCCTTCTACGGCGGTCACTGGAACAGCAGTAGCGGCCCTGACCTGCTGTTTTATGCCTTTGGAAGCTTCTCTTCCATCGGTAATAAATATGCAACGCGCGGTGTTGTTTCTCACACATGCTGCGTTCCTCTTCCAACGGCTCCTTACCAGGCCTTAATCTTTCTGCAGTTGAGGTTTAAAGAAAATCTATCGAGGTATCAAAACTTTAAAGCAGCGGGAGGTTTACCAAACCCTCAAGTTGTGTTTAACGGATAAAAATACATGCAGGTAACTATCTGGCGAAGACGCAGATCTGCTTCGATGAGGCTACTTTCAGCGTTGTTTGCAGACTCGCGTTCTACTGGTACTTTTATCTACTAGAAATGTGCGGTTTCCCTTTGGGCCCTATCTTTGTAGTCCGGGCCTGACGCTTTTTGAGGCGGAACCGGAACCTGCACATTTCACTTTTTAGTTAGCTCATACACAAGTTCATATCACAACTTAATATCTACGAACCCAAGGAATAACGTGAACCTTAAAAACAAGGTGCGGGCTGGGGCTCTTGCTGCCATTACCATTCCCGCTATTATTGGTAGCACCCTGACTGTTCCCGCGCAGGCGGCTGTCGCCTCGGGAACCTACCGCAGCTACACCGCCCCGAACGGGCTGAGCTCCCAGTATCATGTCTACGCTAACGGTATTGACTGGTCGCAGCCGGTGGGTGTGGTCTTCTACGTCGATGGCGACTACTGGGAAGCGAAAGACTCCAAGGTGCACAGCCCTAATAACGGTATGCTTACCGCAATGGGACGTATCGCTAACGCCCGTAATATGGTGTTTGTGCCCGTTATCTCACCGGATAAGAACGCCTCGGGCGATGGGATCACCTGGTGGGAAAACCAAGACGCTAATGGCGATTACTTCCGCAGCTTCGCACAGAAGTTCATTGCAGATTCCGGTATTGACCCTTCTCGGGTGTGGACGATGGGCTACTCCGGCGGGGCCGAGTTCATCACATACGAGCTGAATGCAGACCGGCAGGGGAGCTGGCGAACCGGTGGCGGGTCCATTATGGTCGCTGGGGGCTCAAACACGGGCAT
>QWCZ01006510.1_pt1 | contig 10823 bp, 22 predicted proteins | sample 1972651 | NCBI WGS metagenome assembly QWCZ01 (sample SAMN09866695, study PRJNA288562) | Human oral metagenome isolate pre1_saliva, whole genome shotgun sequencing... | isolation source: mouth | host: Homo sapiens | place: USA: California
AAATGGATAAAGAATTAAATAAAGTACTTTCTAAACTTGAAGGAGGATACCTTCACAGACTAAACCAAGAATTAGAAATACCAGAAGATATAAAGAAAGAATTAGAAGAAATTTCTTCTAGAATTATTGCCATTTTTGAAGAAAAAAGCATGTCATACGCTAGTGCATACAACATGCTAGACCTAGTACACAAAGTACTAGAAGAAAAATCTACACGAGTTAAATTATAGCAACTAACTCAAAAACATCCGTATCTTTTACAACGAGTACGGGAAGTTTTAAGCCAGTTTCTAAAAATACCACATCGTTGATTTGAGAAGGAACACTATCAATGTTCACTACTTTTTCTTTTTGAATTAACTCATCTAACAAATACGATTTCACTAGATTGTGAGAATCGGAAAGAAATGAAAAAGATTTAAATTCATCGGAGAATGTATTCTTTAATGAATTAGCATCTGATTCGAATAGAGATTCCATCGTAACACAATCTCGTTCCAGAATTGGTCCTTCTGGATAACCGTAATCTGTATAAGATTCAAAACAAGAGAAAGTAATTAATTGTCCGTTTAATGAATATACGAGTTTGTAATCAGAAAAATCTAGATTGTTTTTGTTTTTATTTCGTTTGAAAAACTCAACTCTAATTTCATTAGCACGGACGTTACTTAAATTTAGACCCATATAAAACACCTCCCTTCAGACACATTATAAGTCTGAAAATAGATGGTAACAATATGAAAATTAGAGAAAGGAGGAAAGAAAATGAGTATCGAAACATTATCAGATATTACAAAAATCGTTGTAGAAACAGACGAAAAAGACCCTAAAACCATTGCAGTCATCACGGCAGATGATATTGACAGTGCAGAAGGTTTTAGAGTCAGAATTACCCCTAAATATGATTAGTTAGGAGATGAAATAAATGCACCATTACATGACATTTTATGAAGAAAATGGAATCAAGTATGCAGAATCTTGGTTACAAATTAATTTTTTAAGTTGGTGTTTTTGCTTTTGGAAAATTAAAAAGGCCATCTCTTAAGAGACGACCCAATAAAACTATTTTTTGACCCATTTGTTCCCAGGTTTTTGAGTAGGAGGAAGACGGTCTCCCTTATCAATATGAACAACACGAGGTCGATTTACAGCACCGCCTTTAGGACCAACTTCTTGATATGTGCCTTTTGGCTGGTTATCTGTACCAGGTTTAATCGGTTTAGACATATAAACACCTCCTTTCCACAACACAATTATAGGCTTGAAAGAAGGTTGCAACAATATGAAAAAATGAAAGGAGTAAAAACCATGACACTAGCAGAACAAATCAGGGAATATTTCAAGAAACATCCTTCTGCTACCTATGATGAAGTTGCGGAAGCAGTCAAAACAACCAACAGTACTGTTCGCACTAATGTTTGTAGAGACTTAAAAACTGGAAGATGTATCCGATTAGAGGATGGCTCTCTAGATTACTCAACCTACTTCGAAAAAGACATTTTACTAACAGAGTTAGTTGAGTGGAAGAACGAAACCAGACGAGAGTGGGTGGATATGTTAACAAGAGCTGCTCAGAAAGAAACGGATAGTAACACGATGCGTTTGTTAATTAAAGAAGCTAACAAACTCATGAAAGAGGTAACGAAGTAAAGGAGGGAAAACCGTGGAACAATCAACGCTTGATTATTATGAACCGATATTCTTTGAAGTCGTAAAAAGAAACCCGGAGAAATTTGTTGGATTAATAAAACCGTTTATTGATTCGAGAAGTAATCAAAGGTGGATAACGACTGAAGAGTTGTGTGAAGCGATTGGGACAAGTTCCAGTTCGTGGCACAAAAGCGAGATTAGAAACCATCCAGTGGTGGTTGCAGCAAGAAGAACAGACACACGCCCATACAAATATCAAGCGAGCATGATTGATGAAATACAGAGAGTATGGGACGGAAGGAGAAAACGATGAGAACAGAGCGAAGATTAAAGAACACAGTACCATTCAAGAAGTTCTTAGCTTGGTATTTGAAATGGTTAGGAATTGCATTCGGATGTGTTAGTGCATTTCTAGTGATCGCATTGATGGTGCTGTTGTTTGTAGGAAAGGCGGTAGAAAATCACCAAACAAAAGTTGATTTGATTAGAAGTGAACAATATGTGGAGCCTGATTTTCAGGAAACGTGGAACAAAAAAAGCCAGCGCGGCAACGCTGACTAAATAAAAATATCCTAAGGAGATTATAACACAATGTGCAACAAGTTTGAAACTTTGCATGCAAATTACCTTGACCCTCCAGAGCCAAAAGTATGGGGATACGATTGGAAAGGCGAAGAAATATACGTAGGTGATGAATATTACGATATGAACGGTGATTACGTTTGTGAAGATGATATCGACGAATATTTGAAAGAAGCGTATTTAACCACTTCACTCAAGATTGCAGGTGAGTAGATGGAAGATGTGTATTTAAACGATGACTTACTAGATTCAAAACTGCAAAACGTTTTATATGCAAACAAAGTCATTGGACAAATCAGAATTAAGAATGATTCATACGAGGTATATCTTTACGAGCCTCAAAGAAGAATGACGAGGGTTAAAACCTACGAGGAGGTTGAAGGGATATTAAAAAGCGTATCGAGATCATTAAAAGAACAGAGTCAAAAGTAATTTTGGATATTGATGCGGACTTTGTAAATCCGCTAATTTTTGAACAATACATGGACTATGGAAAAACAGTGGAGGATGCAGCAGTGGCGATAGTACAAAATATCCCCAATGTGAAATCATTCCACATAGAACATCAAGGAACACAGAAAGGAATGTTTTATAAATGAATTTATATGAATTAAGTCTTGCATTTCAAGAAGTGCAAAATATGGATTTAGATCCTGAAGTGATGAAAGACACGTTAGATAGTATTGAAGATGCTATCGAGAATAAAGCAGAAAACATCGCAAAACTTATTCGAAACCTCGAATCTGACGTAGCAGCCTACAAGGAAGAAGAGGACCGTTTAAAAACAAAACGTCAAGCTACAGAGAATAAAGTGAAATGGTTAAAAACGTATTTAGAAGACAACATGAAACTGACTGGAAAAACTAAATTCAAATCTGGAATGTTTAACTTCTCAATTCAAAAGAACCCTGCGAGTGTGAACATCACTGACGAAAAAGCTATTCCAGAAGAATTTCTAATCCAACAACCACCTAAAGTAGATAAGACTTCATTAAAAGAAATCTTGAAGAGAGGAATTGAAGTTCCAGGGGCTGAATTAAAGCAAACGGAAGGATTGAGAATTAGATAGCATGAGAATTCTAGCAATTGACCCTGGAAGCGCAAAGATTGCAAGTAGTACGAACGGTATCGTGTTACTTGATAATGCAAAACTAGTAAATCATTGGGTTGTTCCTTCTGCAAGAGTCCATGATATTCGGAATTGGTTCGAAGAGGTCGGTCGCTTTTTGGATGTGGATGTAGTCGTTATTGAGAAATTTGAAGCTAGAGATAACGACAAGTCAAAGGATAATTCAGTTCTTGAAAACGTCGCTCTGTTTCAAGTTCTTTTTCCAGAATCTGTTTTGCAACGCAACGCAGGTTATCAATCAGATATCCCGAATGAATTATTAAAGCGACTTGGATTATGGAAGTTTGAAAAGAGCCATCACCAGGATGTACGTGCAGCAGCAAGACTCGGACTGTTTTGGGCGATGAGAAATGATGTTAAAGAAGTAATCGATGATATCGGCAAGGTGGTAGTTTTGTGAAAGAGGAGGATTTAACATGATACCGAAGTATAGAGCATGGGACAGCATGCGAAAAGAAATGAATTATAAAGTCATGGTAGGAAATTGTGATGAAAATGACGAAAACTGGACTTGTCCTATTATTTGGATTGAAGAAGCAAAAGATTGGTTACACTTTGATGATTATAAACGCATCATGTTATCGACAGGTCTTCTTGATAAGAACGGACAAGAAATTTTTGAGGGGGATATAGTTGATTACAAAGGCAGAAAAGCAGTTATCAAATGGCATGGTTCTTATGCAAGTTTTATTTACAGATTCATTGATGAATCGCAAGACAGAAAGCCGAAGTGGGATCCTCTTTATTTAGCTTACATGAGATGTGAAATCATCGGCAATATCTACGAAAACCCAGAGCTTTTGGAGGTATAAAGTTTGACAAATTTAATTTTAAGAAAATGGCAAAAGGAGGCGATTTCCCGAAGTTCAAGATTAACCAATGGAATTTTTCTTGAAGCTTTGGGGGGTTAAGGTCGCGGAAAAACTATCTGTGCTTTAGCCATTGCAAAAGAGAAAAACGCTAAGAAAATCATCATCACAAACAACCGTCTTTCGATTCTTGAAGGATGGAAAGATGCCATTAAAAAGATGAATTTTGATTCGGATGTTGAATTGATTATTGATGAGTGGCAGAATATGTCATCGGAGAAGCAAGTAGCCTTATATCGACGTATAAAGCGAAAATACACGATAGGTCTTTCAGCTACTCCAATCAGAAAAAAAGGGCAAAATTTTTACCCACTTGAAAAAACGATTTTTGGTTTTGCAAATCCAAATAATAAATTCGATTGGCAAAAAGCACACGGAAGAATGGTGTATGATCCATTCACTTATTCGAAAGAAAAATGGGAGGATTTCAGAGATTATGAACGCTATGTCAATAATCTGCCAAACTTCTTTAGATGGGAGGAAATCGAAGAAATAGAAAACGCTGTTGAGAACAACGGTTACGAAATTAAGTTCTATCCAGTAACTGTTGAACCTGGAAATCCAGAAACATTAGACAAGTTTAGAAAATTAAATCTAGTAACTGTAAAAGGTGAAACGGCAATGGCAAAACAATCTTTTGGACGAAACACGTTTGAAAGATATCTCAATCAAGCAGGAGTTGAAGTTGATTTTCCAAAAATCAAACCAGTGAACGCTGATACTCCATTAATGTTAAAACTCGATGGATTAATCGAAAGAGCACCACATGACATGCTGATTGTCAGCAAGTCGAAACAAATTGTAAATGTCATCAAAGAACGACATCCTCACATCGGAATCTGGACTGGAGACGTTCAAGAAGGGCTTGATAGAAAAGTAGTAGTTGCTACGAACCAGGTTCTCGGAGTCGGTGTTGATGGCTTGCAGCACAAATATCAAACAATCGTTGTTCTAGATCCAGTTGAAGAAGGTTCTGGAGAATATGACGATTACCGCCAATTACTATGGCGAATAACAGGAAGCAGACAACAACACGATGTAAACGTGATTGAATTTTATTATAAAGGAGAATGAAATTGTTTAAATTACCAGAAAATAAACCACAAGTACCAAAGGACACGCCTCGTAACTATTTCATCTATGGTGAAACCATGAGTGGAAAATCTTACTTGGCAAACGAGTTCCCGAATCCGATTGTTTTAAACACGGATGGGAATGCAGAAGCAAACAGTGTGCCAAGTATCCAACTATTAAATGACAAAGATAAATCAGGGCGTATCACTAATTCAGTGATTAATCAGCTCGGTGAAATCCTATTAGCTCTACAAACGCAAGAACATTCATACGAGACAGTCGTAATCGATGTTATTGATGACGTTATCGAGATGATTAAAATCGCTGTGTGTGATGAATTAACTCCACCAGGTAAGCCTCGATTAAAGTCATTATCTGAAATACCATACGGGAAAGGTTATGACTTCTTCAACCAGGCTATTACTGAATTGGTTATTGACCTTAAAGCATTACCGATGAATGTTATCTACATCAGCCGTCAAATTTCTGAATATGACGACAACGGAAATGCAACGAAGGACAAACCAAGTCTTAAAGATAAGTACGTGAACCTTATCAACGGGAATTCGGATTTAATGATCCACACAGAAAAAATCGGGAATAACTACAATCGTGAAGTCGACAGAAAACGTAAGACTTATTATGCGGACCAGGTTGATGACAAAGCGATTTTGAAAATCTTATCAACAATTAGAGGCGCTGTTGAACCACCTCGTAAGCAACAAGCAGCAACAAAGTCAGTTGCAAAACCAATAAAACAAGAAACAGTTGAAGTTTCTAATAATGAAGACGAATTATTTTAAAAATAAAGGAGAAATGAAAAATGAGTTTATTAAGTATTGCAAAGAAAATTAAAGAAGATGGATTTGACCCTCGTAAAGATAGCGTGAACGGGCCTGCAGCATTACCTGCTGGTGATTATACAGTGGTTCTAAAACGAGTACAATTCAACATTGCACCAAGCGGATGGGAAAGCCTAGGATTCACATTCGAAGTTCGTGATGGCGAATTTAACGGACGTACCGAATATGCATCTTTTGGAACATTATCTGAATGGAATGGCAAAGACTTGTCTTGGTCAGTAGAACGAACAATCAAATTCTTTACAAAGGCAATTGAATTAGCTGGAGACAAAGTTATGAAGAACGACTTCGAAGACGGAAGAGCTTTAGCTGATGCCTTAGAACGTAAAGCAGTTGGTTCTTACTTTACATTAAAAATCCTAGAAACAAAAGGTAAAGAAGACAAAGTATATCGCAACTATGACATTGAAGAAAATGCTGAAAATGCGATGAATACAGTTGTTGTAGAAGAAGACGATTTGCCTTTCTAAAAATAAGGTGATCTCATGCATTCAATGAAAGAATATGCGCTGTTGTATCAGCAAAAAGGGTTCTCGGTCATCCCGATTAGTCCTACAACTAAAAGACCATTAATTGAATTTGCGGATAAACCACCTCTTGATGCTGATGGAATTAACGAAGTTTGGAATCAATATCCAAATGCAAACATCGCACTAAGAACCACGAATTTCTTCGTGATTGATATTGACAAACACGGACAAACCAGTGGATTTGATTCGTTGAAGAATTGGGAACATTTAAACCTAATCGAACCAACACTTCAAGCAAAGACGGCATCAGGAGGTAAGCACCTATTCTATTTCAAGCGTGATGATATCCACATCAGTCAAATGATTGGATTCCTTCCAGGAGTGGATATCAAAGCGCATGAAAACAATTATGTGTTGGTTGCTCCTTCCGCAACGGACAAAGGGCAATATGAATGGGACATGGAAAAATCTCCCGAAAAAGGAACGATGATCACTCCCTCCAGGGCCTTAATTGAAGCAATCATCCAGCAGTACAAAATCACTAATGGACGTGAATTTGATTATAGCGACGGTTTAAGGTCGTGGGTTAGTAAGAGTCGAACATCTGGAAAGACAAAAACAACGGAATTGTTCGAAATCATCGCAAATGGATTAGGTGATGAAGGGAATCGTAATGATAAGCTTGCTAAATTTGTGGGCGGATTATTATGGCGAGGAGTGGATGAAATGGATGTGTTGACGTTAGCTAAAATAGCTAATACCAACACTCCAAATCCACTATCGATGCAAGAATTAGAAAGAACAGTAGTAAGTATGATTAACAAAGACAGGAGGTGATTGTGATTGGCGAAGTAGTGAGTTTTTATAAAGATTATGAACCGATAAAAAATAGCAACGGAACTTTGAAAACGAACAGCCCAGTAAATGTGTTAAACGCATTTCGGGCTGATGATCAGTTAAATCTCTATCTGAAGCATAATGAATTTTCTCAAGAGCACGAATTAACAAGAGACATTCAACTTGGGAACACGCTTCTGAAAAAAGGAGAGCTGCCTTCGAATTTTGAATCGGTAGTCAAAGTTGCTGCAAGTCTATCTAGGAGCTAACCAAGACCCTCTAGTGTCTAAAATCGCTGAAATGTGGATGGTAGGTGCTGTTGCTAAAGTATATGAGCCTTACGTCAAATTTGACTATGTTCTGGATTTGGTAGGTGGTCAAGGTGTTGGTAAGACCTCATTTCTACAAAAACTTGGTGGGCATTGGTACACGGATGCAGTAACTGATTTTGCAAACAAAGATAACTACGACATCATGCTAAAACATTTAATCGTGAATGATGATGAAATGGTCGCTAGTGACCGAATGAGTTTTGCAGAAACGAAATCGTTCATCTCAAAAACGAGTTTACGATTCAGAAAACCGTACATGCGCAGAACACAGGAATTCGCAAAGAATTTTGTTCTAGCACGAACAAGCAATCACGTTGAATACCTCAAGGATAAAACAGGTGAACGCAGGTTCTTACCTGTGTTGGCAAGCAATGATAAACAGAAAAAGCATCCTATGAAGATAACGGATGAAGTCGTGAAACAAATATGGGGTGAAGCAGTCACCCTTTATAAAAGCGGTGTTGATTTGATGTTTGATGAAGAAACAGAAGCGGAATTAGTTGAATATCGCGAGCAATTCATGTTCAGAGATGAGATTGAACTGCAAATTCTTCAATATCTGGAAATGCCTGTGCCTAAAGATTGGGAAAGCAGAACAACAACTGATCAGTACATTTATACGACTAAATATTTTGCAAATAGTCCAGACTGGACTTCAGGAGGGCAAACGCTAAACCGAGTGGCTACCAGGGAAATTATGTTCAATCTGTTCCATAAGGAATCGAACGACCAGAAGCTGTCTCGGAAGATAAGTTTTATTATGGATAATCTAATCGATTGGAAAAAACAATCGTACAAAATTAATGGAAAAACAACCCGGGGGTATAAAAGAATTTTACCTTAAAAAAGGTTACACCAGACGTGTAACCTTTGGGGATTTTCGGTGTCTACGTGTAACCTTTGACCACACGTAGTTACACGTAGGTTACATGTTTTTTTTGCTACGTGTAACCTTTAGAAACGTTGATTTAACAACGTTTATAGATACTTTTTATATAAAAGGTTACATGTTTACATGTTTTTTTATAAAAAAAGTATATTGTAAGTATAAAAGCCTATTAAATCAACATTCTTATATATTTATTTTAATGTTTTTGAAAAAAACGTGTAACCGTGTAACCCTGGGTGAATTTTAAGAAAAAATAGTAAAGGAGAGATGCTCATGAACGAAATAAAAATGTATGTCATTAGAGATGCTAAATATCCACAATGGTACTTCCAACATATCAAGGACTACTCGAGTATGATGGGGTATCTTGCGAAGAATCATCCACGATATACACATAAATTTACAACTGATATTAAACAAGCGATGCATTTTAAAACGCCAAATGAAGTTTTAGAGTTTATCAAAGAACATGCTATCGAAGGGACTATCGTTAAGGACCCGTATCAAGAGAGAATAAGCAAGACGGCGTTTAAATACATGGGTGAGAATTACGGTGAAGCGATCACGTACATCCACGGAATGATTGAAGATTCGAGTGAGAAGATGTTAGCTGCTTCCAAAGCGTTGAAAGTGAATGCGAATACGTTGATTAAGTTTATGAAAGACCCGTATTCAGTTGCAGCTCATATTCGAGATCGAGAAATGAGCTATGATGAACGATTTGCTTTCTTATTGGGATTCGAAACGTCGTTGAAGGCGATAGAAACTATTACTTTAAAAGAAAGCGATAAGCTCAAGAATGCAGCTCGGAGCTTAGATAAACCGCTCGAACAAAATGGACTAATGAGTGCGACTTAGGAAGGTGAATTGAATGGATTTAACATATAGCGAAAAATTCAAAGATTACATCGAAGTGCAAAACAATTTAGGATATCCACAAACAATTTACAAGTTTCCTAACGGATATGGTGCAAGTGTAATCAAACTAAACTACATTTACTTCGGAATTGAAATTGCAGTTTTATGGTTTGATAAAAATGGTAATTGGGATATCGATTACAGCACACCAATTACAAACGATGTAATCGGTGGATTGGATGAAGAAAGCAGAGATGAAGTATTACAACAGATTTTCGATTTAGAAAATCAAGAGGAGGAATAACGATGTGTTTTGTAATGACGGTTTTTGCCATGGCTATGATAGTGCTTATATCTGTAATCCTGTTCGCCTTACTCCTCGGGTTTGCTCCTATCATCGCCTATATCGTTAATTGGATTGGGGATGTTATTACTGAAGTAGTCGAATGGATTGAAGATATTTTTTGGAATTAGAAAAGGAGAAATGTAAAAATGGAATTAATTGTATTTTTAAAAAATGGTAACACTCTTAAATTTGAAAATGTGTCAAACGTAAGATTCAACACGAACTTCTTTACAGTATTGTGCTTCGATTACGTGAGTGCATCGAACCACAAAAAGAAAAGTGCAGCATTCAATTATGTGCACTTAGCAGGAGTATCCTTCGAGGAGGGCTTGACGGATGTTGACAGTTTATTCAAAGCCTAAATGTATGCAATGCGAGATGACGAAGATGTGGTTGACTCAGAACAAAATACCCTTCGAGACAGTGGATACAGAAGCAAATCCAGAAGCGTTGGAGTTGTTGAGTCATTATGGATGGCAAACTCTTCCAGTCGTGGCTATCGATGACGAAATTAGCGACAATTCTAAATCCTGGAGCGGTTTCCAAATCGATAAGTTAGAAGCTCTATTGTGAGGTGAATAATGGACAGTAGAGGTTATTACGGAATATGTGCTGGAATCATTGAAAGAGCCGTTGATGATTACAAAATAGCCTTAAGATACTTGCTTTCCAAAGGGGTTGTAAAATCTGATTGGAATCTAAAAGAGAATCATTTTCGAAATAGGCACCATCGAGAAGCGTGGAATGTAAAAACGGATTGTGAGCGGTTCTTCCTCAGTCAGTATTTTGACTATTTATCGAATACAGAAGAATTCGGGCCAACCTTAATGAAACGGATTAGAGAGGATGTGAAAAATGGGAATTAAACATCAATTGAAGCAAATTCGCTTAATCGATTTGGAAATAAAAACAAAAATAGAAGAG
>QWCZ01001359.1_pt1 | contig 10812 bp, 7 predicted proteins | sample 1972651 | NCBI WGS metagenome assembly QWCZ01 (sample SAMN09866695, study PRJNA288562) | Human oral metagenome isolate pre1_saliva, whole genome shotgun sequencing... | isolation source: mouth | host: Homo sapiens | place: USA: California
GTGATAACACCATACAAATGACCCTCCCTGACTTGAATATCAGTCTAAGTCGTTTCTATCCATTTAAACGGAAGCATGCTGTGGGTAAGGAGCGTTGGTATGAGAAGGTATCTATGAGCTATACTGGACAGTTATCTAATTCGATCACAACTAACGAGGATAAACTATTGCACTCGAACCTCTTTAAGGACTGGCGGAACGGCTTCCAACATACGATTCCAGTACAGGCTAACTTCACCTTATTTAATTATATCAACGTCACGCCATCGTTCAATTTCGTTGACCGAATGTATTCAAAGAAGGTGAATCGCTCGTGGGATGCAATCCATCAGACGGAGGTGAAAGATACAACATACGGTTTCCACAATATTTATAATTGGAGTATGAGCGTTGGAGCAAGTACGAAGTTATATGGTTTCTGGAAACCTAGTCGTAAGCTCTTTGGCGATAAGATTCAAGCAATCCGACACGTCATCACCCCTCAAATCTCATTCTCTTATTCGCCTAACTTCGGCTCTCGTCATTATGGTTACTACGATAGTTACCAGTACACAGACGCGAGCGGTAACGTGAAACTCGTTGAGTATTCTCCTTACCAAGAGGAGCTTTATAGCGTACCAGGAAAGACCAAAACGGAGATGATTTCATGGGACGTTAGCAACAATCTGGAGATGAAGATCAAGAGTGACAAGGACTCTACTGGATTTAAGAAGATTAGTCTCATTGACGAGTTGGGAGCGACGATGTCTTACAATGCAGCAACTAACTTCCATCGTTGGAGTGACCTAAGTGTACGTCTCCGATTGAAGTGGTGGAAGAATTACACATTCTCTATGAATGCCCAATTCGCTACTTATGCATACGAGTTAGACGCTAGTGGCAAACCATACGTTGGTAACCACACAGAATGGGGATATGGTCGTTTGCCTCGATTCCAGGGTATGTCGCAGAACTTCTCATTCACTCTTAACCCAGAGAAGTTGCGTAAGTGGTTCGGACATAAGGATGATAAGGACGACAACAAAGTGTCAGAAGGCAGCGATGGACCAGATACCAACATCGAATCGAACATGGATGACGACCTCGAAAAAGGTAAATATGCAGCCAAGAAGAAGCGCGGTAACATCGCAGAAACAGATGAGAACGGTTACATGAGATTTAATATGCCATGGTCGTTAACCATTGGTTATGGTATCACAATGCGTGAGAATACGGGTGGAAAGTTCAATACTAAGACCATGCGTTACCCTTATAAGTTCACACAGACATTGAATGTCTCAGGGAATATTCGTATCAGTGACGGATGGAATATCAACTTCTCTAGTGGCTATGATTTCGAGAATCACGCCATGAGTATGACGACAGCTAGTCTGTCTCGCGACCTTCACTGCTTCAATATGAGTGCGTCAGTTGTATTGGCACCTTACACCTCTTACAACTTTACTTTCCGTTGTAACGCATCAACACTAACGGATGCCTTGAAGTATGATAAGCGTAGTGGTATCACCAGGACAATACAATGGTACTAAGTTATCATAGAATATAAATAATGAAGAGACAAGCTCCTTCTTATTCAAATACACAACTCAAACAATAAAGAAATATGAAGAAACAAACACAGGCTATCCACCTATCTTACAAGCGTCGGGATGCTTATGATGCTTTAAGCATGCCTGTATATAATGCAGTTGCCTACGAGTTCGACAATGCCCAAGTAATGGCTGATGCTTTCTGTGGACGTATTGATGCCCCAGACTACTCTCGTGTTGAGAATCCAACAGTAACAAATCTGGAGTTGCGAATCAAAGCTTTGACAGGTGCAGAGCGTGTAACGGCTCTTAACTCGGGTATGGCTGCCATCAGTAATACAATGTTTGCCATCGTTGAACAAGGTAAAAATGTAATTACATCACGCCATCTCTTTGGCAATTCCTACTCTCTTTTGACATCAACTCTCAAACGACTTGGAGTAGAGGCAAAGCTTTGTGACCTTACAGATGTTGCATCTGTAGAGGCTCAAATAGATGAGAATACATGCTGTTTGTTCCTTGAGATTATGACAAACCCGCAGTTGGAAGTAGCCGACGTAAAGGCTTTGGCTGATATAGCACATAGACATAGTATTCCTGTTGTTGCCGATACTACGATTATTCCTTTCACTCAGTTCTCTGGCAAGGAGTTGGGAATTGATATTGAGGTGGTGTCTAGTACGAAGTATATCAGTGGAGGGGCTACATCATTGGGCGGACTTATCATCGACTATGGAGCATACCCAGCTATCACCGACCGATTGATGAATGAGATGCTATTTAACCTCGGTGCATACATGACACCACAGGTTGCTTACATGCAGACATTGGGCTTGGAGACGCTTGAGGCACGTTACCGCATACAGGCAAGTAATGCCTTAGAATTAGCAAAGAGACTGCGCACACTTACACCTATTCGTAAAGTAAATTATGTTGGACTGGCTGATAATCCTTATCACGAGCTGTCAGTTCGTCAATATGGAGAGACTGCTGGTGCAATGGTAACCATCGATTTAGAAAATCAAGAGGCTTGTTTCAAGTTCCTCAACAACCTAAAACTCATTCATAGAGCCACAAACCTCTTCGATAACCGCACACTTGCAATACACCCTTCAAGTACTATATTCGGTCTTTTTACACCCGAGGAACGCAAAGCTATGGACATATTTGATACGACAATCCGCCTCAGTATTGGATTGGAGAGCGTTGATGATCTGTTTGATGATATTAAACAAGCATTGGATGTATGATGAAGACGTATGATTTCGATACTTTGATAGATCGTTCGGGGAGTGGTGATTTAAAGCATGAAGCCCTCCTCCCACGTTGGGGACGTAATGACCTCTTACCTTTATGGGTGGCTGATATGGATTTCGCCACGCCCGATTTCGTGGTAGATGCACTCAAAGAGCGATTGAATCATCCTATCTTTGGCTATACTGTTGACCCATCCGATTATCGTCCTGCTATCATCGATTGGATTCGTACACACCATCATTGGGAAGTTAAACCAGAATGGTTAAGTTTCATTCCTGGTATTGTTAAGGGGATAGGTCTTGTCGTAAACGTATTCACAAAGCCAGAAGAGAAGGTGATTATTCAGCCTCCAGTCTATCATCCTTTCCGCCTAACTCCAGAGGGGAATCATAGGGAGGTGGTATTTAATCCACTACTTCGTCGTGAAGATGGATACTACGATATGGACTTTGAAAACCTTGAGCAGGTTTGTGATGAGAAGTGTCGTGTGCTCATCCTATGCAATCCTCATAACCCAGCGGGACTATGTTGGTCGAAGGACACATTGGTTCGTTTGGCTGATTTTTGTTATCAACATCACATCCTTGTCATCAGTGATGAGATACACAGTGACATGGCACTTTTCGGTAATCAACACGTCCCCTTCGCTAGTGTTTCCCAGCATGCTGCAGACATTAGTATTACTTTCGGCGCACCAACCAAGACGTTTAACATGGCTGGAATCGTTAGTTCTTACGCCATTGTTCCTAATGCGGAACTACGTGAGAAGTTCTTTGGCTGGCTAAAAGCAAACGAACTTGACGAACCTACGCTTTTTGCTCCTATTGCCACAATTGCTGCTTTCCGTAAGGGGGAAGAGTGGCGCAAGCAGATGTTAGCATACGTGGAAGAGAATGTGAAATTCGTGGAGGAATATTGCAGAGAGTACATTCCTGGCATACATCCATTACGCCCTCAAGCAAGTTTTTTGATGTGGTTAGACTGCAACGAACTAGGTCTCAATCATGAGCAACTCCTCGAACTCTTCATTGACAAGGCTCATCTGGCATTGAATGATGGTGAGATGTTCGGTCCTGGAGGCAAAGGTTTCATGCGTTTAAACATCGGAACCCCTCGCTCCATACTGCACCAAGCATTGAGCCAGTTGGCTGATGCCGTGAGAAGACTATAATATAAAGGTAGAAGAAGACAAATCAAGGAGCGGGATTGTAGCATTAATTGTACTATAATTCCGCTCCTTTTATAAGAGTATGTCATGCGTATAACTATGAAAGGAATAGATTTGTTGCAGATTAGAAAAAAACACATAAGTTTATCCTAAAACGTTGTATATTACAATATAAAAGTCTATCTTTGCAATTGACTTATAATACTTGAAGAGTAGGAGGACAATGCTACCAACCCAATTATCCATCATTGAAAATAGACTTATTGGTTGTTAATTCCTTAATTATAAACTATTACTAACATACAAGTACAATATGGAGAAGAAAAGAAGAATCGGGCTCTTGCCAAGAGTGATTATCGCAATCCTACTAGGTATTGCTTTGGGCTATTTCCTTCCAGCCCCTGCAGTAAGAGTGTTCCTCACGTTTAACAGTATTTTTAGCCAATTCCTTGGCTTCATGATACCATTGATTATTATCGGGCTCGTGACCCCTGCGATTGCAGGAATTGGTAAGGGAGCAGGTAAGATGCTATTAGCAACAGTTGTGATAGCATACGTTGATACAGTCATCGCTGGTAGCTTATCCTACGGGACGGGCTCATGGCTATTCCCATCAATGATTGCCTCAACAGGAGGAAGTATGCCCCATATAGACAAGGCGACAGAGTTAGCCCCTTACTTTACTATCACCATCCCTGCAATGGTTGATGTAATGAGTGGGTTGGTATTCTCTTTCATCGTAGGTTTAGGTATTGCTTATGGCGGACTTCGCACGTTGGAGAATGTCTTTAATGAGTTTAAACACATTATAGAAAAGGTGATTGAGAAGGCTATTATCCCTCTCCTACCTTATTATATATTTGGTGTTTTCCTCAATATGACCCATAACGGACAGGCAAGACAGGTGTTATTAGTGTTCTCACAGATTATCATTGTCATCCTTGTTCTGCATGTTCTTATCCTCATTTATGAGTTCTGTATTGCTGGAGCCCTTACTAAGCAGAACCCGTTCCGATTACTATGGAATATGCTACCAGCTTACCTCACAGCATTGGGAACAAGCTCTTCTGCTGCAACGATACCCGTCACGCTGGCACAGACAGAGAAAGCCGGTGTAAGGAAAGAGGTGGCTGGCTTCGTCATTCCCCTTTGTGCTACCATCCACCTCAGTGGCAGTGCGATGAAGATTACCGCATGCGCGCTCACCATCTGTTTATTGACAGGTTTACCACATGATATGGGCTTATTCATTTACTTCATACTTATGTTATCCATTATCATGGTGGCTGCACCGGGCGTACCAGGCGGTGCAATCATGGCTGCATTAGCCCCATTAGCAAGTATTTTAGGCTTTAATGACGAGGCACAAGCATTGATGATTGCCCTTTACATTGCGATGGATAGCTTCGGTACTGCCTGCAACGTAACAGGTGATGGCGCAATTGCCATTGCCATCAATAAGCTCTTTAAAAAGAATAAACTATAAAAATATATAGCAAAGATTACCACATTAGACAATCTTAAAAAGATGTTGTACCTTTGCAAGAAAGACAATTAAATATCTGTAAGAACATGGAAATAGTAGAACGATTTATCAACTACACGAAGTTTGACACACAATCGGCAGAAGACTCCGAGACCGTGCCGAGTACTCCCAAACAACTGATTTTTGCGAACTACCTCAAGGATGAGCTTGAGCGTGAAGGACTAAAGGATGTTGAAATAGACGATATGGGGTATATCTATGCAACGCTCCCTTCCAACACGAAGAAGAAAGTTCCAACAATTGGATTCATATCTCATTACGATACAGCACTTGATGCCAGCGGTGCAAACATCAAGGCTCGTGTCATCAAGAACTACGATGGTGGCGATATACAACTTAACCCAAACATGGTTAGTTCGCCACGTCAATTCCCAGAACTATTGGAACATAAGGGCGAAGATCTTATTGTTACTGATGGTACAACACTGCTAGGTGCAGACGACAAGGCTGGTATTGCTGAGATCGTGCAGGCTATGTGTTTCCTGCGAGATCACAATGAGATTGAGCATGGAGACATCCGCATAGGCTTCAATCCAGATGAGGAAATTGGTAAGGGTGCCCATCACTTTGATGTAGAGAAGTTCGGTTGTGAATGGGGATACACGATTGATGGTGGTGACCTCGGCGAACTCGAATATGAGAACTTCAATGCTGCGGGCGTGAAGATATTGATTCATGGCGTTAGTGTTCACACTGGTTATGCCAAGGGAAAGATGGTTAATGCGAGTCGCCTAGCATGTGAGTTTAATGCGATGATCCCATCAGATGAAATCCCAGAGACTACTGAAGGTTATCAAGGCTTCTATCACCTTATTGGCATAGAGAGCCGTTGTGAAGAGGCAAAGCTAAGCTATATCATCCGTGACCATGACCGCGAGCACTTCGAGGACCGCAAGCGTTTCATTGAGAACTGCGTTAAGAAGATGAATGAGAAGTATGGTGCTGGTACTGTCGAACTAAAGATGAACGACCAATACTACAACATGAAGGAGAAGATTGACCCTAATATGCACGTCATAGAGCTAGTCCTTCGTGCCATGCAACAGGCTAACATTGCTCCAAAGGTACAACCTATTCGTGGCGGTACGGATGGTGCACAGCTTTCTTTCAAAGGTTTGCCTTGCCCTAATATCTTCGCAGGTGGCGTTAACTTCCATGGTCCTTACGAGTTTGTTTCGGTACAGGTTATGGAGAAAGCCATGCAGGGTATCATTAATATCTGTAGGTTAACTGCGGAGTTTAATGATTGAGATACCCACCCCCTTCCCCTCCCCAAGGGAGGGGGGATTGAGATGTCTTAGAGGATTAAATTACGCTATCTTATAGCGTAAAAGAAATACATTTAAAATAAATAAAACAACTTATCATTCCTTTATCTATGGTGGTAAGCAGGAATGAAATCCTTTTTCTAAATTCTATGAATCGCTACGAAACAACAGATGCATCGACTTACTATCTTTTACTTGAGCATGCAAGGAGGATGAGGAATAACCCCACTGAAGCAGAGAAGATTCTTTGGAAGTATCTTGCAAGTAATAGGATGGGAGTTCACTTCCGACAACAACATCCGATATATGGCTACATTCCCGACTTTGTATGCCTCAAGCAGAAACTCATTATAGAGTTAGATGGAGGATACCACTTGGTTGGGGAGCAACCACAAATGGATAAGGAACGCACAGAATGGCTAAGTAAAGAAGGTTATCGGGTTATCCGCTTCACTAATGAAGATGTATTCAATCGACTGGATGAGGTGCTGGATAAAATTGCAGCAGAGTTAGAAAATGCTAGCAAATGAGTTTAAAGGAAAGAGTAAATAAACTTAAAGAAGAGAACAAATAAGCGTAAAGGAACTCTGCAAATATACCCTATGATGTGAGCAAATATGCTCAACGTTAAAAGCAAATATACTCAATAACGAGAGCAAATACACTCCCGTTTCTCACATTCCCTCCACTAATAGGAGATTGAAGGATAGCAACAGATAAGCAACCGCCTATACCATCGTAATATAAGTATTAACACCAACCACCCTCACATATCAAGCTCTCCTCCCTTGGGGAGGAGCTGGAGGTGGGTAAAAGTATTAACAACTATCAACACCACATATCAAGCTCTCCTCCCTTAGGAAGGAGCCGGAGGTGGGTAAAAGTATTAACAACAACCAACACCACATATCAAGCCCTCCTCCCTTGGGGAGGAGCTGGAGGTGGGTAAAACATATATGGCAGAACTACCATCACTCGTCAAAGACCTTGCGCTGATACTTGTTGTAGCAGGTTTTGTAACACTATTATTCAAGAAACTAAAGCAACCCTTAGTATTGGGATACATCGTTGCTGGGTTCTTGGTATCGCCTCACATGCCTTATCTGATGAGCGTTGTCGATAAGGCAAACATACACACATGGGCAGACATAGGTGTTATCTTCCTATTATTTGCATTGGGTTTAGACTTCTCCATAAAGAAGATACTCAAGATGGGAGCATCCCCCATCATAGCAGCCAGTACCATTATCCTCTGTATGACAACCTTAGGTATCGTCGTGGGATATAGTTTTGGATGGAAAGAGATGGACTGCATCTTCCTTGGCGGAATGCTTGCTATCAGCTCAACCACCATTATCTATAAAGCACTCAACGATATGGGACTCACACAACAAGGTTTCGTACCCACAGTGATGAGTGTTCTCATCCTTGAAGACATCCTTGCTATTGTGATGATGGTAATGCTTAGTACGATAGCCAGTGGCACCAACCTTAATGGTGCGCAACTCTTCGGTAGCATAGCCAAGATTGGGTTCTTCCTTGTATTATGGTTTGTTATCGGACTCTTCGCAATACCTCTCTTCCTTCGTTCCACACGCAAACTCCTTAATAGCGAGACCCTCCTTGTTGTGTCATTGGGCTTATGTTGTCTCATGGCTGTTATATCTACACAGGTTGGATTCAGTGCCGCTTTTGGTGCATTCGTTATGGGAAGTATCTTGGCAGAGACTATCGAAGCAGATAAAATCATTCGACTCGTCGACCCTGTCAAGAACCTCTTTGGTGCTATCTTCTTCGTATCGGTTGGAATGTTGGTCGACCCACATATCCTCATCAGCTATGCCGTCCCCATCCTCTTACTCGTTCTGACAATCCTCTTGGGGCAAGCAATCTTCGGCACAATAGGCTTCCTGCTCGGTGGTCAATCGCTGAAGAATGCAATGCGTTGCGGTTTCTCCATGGCACAAATTGGCGAGTTTGCCTTTATCATTGCTTCCTTAGGACTCTCCCTGCGTGTTATCAGTGACCACCTCTACCCAGTAGTTGTTGCTGTATCGGTTATTACCACCTTCCTCACACCTTATATGATACGTGCAGCCGAGCCAAGCTACAACTTCATCATAAAACACCTGCCGAAGAAGTGGGTGCGTCGTATCAATCACATCCAAACAGAAACTCCTGATGAGAATACAACTGGGCATAATCAATGGCATGAACTCATTAAGAAGATGCTGACGAACACGGTTATCTATGGTATTCTCTCGGCCGCCGTCATAGCCATTATGTTCTCTCTTGCACTACCAATCTGTAGGAAGTTCTCTGTTGAATGGACGGGCACGCATTGGGCTGGTAATGCTGTTTGCGGATTCTTAACCATTGCTTTCATCTCTCCTTTCTTGCGTTCCATCGTGATGAAGCAAAACCATTCTGAAGCTTTCAAGACACTATGGATGGATAGACGAATCAACCGATTGCCACTCATAGCAACCATTCTTGCACGTGTCGTAATTGCTATCAGTTTCATCTTCTACGTCTGCAACTATCTCACACGATTCCAGCATGCGTTCATTATTGCCATCGCTATCGGTGCGCTCATCCTCATGTTGCTATCAAGGCGACTGAAGGAAAGGAGTATCAAATTAGAGCGACTCTTCATACAGAACCTACGAAGTAGGGACATAGAAGCACAGGTGAAGGGTAAGAAGAAGCCGCTCTTTGCCGACCATCTCATTGATCGAGATATTCATATCAGTAACTTCAACCTACCAGAAGACTCGCTATGGGCTGGTAAGACATTACGAAGTTTGCGCCTCCGCAATCGCTTTGGCGTGCATATCAGTAGTATCCTTCGTGGCTCGCTACGCCTCAACATCCCTAATGGAGATACCATCCTCTTCCCTGGCGACACGCTTCAAGCCATTGGAAACGATGAACAGTTAACGGCACTATCAAGAGCCATCAAGTCTGAACAGCAGCCCGAAGACACCGAGATAGAGAAGCGAGAAATGAAGCTTCGCCGTGTCACCTTATCCGAATCTAGCCCTTTCATTGGCAAAACCCTCAAAGAGAGTGGCATTCGAGACAAGTATAACTGCATGGTAGTAGGCGTCGATGAAGGGCAAGATAACCTAACTCTCATCACTCCTTCCCGCTGTTTACAGGCTGATGATGTACTATGGATTGTTGGCGAAGAGAGCAATTTGGCGAAGATTCTCACGCTGAATTGAAAAACTCTCCAAGCCTTATGCTCCATACGTGCTAATTTTCTTGTCATTTGATTGGCACTGAAACGACAGCAAAGCATACAAACAACAAGACGCCTTTCTCCATTTGAGAAGGGCGTCTTGCTAAAAGGAAGTGAGCATTGCTATGATAACAACCAGGGGCATAGTCGCTTATTCATGATAGCTACTTAGTTTTGAAAGATAAAACTTCTTAAAGTCGCTCCATTTATAGTAATAAGGTGCAGAAGTCTTCGGCAATGGTAGTGTAGCTTCCTCTTCATTGAGCAAAACCTTCACAAGCGTTTCAGCCTTAGGCTTCCTCGGATTTTTATAGAACACGAATTGAATGTTAGCAGCCATAGGTACAATGCGTGTAGAACTCCAACCTTTCAGGTCAAGACTATCTATATCCGATACTCTGATGTCACTATTATTCAGATTAAGCAAACAGGTCAACGGCATCACCATCGTATCATGTCCGAAACGAAGTGTCGCACCGGGATGAGGAAGTGCCAAACAAGAATCGGCATCAGTGATAATCTTACGCAAGAGATTGCGCTGTGAAAAAGGTTGATTACCTCCACTCTGTGGTGCACTAGCATATCGCAAATACCACCAAGCATTACTACGTTCCCAAAGACGGTATAATTCTTCTGGGGTAAAGAGATTGTACAATGAAAGCGAATGGCGTATTTCCGAGTTCTGAACAATACTAGCCAGACTGAAAAGATCGAATGAGAGTTGCCCTGCATCCACTTTCTTTGCCACATATTCCTTATCCTTAAAGAGGCGAGTCATCAAAGGTTTTGTGTCAATATTG
>QWCZ01001361.1_pt1 | contig 10802 bp, 5 predicted proteins | sample 1972651 | NCBI WGS metagenome assembly QWCZ01 (sample SAMN09866695, study PRJNA288562) | Human oral metagenome isolate pre1_saliva, whole genome shotgun sequencing... | isolation source: mouth | host: Homo sapiens | place: USA: California
AGTGCTTAGCATTGGTTTCTTTTGGCTCGACAAAGGTGAGCTGGCACTCATCTTTATCTTGCAAGCGCTCATCAGTGTTTGTGCTGGTAGCATCTTTCCTTTGCTGTGGAGCATGTACGCCGACTGTGCCGATTACAGCGAATTGCAAACAGGCAATCGCGCAACAGGGCTAATCTTCTCGTCGTCTTCAATGAGTCAGAAGTTTGGTTGGGCCTTTGGTACAGCCGTAACAGGTTGGATGCTCGCCCAATTTGGTTTCCAAGCCAACACCGTTCAGTCGGCCGAAACCATTCAAGGCATCAAGATGTTTCTCTCGATATTGCCCGCCGCAGGAGCGTTACTCTCGTTGGCGTTCATCTATTTTTATCCCCTTTCTGAAACGAAGATGAAGGAAATAATCGCCGAACTAGAAGAAAAAAGGAAATGACGTTGGAGACTTTGAAAAACGAATTGCAGGCCGAACTCACCCAAAACATCTTGCCTTTTTGGCTTAATAAGATGGTAGACCATCGCCGTGGCGGCTTTCTGGGGCGCATAGACGGCCACGGCAACCCTGTGCCCGATGCCGAAAAAGGAGCGGTTCTCAATGCGCGCATACTGTGGGCCTTTGCCGCTGCCTATCGTGTTTTGGGTAAACCCGAATACTTGGAGGCTGCAACCAGGGCCAAAAAATATTTCGTGGCCCACTTTATCGACCCGCAAGAGGGTGGCGTTTTTTGGAGTTTGGATGCCCAAGGGTGTCCGCTCGACACCAAAAAGCAAACCTACGCCCTCGGTTTTGCCATCTACGGATTGAGCGAATATGCACGAGCCACGGGCGATGAAGGGGCCTTGCAGCAAGCAAAAAACCTTTGCTACTGCATCGAACGCTACGCCTTCGACAGCCTGAACAATGGTTATGTTGAGGCCCTTACGCGCAACTGGCAGCCCATTGCCGACATGCGATTGAGCGATAAGGACGAAAACGGGTCGCGAACGATGAACACGCATCTGCACATTCTCGAACCATATACCAATCTTTACCGCGTGTGGCGCACGCCACAGTTGGGCGAACGCATCGCCAACCTCATCGATATATTTCTAACGCGCCTACTAAATCCCCAAACAAATCACCTCGACCTCTTCTTCGACGACCGTTGGGAAGGGCGTCGTAACATCCAAAGCTTCGGCCACGACATCGAGGCTGTGTGGCTATTACACGAGGCTGCGTTGGAATTGGGGCAGCCTGCTGTGTTGGAAAAGGTGGAAAAGGCCATCAAAGCCATTGCCAAAGCGGCCGACGAGGGTTTGCAAACGGATGGCTCGATGGTGTACGAACGATGGACCGACATGGGCAAAGTGGACACCCAACGCCAGTGGTGGGTGATGTGCGAGTGTGTTATTGGTCATATCGACCTGTATCAACACTTCGGCGACACAGCAGCCCTCGACATTGCGTGCCGCTGTTGGCATTACACACGCCAGCATATCGTAGACCACGAACAAGGCGAATGGTTCTGGGGATGCGACGAAAACGCACGCCCAAACCTTACAGACGATAAGGCCGGCTTTTGGAAATGCCCCTATCATAATGCGAGGATGTGTTTGGAAGTGATGGAAAGAGCGTGTAAATACCGCCATTAATAGCCTTACACCCCCTTTCCTTCTTTATTAGGGAAAGGGGGTGAATAGGCTTATTTTGATATTGTAAGAAAGAATTAAATCCTTACTACATCCCTCTTTTATGGACACGTTATGGCAGTAGTTTGTTTTCTCTACCGCTAAATTCTTGCATAACGCATTCATAATTCCATCTTATCAGTTACTTTGTCTGCGTAATCGCTGCTCTATTTGTTTTCTTAGTAACCGATTTTTAATTACAACTCTCCACTTCTTACTGCTTATCTCTACACGGAGAAACCGTAAGAAATAGCTTGAATTAGCCAATAATTGTTAACGGGTGTTATGTTTTTCATTGTAAATGTATAATTTTACACAGTCTAAACAATTAATTATGTGGTGTACAGCCATATTTAATCTAACCTCATAACCATGTGGATGTGGTCTACATGTTGCCACACGCTCTCGCCAATGGTCGTTTTAAACCTCAAGATGCGATGTCCTAATATGCTGAATGCCTTAATATGCGCGAATGATGAAATAGTGATGACCTTAAAGGAGCAGAAGGTTAACTGGCAAAAACAAAAATAGAACTACAAATAACTAAGAACATATTACTTAAGTTTATACAAATGAATATTTATCAAAAACGAACGATGAAAGCGATGGGCAGACTTTTGCTCATCATGCTGATGCTCGTCCCCTTGTGTGTGGATGCGCAAACGTTAACAACAATCACTGGTTCTGTTAAAGACGGTATGGGAGAGCCTCTCGTTGGCGCTTCTGTTGTGCAGAAAGGTACATCAAACGGCACGATAACCGACCTTGATGGTAATTTTAAATTGCAGGTACCTGCTGGCGTTACACTGGTGTTTAGCTATATTGGTTTCGACGAAACCGAACTGAAAGCCACAACCAACATGGTGGTGACACTGAAAAACAATGCTAAATCTATCGATGAAGTGGTGGTTGTGGGATATGGAACGCAGAAGAAAGCTAACCTCACTGGTTCGGTGGCACAAGTGAAAATGAGCGACGTGTTGGGCGACAGACCCGTGGTGAATGCCGCTGCTGCCTTGCAAGGTGCTATGCCTGGACTTACTGTTGGTGGCGGTTCGGGACCTGGATTTGCTAAGTCGTTGAACGTGCGTGGTACGCTTTCTATCAACGGAGGCGGTCCGCTGGTGCTGATTGATAACGTTGAAGGCGACCTTAGTTCGCTTAATCCTGAAGATATTGAGAGCGTAACGGTGCTGAAAGATGCTGCCAGCTCGGCCATTTATGGCGCACGTGCTGCGGGTGGTGTAATTCTTGTTACGCTGAAACATCCTAAAAACGATGCTCGCTTTACTGCCAACTACAATTTTAATGTGGGCTGGGAAAAGTCGTTAGATAATTTGGAGCAAGCCTCGTTGATGCAGTATTTGGATGCTTATTTAGAGGCTGGCTATTCTAATTCTTACTGGGCAGGAAACGGCGATGTAAGCAAATGGCGCGACTATTTGCAAAAATATCAAGACAATCCCGCTTCGCTCTCAACTGTGGGTGATGGCATTTTTAAAGATACAGATGGCCGTGTTTATTGGCTTTCTGAGAAAAATTTGGCTAAAAACATCCTTACAACGGGTTCGATTAACAACCATAATCTCACCATTTCAGGTGGTACGGATAAGATACGTTATCGCCTCTCGGGAAGCTTAAGCCGCGAAAATGGTCCGTTGATGACCGATAAAGACATGTTTAGACGTAAAACCATCAGTGGTTTTATCTCGGCCGATATTCAAAAATGGTTCACTCAAGAGGCTACCATTACCTACACTAACTCTACTCGACAATCGCCCGAGAACGTTGGTAACATGAGTGGTTTTTATTCAACACGCTTGATAAACTATTACCCCGAGGGACTTATCCCTGGTAGTGTACTGGGTATTCCTGAGGATTTGCCTTCGCAAACGCCCTTGAATATGCTAACCCATGCACCTTCGGCACATTCCGAAATGTCGGTGCCTCGCGTGTCGTTGCGTTCTATTTTTAAGTTGATGCCTGGCTGGACCGTTACTGGCGAATACACTTATAACCGTACCGACGAGCATTACCAGTTTTATTCCAACAGATTTAGGTTTGCCGATGTGCAGTTGGCTGCTAAATACTCAACCGAAAAGGGACAAGATTATTATCGCATGAGCGAATCTACCACCAAATACAATGCTTTAAACGTGTTTACCAATTACGAACACAACTGGGGAGCACATGCTTTTAAGGCCATGGTGGGCTTTAACCAAGAAAAATCGTTCTACCGTTATTTCTATGGCAACGTACTTGCACAAGCTGTTCCCACCGTACCTTCGTTTGCTGGTGGCACTGGTGAGAAAACCATCGACGATAAATACTCTGAATACGCCATCCGAAGCGGCTTCGCACGTTTGAACTATGCCTTTATGGACCGCTATTTGCTTGAGCTAAATGGGCGTTATGATGGCTCTTCTAAGTTTCCTAAGAATCATCGCTTTGGCTTTTTCCCCTCTGTGAGCGTGGGATGGCGCCTTGGTCAGGAAGGATTTATGAAGTGGGCTAGCAGTTGGCTTGATGATTTTAAATTGCGTGCTTCGTATGGCTCGGTTGGTAATCAGCGTATTAGTCCCTATCAGTTCTCGCCTGTGATGAGCCTGCACAGCAACGGAACTTACATCCTTGATGGCGAAGGTAAAACCACTTACATCACCTCGCCTGGACTGGTGAGCCGCAATTTTACGTGGGAAAAGGTTACCACGCTTAACGTGGGATTTGACCTCTATGCTTTAAACAACCGACTTACTGCCACCTTCGACTGGTTCGACCGTAGAACAACGGGTATGTTGGCTGCAGGAATTGAAATTCCTAAAGTGGTGGGAACAACTGCTCCCTTGCAGAATGTGGCCGACATGAAGAACAATGGATGGGAATTGAATGTTACATGGCGCGACAAAATTGGGGATTTTAGCTATCATGTTGGTTTTAATATCTACGACAGTCAGGCCGAAATCACCAAGTTTAACAACGAGTCGCGTCTGCTTTCTCAATATTATAAAGGTAGAAAGATTGGCGAAATATGGGGTTATGAGGCCGATGGCTATTACACCATTAACGACTTTAATGTCGACGATGCTAAACACAAAACCTGGACGCTGAAAGAAGGCGTGGTGAAAATTAATGGTATTAACCCTCAACCAGGTGATGTGAAGTTTAAAGACCTGCGTCAAGATGGCGTTATCAATGCTGGTGATAATACGGTTGACAATCCAGGCGACCGCAAAATTATTGGTAACGATGCTGCTCGCTATCAGTTTGGTGCAAGCTTAGGGGCGGCCTATAAAGGGTTGAGCTTGGAAGTGTTGCTGCAAGGCGTGGGCAAACGCGACTATTGGCTTGGCGGTGCGGCAATGTTCCCCTTTGGTGGCGCTGGAGCTGGCGACGCTGTGTTCCAAGCACTCTATGCCAATCAAACCGATTACTGGCGCGCTAAGAGCTACGACCCCACAAGTAGCGATTACATGGTGCCCGTAAATGCCGATAGCAAGTTGTTCCGCATCTACGATCAGGGCAACAACGTTGGCTCTAACACCCGCGTAAGCGACAAGTATCTGCAAAACGCTGCCTACTTGCGTATTAAGAACATAACCCTCTCATACACCTTACCTAAAGATTGGGTGCAAAGAGCGTTCTTGCAAGATGCCAAATTCTATCTCAGCATCGAAAACTTGGCTACGATAACCAGCCTACCCGAGGGCTATGACCCTGAAGGAAGAGCTGCTTCGACTACGGCTAACGCGCTGAGCAACGGCATTTCATGGGGCTATCCCTATTATCGCACCATCTCTTTGGGTGCAAGTATCACATTCTAATCATAACAAGTATTTATGAAAAAGATATTAACTGCCATCTGTGTTGCAGCAGCAACGCTAACGGCGTGCAACGATAATTTTCTAGAGAAATATCCCTTGACCGACCTCACCGAAGAGAATGCGTTTAAGGAATACGATAACTTCAAGGCCTTTATGAACCCTTGTTACGAGATGTTTACCAATACCACCATTTATACCAGTATTAATAATAGCTATATGAATGCCCAGTTTGCTGGCGACTGGTATGGCGGAATGGTGACTCATCGCGACAATGCACGCAACCCTTATGCTTATCAAACCATCACTGCAACTGCTGATGGGGGTGGTTGGGATTTTGGGTACATCCGCAGAATTAACATCATGCTCAGTCATCTTAACGATGGCGCACTTACCGAAGCGCAAATTGCTCACTGGCGTTCGGTGGGCTATTTCTTTTCGGCTTATTGGTACATGGAACTCATTGACCGCTTTGGAGATGTGCCATGGATTAACAATGTGCTGGATGATAACTCACCCGAAAGCTATGGACCACGCACACCGCGTGCCCAAGTGGCCGACAGCATCGTGGCTCGACTCGAATATGCTGCTGCTAATATAGGCAATTTCAACGATGGAGATAACACCATCAACGCTAATGTTGTGAAGGCTGCACTCTCGCGATTCTTACTTCGCGAAGGTACATGGGCCAAATACCACGGACTGAACGAACCCTATGAAAACTATTTGCAAAAATGTTTGACTGTTTCGCAAGAGTTGATGGACGCTTATCCCACCCTTTATAAAGGAGAAGACAAGAAAAACCAACCTGCAACAGGCTATGGCGAATTGTGGACCACCGAAAGCCTTAAGGGTAAACCTGGCGTTATCTTCTTTAAAGAATTTGTTAATAATGTGCTGATGAATCGTTATAACGACTTTGAACATATTGCTGCTAACGCTGCTGATGTGCCTCAGTACACGGTTGACCTCTTCTTAATGAAAAATGGTTTGCCTATCGCTAACAGCATTTCGGGCTATCAAGGGGGGAAGGGCAAAGATATGTGGGACACATTTGCCGACCGCGACCCTCGTCTTTACCAAAATATTCAACCTCCTTATGTTGTTGCACCTCATGGCGGTGCACACGATAATGTTAACTCTTTCTTGAAATGGAGATTTTTGAAGGCTGGTGACAATAACCAAGGACACATTGTTACGGCCGATGAGGCTGCCAAATATCGCTTCTATATCGATTATATGGGCGCTAACGAGAAATGTTTGCGTGGTGGAACTTTCGGAGGCGAGGGAATGAAGAGATGTCCCGGACAAAACTGGGGCGCTTCGCTCACACCCGTTAGTCCAAACCTTACAACCGACTCGCGCGTGCCTTACATGCGCTGCCGCACTGGTTACTACTTCTGGAAAAACTATGATATGTGGGAATTCTCCACTGGGTCTTCTGCGTTCTGTACTGCCGATAAACCTATTTTCAAAATCGAAGAGGTGTTGCTCAACTATGCCGAAGCCGCATGGGAACTACAAAGGTTTGATCAAGCCGTTGCTGATAAAACCATTAACAAACTGCGCGAACGTGCTGGCGTGGCAAACATGACCGTGGCTGACATCAACGATAGCTTCGACCCCAACCGCGATAAAGGCAATGCGCCTTGGTGGACTGGCAACGGCGGTAAATTTGGCAACTACAACGTTGACCCCGTGCTATGGGAAATACGTCGCGAACGCCAAATAGAACTCTTTGGCGAAGGCTTCTCTTTCTACGATGTGCGCCGATGGGCAAAAGCGGCTTACTATGTTAACCGACAACCCTGCGGTATGTGGACCACTGCCACTGATAATATCTATGCACCAAAGAACAATGCCTATACGGGACAGTTCGTAGATTACGAAGCAATCATGAACACGGGTAAGGCTGTGGCCGAGAATAATAGCGCTGGCAATGGCTGGATTTACACCTATGAGAGCCCACTCGTGCAGGGAGGATGGTTGGATACCTATTACTTGAGCATGGTTCCCACCAGTCAAATTGTGCTGAATAAGCAGCTAACACAAAACCCTGGTTATAATAAACTATTTGGCTTGGGCGAATAAAGCGAGCAACAACTGTATATAATCATCGTTTTACAAAGCACCTGCAGCCTGTTTGCTGCTTTCTATCACCTTGCCAATTGATGGATTAAGTCTTTGTGAACAGCGAATTAGCAACGCAAAAAAGGGGATGTGTCTCTGTGGCACATCCCCTTTATTCATAAATATGTGTTGTCTACCCTCTGTTTCTTTTACCGTGTTTTACGCCTTTGTTCTTACCGATGATGAACGCTTCTCCTCTCTTATTTGTTAATTACGGTGTGATTATTTTACAAAACGCGTTTTTTTCTCCACTCATTCTAGCTAAAACATTAGCTCAAAAACATGCTTTTAACCCCTTTTTATAGTCTCTCTGCGTTTTGTTTTACATCGATTTTCAATCCATTCGCTGTATTTAGCACCATTTTACCTTTCTATTTTTGTGTTTCCTGCAAATTTTTCACCGCCCAAAGATCAAGTTTAGTAGCTAAAAAGTCACTTTATTTGGTTGGTTTTGCTTGTTGTCGGTGCCGTTTGATATGTGTTTGTAAATATTTAAGCGCTAAAATACACGCGTTTAGCACCATTTCGCCTTGCATTTAGCAGCAAAACACCCTGCATTTAGCAGCAAAACGCAATGCATTTAGCACCAAAACGCAGTGCATTTAGCAGCAAAACGCAACGCGTTTTGGTGCATATTACACAGAATTTTGTCTTAAATAATTGTTTTATTGGCCTAAAGTATAGATTTTGTATCGAAAACTACCGTTGTGGGCAGCTACCATAAAAGTGTTATTTTCATCCCAACAAACCTTCGCGAGAATCGAATATTTGCGAGCGAGTTAGCTCTTGCTGGCCAAGGATGGCGTTTTTAGTGTTAAAATCTTTTCTGAAAACGTTACACTTTATTCAGCGCTATAATTCAAATCCTAAATATAACGATGAATACGCATATAAGTTGTGCCAGTTCGGGATAAGTATTTGCTTAGAATAGTTCCAATTGCCTACTCTTTTCAATGCGCACCGGCAGTGCCTCGGGCTTATTCTCGAAGAAACAGTATGCAGCTAATGCCGCACAAAGATTCATGAGGAAGTTATGTACTACGTGCCATATACGTTTGTGTAGGCATTTCGGAGATAACAAACAACTCTCAATTTAAAGAACCCTTAAAAGTCAAGACGACTTCTTTATTAATTTATGCCCACAGCGTGTACAATTTGCCTAGTTTTTTCCTACTTTTGCATTGTTGGTCGATGCCTTTATACGGTAAAGTCCTTGATAATACAAAACCAATAGGATATGGAAATGAACATTAAAGAGATGTTGGCACAACTTGCCACCACCACACAAAAGACTGAAATAGAAAACGTGCTGCAACAAACCACAGCCCAACTGTTACACCATTATAAAATACGTGCACGCGAGGTGGAACTCTATCCCATCGAACTAGAAAGTTATTTCTATCGCGCAGGCGTGTTCGAAGACCCATACGTGCACACCAACGAACTGCAAGCTAACCATTTTGGCGAGCTTTATGTGCACCGCCGAGGCAAAGAAGCCAGCTCGCCTTACAAGATGGACAATCGCGTTTGCATGGGCATATCGCTCTCTGTAAACGCAAACTATTATTATTCGGCCCTTATTCGCAGTGCGGTGTTTGCCGACGGCAGCATGGTTTTCGGCCCAAACAATGTGCTGATGCACTTCATGCGTGGCGTAAACGCATCAGCCAACCTCCTTGATGCCCACTTCTTCGACACGCATCACGCAGGCACATTCGCGCTTGCGCCCCTCTTTCATTGTGTTGAGGGTCAACAGGTGCTGTTTGAAGTAGATGCCGCTAGCGACCCGCGCGACAAGTCGTACTTGATGTACGGTAGCCGAATAGGTCTTGGCGATACCGACCCGCACTACCAACAACTGCCCTTACGCGCCGCCATAGGCAAGCTTTCCACACCCTTCGCCTTCAAAGAGAAAACCCAACTGCTGAACAACTATTTGGCTGAACGCAAACTAAGGGGCGATGCTGCAAAACTACTGGCGAAAGAAATGCGCCAAGAGTGTGCATCGACAGGTGTTTAACAAGGGGGAAAACCAACAGCACACAAAGCACTTCGTAGATGCCGTTTGCCCACATCTGGCTTTCTCCGCCTAGGCGCGGAGGCACAGTAACGGCCACAATAATTAGCGCATACCACCAAAAAGCACCGCGCACCTTCGCTTACGAAACACGCGCGAAAGCAGCAAACCCGCAGGGAAGGCAAACATAACGCGGAGCAATCCGCCCCATAAACCATAGTTGCCGAAGGTCCACCCTGCGCCTAGATTGCCATACTCGTTGGTTATGGCATAGCCAAACAGCGCGCCACCTGTGGCGAATACCAGCATGGCGCGCCAACGCGTAGACAACTTGCGAATGGCCAACACATAGAGTAGGTTGGCTATATATTCGAAAAACAATGACCATGAAGGCCGTCAGCTCGAAGAACACGCGGGGCATGAGTTCCACGAAACGCGTGTAGGACACGGCCTTAGGGAAGTAGTTTGCCAAATGCTCCTTGATGAAGAAGAGGTAATAGTGCATGAAGGTGCGGAAAGAGCCAAAATGGTAGCACAACAGGATGGTCATTATTTCGCTCTTGTACATCTGCCCTTTACGGTTTCGCATGCGCTTATATCCCTCGTCTATGGGGCGATATGTAGGTTTTTAGTTAACTCGGCATCTACATTCTTGCAGAACTCATCTAATATACAAAATATTTCTGTAACCTTGTCTGTGGTAATCATCGCTATATATATTGTAAGTTATTGATTAACAACTATAAAGCTACAAAATGATAGCGAGATTACCAACTTTGTAGGGCACTTTTTTATCCCGAACTGGCGTAGACAATATTTTCCTCGGCAAGCTCCTTCAGGCCGTGCCCCACGGTGTCGGCACCAGGTCACAGCGTATCAGGTCTCTGCTTGAACTGCCCTATAAGTACATTGATGTCCTCAAGGCATTCTCCGCCACAAAGGTTGCTGAAGAAGAGAGAGCCCAGGATGCTTCCATAACTGAATGCCTTGCCGCTACTTCCACGTCTGTCCAAACGGATTCGGTAAGTTTTTCAAAGCCCAGCTTTGAGAAAACCTCCATAATATAATAGATTCCATCGAAAGAAGTGATATTCTCGTTTTTAATTGCTACCTTTGTCATGTCAGTTTTTTGCTTACTTGTTATGTTTGCAGCACCAAGATAGGTGAAATTTCTGACA
>QWCZ01005152.1_pt1 | contig 10799 bp, 8 predicted proteins | sample 1972651 | NCBI WGS metagenome assembly QWCZ01 (sample SAMN09866695, study PRJNA288562) | Human oral metagenome isolate pre1_saliva, whole genome shotgun sequencing... | isolation source: mouth | host: Homo sapiens | place: USA: California
CCCTTCGTTATGAAGGACGGAACGCGCCTGACGTTTAATCTCCCGGATCGCTTCTTGCAGTTGAATGAGGAGATTACGGCGCAGGCGCGCGGTCAGGTGGAGCTGCCGGGCGAAGTAGCGACGCAAGGGGTGAGAGACAGATACCTGATCAACTCTCTCTACGAAGAAGCGATCACCTCCTCCCAGATGGAGGGGGCGTCGACCACAAGGCGTGATGCGAAAAAGATGCTCCGAGAAAAGAAGGATCCACGCACTCGCTCGGAGCGGATGATCCTCAACAATTTTCTCGCTCTCGAATATGTGCGTGCTCACCTGGGTGAGGAGCTCACTCCTGCATTCATCTGCGGGGTCCATCGCATTGTGACGGATGGGACGCTCGACGAAGCGGAGGATGCAGGGCGCCTGCAGCACCAGGGCGAAGAGCGAATTCGTATCTATGGGAGTGAAGGCCAGGATCAGCTGCTGCATGTTCCGCCGCCAGCCGAAGAATTGCCTGAACGACTCAAGCGTCTGTGCGACTTTGCCAATGGCGTGGGGGAGTATGCGACGCAATACGTGCCGCCGCTTGTGAGGGCGCTCGTTGTTCATTTCATGATGGTCTATGACCACTACTTCGTCGATGGTAACGGGCGCACGGCCCGCGTGATTGCGCAGTGGGTGATGCTGCGCGAAGGCTTCTTTCTCATGGATTTTGTCCCGGTGTCGAGGCTTCTGCGCAAAGCGCCTGCCAAGTATGCGCGCTCGTTCCTTGAGGTTGAGCAGGATGAAGGGGATCTCACCTACTTTCTGATCTGGCATGCGCAGATTATCCTGCGTGGAATCTGTGAGCTGCACGATTACCTGGCGAGAAAGTCCAAGGAAATGGAACAAGTGAAACATCTCCTGAGGCTCACCGATCTCAATAATCGACAGATCGGGGTCATTGAGGAAGCGTTAAAGGACTCTGCTATCACTGTGACAGCTGCATCACATGCGGACAAGTTCAGGGTGACGCTGCAGACGGCGCATGCTGATCTGCGCGGTCTTGAGGACGGGGGATACCTGATGCGTACCAAGCGCGGCCGTAGCTTCGAGTGGTACCCGGTCACAGATCTCCAACGCCGGGTTCGGGGTGTCGATGCGTAGTGCGAAGTTCCATGATCGCCGTGGTCGTTAGGTTGTGCGACGCAGCGTGGGGATCTTGTTACAAGAACTGTTGCAACAGGCAACTTCTAGTTGCTTCAAATTTGATCCAAATTAGAAGCAACTAGAAGTAAGGCTCCCCGTGCCGTCGTACCTCGGTGTCGCTCATGACCCGGCCTCGTGCAGAGTGAGGCGCAGTCAACTCGCGGTGTGCATCTGAGTGCCACCACGGCATGTGCAAAGAGGCGCGAACCCGGCGCACATCCCCAGCCTCAGGGTCGAGGCCCGGAAAGATAGCGCTTAGATCAGATCCTTCTTCTCCATGTACTTCATGGCCAGCCAGCCAAACGGGATGCGCCCGTAGAAGGTGACGAGACGGTAGAGCAGCGCGGTGGCAATCGCGACCGAGGAGGAGACGCCCGCGACTGTCAGACCCGAGGTGAGTGCCGTTTCGACGGTACCGATACCACCCGGGGAAGGGATGAAGGAACCCGCCGCGTTCGCGGTCAGGTAGGTGATAGCAACCGTTGAGAAGTTCAGCGAGCCACCCATGGCGACCATGGCGGTCCAGAACGCGCCCACGTAGCCGATGTTCATGAGTAGGTTGCCAGCCACGACGGCGGTCAGGCGACGAGGTTGTCCGATGATCCACAGGAGACGTGGGTAGACCTGCTGCCACGTCGGCTCGATCTTGGCCCAGATCCAGCGGCGTACCTTTGGGACGGCCACGATGACGCCGACCGCGAGCATGACGACCGCGACGACCGCGAGGATCGTGCCGTAGGGGAGTGAGACGGACAGGGACGAGCCTGCGCTGACCATGACGAGCAGCAGGAGGATGATCGTGATGAGCGCCTGCGAGATCTGCATGAGCGTCACCGTCGTCACGGCAGCGGCGGTGGGGACGCGGCGCTTGCGCAGGTAGCGCAGGTTCAGGGCAGCGGGACCCACACCGGCGGGTGCGACGACCGTGATGATCGAGGCGGCCACCTGCGCGATGAGGGTGTCGCCGAAGCGCAGCTTCTCGGGGGACAGGGCCATGAGCGGCACGGTCGAACCCACCCAGATCAGGCAGGCTAACACGGCAGACGCGGCCATCCACCACGGGTTTGCACTTTTCACCGTGGAGACGAGGTCGTTGAAGTTGAGAGAGGAGACGACGATGAAAACCGCGATGAATGCGACCGCGATCGTGAAGATCGTGCGCGGGCGGAAGCGCTGTAGGTCGGCTGTCGGGGCGGACTCGGCCTCGGAGTCGCCCACGAGGGCGGCGCGCAGATCACTGAGCAGATCGGATCGGCGCAGCATCTGGTTCACCGAGGCGGGCAGGACCGGCTTCTGGATGACGGGCGCGCACGCGATGAGGGTCTCGTCGCCGACGCAGCGTCGACCGGCCTCAAGCGCACGTTGGGGACCCACTGCCAGGGCGGTCAGGACTAGCATCTGGGCGATGTCGATGGACTGGTTGAGTTCAGTCGTCGCGACCTCGCCCGAATCCCAGTCGAGCAGCCACACGTCGGAGGACGCGTCGACGACGACAGCCTCGGGCGTGAGGGCGCGGTGCGAAATGCCCCGCGTGTGCGCGTACTGCAGCTGTTCCCACGCACGATCCAAGACCTCGTCCGAGGCCCGCTCGCCGAGCTCCGTCAGCGGCGTCGTTGGGGGCAGGGCGGAGAGCACCATGATGATCGAATCGTTCGCCGAGGCGATCGCGATGGGTTCTTGCGTGAAGACGCCGGCGCGCAGAGCCTGCAAGGTTGTGAACGAGGAGCGTTCCGCCTGGGCCTTGAGGGAGGGGGAGATCCATCGGCTGATGCCACGCAGGCGCAGGTTGTTCCACATCTCGAGGAGGGTGCCGGTCAGCTCCTGGCCGGGGTCCATGACGATGAGTTCGTAGGTCAGCTCGGTGTCGCTCCACACCTGGTAGTGGCGGTTGTGGTCGGGGTCGGGGCGTTGCGTGATGGTGACGCCCATGTCGCCCAAGTCGGCGGGCACCTGTGTGAGGCGTCCGCGGGCGTTCTCGGCGACTGCCCACGTGGACAGCGGTTCGGTGGTGGTGTCCAGGTCGGTGCGCACGATCCGCGAGGGCGTGATGCCGATGCTGAGGAGCGCCTCGACGAGGGTGACCCCCTTGGCTCTCTGGTCGTCGTAGCCCATGATCCAACGCGAACCCGAGCCGAACGCACGGCCGATGAACACAGAGATGAATGCGACGGGCAGGGTCATCGAGGAGCGCAGGACGCCTAGGATCAGGATGACCCACACGCCTGTCCAGCCCCAGCGAATGGCTCTCATCGATTGGGCTTCGCCTGCTGAGGTGAACATGGCGCACAGGGTGACGAGTACCAGGTTGATGGCGATCACGAAGCCGCTCCTGTGGCCCTGTGTGGCGATGAGCCGGTCCACGCTCAGGGGGATGGTGAGGTAGACGGGCAGCAGACCGGTGAGGATGGCGATGATCCAGCCGCCGACGGCGGCGACGACGCTCGTGACGATGACCTGGATGATGGTGTGCAAGCGTTTTCTCAGCGCAAGGGAGATGATCACCATGATCGGCGTGATCAGGATGATGAGGCCCTCAACGAGGTTGACGGGCAGGATCAGGATCTGGCGGATGAGCTGGAATTGCAGGACGTCCATGGTGACGCCGCGCGTCGTGGCGCTGGCGACGGTGCCGATGGTCCAGATGATGAGGATTGCGAGGATCGAGATGACGACGTCGATGACGTCCTCGCGCCTGCGCTGGATGGTGAAGATGTGGTCGGCGATGTAGGCGGGCCTGGGGAGGCGGAGCCTGCGGGCGGGGACGGGAAGCGCGACCTCGCCGTTTTTGGCGCGCACGACCGCGTCCGAGGCAGGGGTGGCCAGCGCGTCCGCCGTGTCCTTCTCGGTGGGCGAGTCGGTCGGGGTGGGCGCGTGATCGGTCGTGGCTCCGTCGTGGTTCGCGCGTGTCGTCTTCCGGGTTCTCGCTGTGTTGGCTGCGGCGGACGCAGCGACGGTGACGGGGGTGGGGACGGCGGCGATGTCGGTCTGGTCGACGGACGTTGCTATCGTCTTGGAGGCCTCGTTCGTGGCGGCGCTGGGACCGGTCTGCTCGGGCGCGGGGGGTTCGGGCGTAGGCGGCTCGGTAACCATGCGTACGCCGGAGCCGGCTTCGGGCGCGGGTGGCGGGAGAACGGGGCCGCTCGGTCTTGCGGCCTCCTCATCGTCGGGGAGGGGAGGAGGGAGGATGGGACCCCTCGGTGTCGCGGCCTCCTCATCGTCGGGGAGTGGTGGAGGGAGGATGGGGCCCCTCGGTGTCGTGGCCTCCTCATCGTCGGGGAGCGGAGGAGGGGGCGCGTCGATGATTGCCGAGGCGGGGGGTGGGGGAGCGGGACTCTGCAGCGCGTTGACGGTGACGACCGGCGAGACGATGGCCGACTCGGGCACGACGATGGGGTCGAGGATTTCAGTCTTGTCTTCGGGGCCAGGGATGTCCGGTTTCTGGGCAGGGGCTGTCGTGGTCCCCGCACCGTTGATCATGCCCATCAGGTCATCGACCCCTAGTGAGGACGGATCCTCCGCGGAAGAGGGGACGAACAGGATGTTCGTATCGACAACTGGGGGGCTGTCGTGTGACTCCTTGCGCTTCCTCATAGTGACCATCCTATATTCGCGGTCAACAAAGGTAGGGTTAGGGGGACATATTCCCGGCAGAAAAGGGCCTTATCGTGACATGGTCTACACTCGCGGAAGCATCGGATCCGTCGATGCTTGACACAGTTATCGAGTGGTTTAAGAATCCTGAGACACTCCTAGTCGCTATGGGGCCGTGGGTCCTGTGGGGAACGATGCTCATCGTTCTTATCGAGTCCGGTGTTCTCTTCCCGGTTCTTCCGGGCGAGTCCCTGCTGTTCACTGCCGGTTTGCTGCACGACCGCCTCGGTCTACATCTGCCCACTCTCATTGCCATGGTCGTCGTCGCCGCCTTCATTGGCGCGCATCCTGAAGACCGAGCACTTGGAGAAGGCTGAGCATTACTTCACGAACTATGGTGGACGATCACTCGTCATCGGCCGTTTCATTCCCTTCGTGCGCACCTTCATTCCGATCGCCGCGGGCATGGCCCGCTACCCCTACCCGAAATTCCTGGTATTTAACACGTTGGGTTCCATCCTCTGGGGTGCTGGCTTCATCCTGGTCGGCTCGCTCCTGGGCAACGTGCCTTTCGTGCACGACAATCTGACGCTCATCCTGGGTGTCATCATCCTCGCGTCGGTCCTACCCGTCATCATTGAGATGATCGGCAAGCGTCGATCCTCTGCTGAGAAGGAGTAACACGTGCTGGCCTGGTGGATGCTGGTTCCGACCCTGCTGGCCATGATGGTCGCCCTGGTGCTGCCGGGGTTCATGTGGCTGCGCGCGGGGGTGCGCTCGTCGCTCGTCGCAATCGGGGCGGCACCGGCGTTCACCTTTGGCCTGATCACTGTTCTGACGCTCCTCTATCCGGCGCTCGACATCCCGTGGGAGGCTTCCACGGTCATGCCAGTCCTCGGCATGAGCGCCGTCGGCGGTGCGGTCGCGTGGGGCCTCAGCTACTTTCACCGAGTTAACGGTGGATTTGCCCTCAACGGGGTGCCTTTCCGCCGGTTGCAGATCCAGCGAACCCCGTCCAGCAGTGGGATCCGACGTTCCATCAGAATGGCGTTCACGCGATCCTCTACGGCAAGGATGCCAGCCCTTTCGGTGGTCTCCATGAACTCTACGGTGGGCGGCGCGTCTACTACCCGACGGGCTGGCACGCGTTCGTCGCGCTCTTCGCCCGCTACGACTCGGTTGTCCAGGCTTCCAACGTGTCCTCCCTGGCCCTCATGGCCGTGTGGGTGATCGGCCTGGCGGCTCTGGTGTCCGTGCTGACGGGTTCGCGCACGGCCCTCCTTGCGACTCCGATCATCGGCGGCATGCTGCACAACATGCCGGCGGACGCGCTGACCATGTATAACCAGTGGCCCAACTCGACGGGCACGGTGCTGGTCCCTGGCCTTGCTGCGGCCTTCATCGTCGCCGGTCGGCGCGCGGCCGCGGACCTGCGTTTCGGGGATGGCATCCGGTCTTTGACCCGCCGCATCCCCCAGGTTCTCTTCCTCCTCGTAGGCTGCCTCGGCCTCGTCGGTGCGCACCCCAGCGCTGCCTTCTCCCTCCTGGCTTTCCTAGCCGCGCCCCTTCTGTCTTCCATCGTCTTTTTCGCGTGCTCTGCGCTGGCGCGTGAGGGCCGAGGCCAGCTCACCGCCATCCTGTGGGTCGGCGTCGGCCTCGCTGTCCTCGCCCTACCCCTGATCGCGCTCGCCTCACCGAAGATCCAAGCGATGGGCCGCTACCCGCGTCGAGGCAGTGGCTGGGGCGAAGCCTTCTCGCATGGACTCCTGCCCTACCCGCCGTTCGCGCAGACGACGAGCACGACGTGGTGGACGCTCATCCAGGTGATTCTCCTCGTCGCAGGTATCGTCGTCACCGCTCGCCTCCACACGTTGCTGCGACGCCCCGACCCGGTCGATGACCTGGCCGACGAGGCCCATCTGGACATCGACGGTCGCGAGATTGAGACTATCCGACTGATGGATCGCAAGGAAGCCGCTCCGATGCCGGCCTGGCCTCTCGTCTCTTACCTGATTCTCGCTGTCCTCACCGGGCTCGCCTACGCCCCCGACTCCGCGCTGCGCACCTTCCTGCTCGCCCCCTGGTACAAGGACGGGCGGCGCATTATGGGCGTCGAGGACATCGCGCTGGCTGTCCTCATGGCCGTCGGCGTCGCGGCTATCGTCCACGGCATTCACGCGGCATGGGCAGTTTCTCTGCGTCGCATCCTGGCCGAGCGCAGCATCGAGGACGACGTCGAGGACGATCTCGCTCGTCGTCCTCCTGTCCGGCCTCGGTGCGATTGACGCCCGTGACTCCGCCGTCGCCTACGTGTACGACCCGACGCGCCTGGGCAAGCCCGGAATGGCTGTCAAGGGCGAACTCGCCATGCTGCGCCGCATGCAGTACACGACAGCCCCCGACGCCCTCGTCGTCGGCGACCCCATCGCGGGTGCCGCCTATTCGGAGCTGCTGGGAGGCCGCAAGGCCGTTTTCCCCCAGCTCAGCACGGTCAACGGCGACGGGGTTTCGCAGAAAGTCCTCACCCAGCACTTCCGCGATATCACGACCGACCCCGAGGTCTGCGAGGTCGTGCGCAACCTTGGCATCACACACTTCTACGAGGAAGAAGACGGTAGCTACTACAACTTCTTGCGCTCGAACCGCAACCCCGGTTTCTATGGCGTCGACACGTCCAGCGGCTTTGAGCTGGTCGACGCGGGCGGTACCGCGAAGCTGTGGAAGATCACCGCATGCGGTTACGTCACCCCCGGCGGCGGCAGTCAGGCCTTCGCGGACGGGATCCGCTCCACCCAGCCGGGTGCCGATGACCCGGAGGAACACCGGTCCGGCGACGAGTAGGCCACAATACGCCCCTGAGCTGGGACTGAGTGCGCCCGCCTCCGTCGCGTGTCGATACCCTTGACGCTATGACGACGAACATTCCCGGCCCCGCGCCCCTTGGTGACAAGCTCCGCATCGCGTTCCTCGGACCCTTCGGTACTTTTACCGAACAGGCCGTCCACCAGGTCGCGCCCGCCGGTGCCGTCCTCCTGCCGATGACGAGCGCCCCGCAGGCGCTTGCGGCTGTGCGTCGCGGCGAGGCCGACCGCGCCGTCGTCCCGATCGAAAACTCCATCGAGGGCGGCGTGAACGCGACCCTCGACTCCCTCTCGCACGGCGATCCCCTCGTGATCGTCGCCGAAATGCACGTCCACGTCGTCTTCCAGCTCGCAGTCCTGCCGGGCACGCGCGCTGAAGACGTCCGCCGCATCGGCACGCATCCGCACGCGTGGGCGCAGTGCCGCGGCTGGGTCGAGAGTACCTTCCCGGGCGCGATCCACGTGCCCGCGACCTCGACGGCGGCGGCCCGCCTACCGGCGCGGACAAGACGACCATCCAGGTGGCCCTGCCCGTCAACGAATCGGGCGCTCTGCTGACCCTCCTCGAGCAGTTCTCAGCGCGCGGCGTCGACCTCTCGCGCATCGAGTCGCGCCCGAGCGGCGACGGCCTCGGCAACTACACCTTCAGTATCGACATCGTTGGGCACATCCGCGAGGAACGCGTCCAGGCGGCCCTCGTCGGCCTGCACCGCTACTCGCCGGAGGTCCGTTTCATGGGGTCCTACCCGCGCGTCGACGGCGTGCGTGCAGCCGTTGTCCCCGGGACGACGGACGAGGCGTTCCGTGCGGGTCGCGCGTGGGTCGCGGACCTGCTGCGCGGCGGCGACGGCACGGGCAAGACGGGCGGCTCTGCCCCCTCCTGGCCGCTGACCTGACGCCCGTCCCACCCGAGTGCGCCTGCGCTGGGTACACAGACGCTGCCCCGGTGATTCCGGGCGCATATGAAGCAGGCCCGCACCACTTAGCAACAAGCTTAAACGTGGGGCAGTGGTGACACACGCACGGATCGGGGTCGGGGCACGCTGTATCACGGAGTGGGTCAGCTGGGCAGTAGCTCCATCCACGTGCGCTCGGCGGGCACAGCCACGTCCAGTGCGCCGGCCTGCATGCGCACGTGCATCGTGCGGGCCAAGCCGATGGCGTCGCCGTCCACCTGGCACACCTGCGGTTCGGTGGCCGTCACGGACGCGCCTTTCGCCTGGCGGAATGCGACCGTGCCTGTCGACACGGGCAGGTTGATGGGACGCAGACCAATCAACTGACCCAGCATCTTCCACGTGACATCCGCCCAGCCGAGCAGGCCGACGTGCGCGTCGACCGCGATGACGTCGATGAGTCCGTCCGACAGGTTCGCATCGGGAGCGAGGACCAGTAGTTTCAATTCACCGGCGTTCGCAAACATGACCGAGCGTGCCTCGATGCGCGTGACTTCATCCGCCGACGAGCGTGGAGAATCTTGACGACCGGAGGGGGCTGCGGCCTCGTCGACGGTCCGCCCGGACAGTTGGTTGCTCACTCCCAGCGGGTCGGGCGCGGTGGCGATGGGGGACCGCAGCATCAGGCGCGCCTTCATGCGCGGCACGCCCATCGCGCCCAGTCCCGCCCACACGTAGGCGATCCACCCGATGCGCTTCTTTAGCTCAGGGTCGGTGTCCGCCATCGTCGCGCCGTCGTAGCCCATGCCTGCGATGACGAGGCAGGCGTATTCATCGGTGCGTGGCTCGATGGACGAGGCCGTGGCGGGTTCGCGTTCCTCATCCTCAGTGCGGTGGGTGGCTTGGCGGGCAGCGTCGCGTAGCGCCCCCTCGGCGGGAAGGGACGAGGGTTTGGTGGCGTTCTCGACGCGCACCCACGCCAGGTCCACGAGCCGATGGTTGGCGTCCAGGGCAACGGCGAGTGCGTGTTCGGGGTCATCAGGAATGGAGAGGTTGCCCGCCAGGACGTTGCCGGTGCCGACGGGGATGATGCCCATGCGCACGCCCGACCCGGCCATGCCGGCCGCGACCGCGCGCACGGTCCCGTCTCCACCGGCGGCGATGACGACGGACGCGCCTTCTTCGAGGGCATGCACGGCCTGCCCGGTGCCGGGGTCCTCGCGTGTGGTCTCGCGCCAGTGCACGTGGTCGATGCCAAGTTCCTTGGCCTTGCGGTTAATGAGGTCCTTGAAAGCTTGTGGATCGTCGTGCTTCGAGGGGTTCATGATGATCCATGGACGAGGCCTGCCGCGCTCCGGGTCATCCGCCGTTGACGGGATGGAAAGTGCCTGCCGTCTGCGATGACGTCTGGTGAGCGCTGTGACAGCGCGCGCGACTCCGATTGCTCCGGCTCCTGCAGCGGCTGCGAGTATCCACGGTGTAGCGTCCATGTACACATCTTAGTCTGCCTGTGGATTAAGGGGTTGTGGACAGGCTGTGAAAGCTCTTTGCGTTGCGTTCTATGGCGGCTGTGACCAGCTGTTGTGCAACGATGCTCATCGTTATCCACACGGTTATTCACAAGAGGTGGATAACCTTTGGTATTTCTGTGAATTGAACGGATGGTTGGTGCATAACCCTGGCCTGTGCTGTGGATTAGGCATCCGGCACGGTGGGGGACAGAGCCGGTCCACCTGGCATAGGATGGTTCCATGATTGATGTGCGTGCCCTGCGTGAAAACCCCGAACCCGCCCGCGCCTCCCAGCGTGCCCGCGGAGCCAACCCCGGCCTCGTCGATGAGATCATCGCGGCCGACGCCGCCCGCCGCGAGGCCCTGCAGGCCTTCGAGACGCTGCGCGCCACCCAAAAAGAGGTCTCCAAGTCCGTGGGTCGCGCCTCCAAAGAGGAGCGTCCCACGATCCTGGCCAAGGCCAAAGAACTCGCTGAGCAGGTGAAGGCCGCCGAGGCCGCCGCGAACGCCGCCGACGCCGAGGCTGACCGCCTCGCGCGCCTCCTGCCCAACCTCGTTCTCGACGGCGTGCCCGTCGGCGGTGAGGACGACTTCGTGGTCCTGCGCCACGAGGGTCCCGCCCCCCGCGACTTCGTCGCCGAGGGCTTCGAGCCTCAGGATCACCTCGCGCTCGGCGAGGGCCTGGACGCGATCGACACCAAGCGCGGCGCGAAGGTCTCCGGCGCGCGCTTCTACTACCTCAAGGGCATCGGCGCCCGCCTCGAGCTGGCCAT
>QWCZ01006702.1_pt1 | contig 10769 bp, 5 predicted proteins | sample 1972651 | NCBI WGS metagenome assembly QWCZ01 (sample SAMN09866695, study PRJNA288562) | Human oral metagenome isolate pre1_saliva, whole genome shotgun sequencing... | isolation source: mouth | host: Homo sapiens | place: USA: California
TGGGCCTCATCCCAGGGGACAGATGGATCGCGGAGGGGCTCTGTCACTCCGTTGGCGGTGGGATCCGTCTCCTGAGCTTTTTCCTTGCGCTGCTTCGTCAGGTTCTCGTCCTCGGCGACGAAAATGCCGGTCGGTGACCACCAATTGATCGTGATACGTGCGGGCTCTTCCAGACTCCATCCGCCCAGTTCGAGGGGAATCGGCGTCCCTTCCTCGTCCTGACCGATGAGCGTATCGAGAACATCCGCAGGTGCAGTCAGCGTATCGGAATCGGTCGTCCCGCCGGTGCGACGAAGCTTCGGCTCAATAACTTGGATCGTTCCCTGGCCAGAGCCTGTCCGTCCACCGAGGGATACAGCGCCGGATGTCAGGACGTCGACGATGAACTCGAGGATCTTCTTGACGGACTCGGATGACGCAGGCCCCGGAATCCCCTTCGACTGTTCGCGTCCCATCGGTTCGTCATCGCGCCCCTCGGCGGTGATGCGAATGGTGAATGCTATCCCGCGCGGCAAGAATTCGTGCTCGTAGAGAGCCCCGTCCGAGGCCGCCCCGGTCGTCCGGTCGATGCCGACGCCGTGACGCCTCGGCAAGGGGGAATCTCCGGAGTCGCTGTCCTTGTATTCCGGGAAGGAGACAGCGTGGAAGGTGAGCGCGCTCTGCCTGATCGGCAAAGAATCGTCACTGCGCAGGCCACGATCACGGATGGACTTGCCGGTGTCGAGCGAGTTATCGCCCCACAGGGAGATCCAATTTTTCTTAGAGAATGCTCCGCCGTCCTGAGTCGCGGGATGCCCGGCATCTTTCAGCGTCTGGCGGGCGACGTCGCACGCCGCGCGCACGGCCCCTCTGATGGAACGGCCGGGGATCGTCGGCTCTTTAAGGCCGTTGCGACAGAAGCGGATGACGGTTCCCTCTCCGTCGCGTTCGGGGACCTCGTCCACACCGCCGATGTGGAGCTCCGACGTCAGGGTGACGGGAATGGTGAGCTCATAGCGTGTGAATGTCACTTATCTTCGCCTCCTTTGGGCGTCTCCTCGCACACAAAGTGCTTGAGTTTTGCTTTCGTGACCTCAATGGATCGGATGTTGAGAAGGGGATGAGCGACGACGAAGCGTCCGTAGCCCTGCGCCGTCAGCTCGCCCACTCCAAAGGGCGCGAGCTTCAGGAGCTTGGCTCGATCCTCCTCGCTGACGTACACCTGGATCACCGATCCCGCCTGGATCGCTAGGCGACTCGCGCGCAGCCCGTTGTCTGCAGGCGACCACGAGTCGACGCGGCGGTGACGGATAGAGGGGGTACCGACTGCCTCGACGATGATGCCCTTGCACTTAAATGCACGAATGAGGTCCTCGATGGTCCCTCCGGCCCCGAGTCCAGCCGAACGGGCGATCACATCGGAGGTGAACCACAGCGAGACTCTCTGATCGTCGGACGAGGCCGTGGTCTCCTCGCCGGTGTCCGTCCCGTCAGCGGACGTGGATGCATCGCCTGTGGGCTGCGCGATACCAGCGTTGCCGAAACGGCTGCGCGACTCCCGCTCGGTGGCTGTCTCTTCGCGGAGCGTGCACGTCGCAGGACCCGAGCCGGGCCTCGCGTGTCTTACCGAGAAGATCGGAGACAGAGGCGGCGTTCCAGAGTTCACCCGACACCCAGACGTGCGCGCGCATTTTCAGGCCTTCGGGCAGTGCGTCGACGAGAACCAGTTGCCCTTTGCTGGCCGCACCCGTCTCATGGTTGATGGCGGTCGTCTGTCGCCCGCGCAGGGGAGGCTTACCGTACCAGCCCTGAGTCTTCGTACCGGGTTCTTCACCGTCGCCTTCCTTGGGGGCGAAGAAGACATACCCGCCGCGAACGGGGATCTTCCCCTTATTCTCGGGGGAATCGCCGTACAGGGTGATAAGCGAGTCCGAGGGCAGCGTCTTGTCCGTCTTGAGCGTCAGGGGAACGGGGAGTCCCTCTGTTTCACTGATGACGGGCAACGCATCTGAGACGACCAGGTGGCCACCGGTCACGGCGTTGGTAATGACGGCTTCGTTCCCTGCTTGCTTCTTCGAGGACACTAGCCGGTGCAGCCAGGGGAGCAGGACCGTCCCGCGCAGGAAATCCAAGGAGCGGATTTCGTTCGAGAAGGGGACCTCGTAGGACACGATGGGCGAGTTGAGCGTGAAGTCGAGGATCAGGTGGTGTCCGCCGCTGTGCTGAGCTGCGGAACCGTCGATGGTCCCGACCTGGTGTTGTGTGCCGCTCTGCTGCGGGGTGGGGAGTGCATTGACATCGTCTTCCGTGAAAGCCTGTGCCAGGGTCTTGAGAGTCCCCCTCAGCACCTTTGCCTGGTCTGACGCGTATGTGACGAAAGCGGACGTGGACTTCCCGTCGTGCGCCTCAACCTCGTGGTTGGTCACGAGGACCGTGCACTCGCCGTCGCCACCGCTGCGGCCCGAGCCGATGCCTCGGACCATGAGGCCCGCAACCCCCAGGAGGAAGTACGCCGCCTCGATCGTCTCCTGGTCGGAGATCTCGGCCCCGGCCTCGTCGATGAGGGTGAACGAGCCCGTGAGGACGCCGGGTGCCGCGCGCTCTGTGAAGCGTAGGAACTGGTCGCGCGCCGTCCCCGTCTGTGGGTCGATGGACAGGGACACCGTGTCGTGGATGTCAATCGACGAGGCCGGGGTCGCGTCCGAGAAGAGAACGTGACGCGGGTGGGGAGTTGAGCCCGGCTTGCTGTCGGGGTCCTGGCCGAAGAGCCACCGGGCAAAGTTGGTCCACGTCCCCTCCTTTGGTCCGTCGAGGGCCTTCGCCGCCAGCATCGCCTGCTCGCGCAGGACTCCCGTGATGACTGTGCCGCGCACGACCGGGTCGTCGCCGCAACGCTCGATTGTTGAGTGTGTGCGCCCCGCGTGGCCCACGCCCGTGGACACGCCCCAGTCGGACGTGAACACGATGGTCACGTGGCCGCTCGCGGTAGGTGAATTGGTGGTCACTTGGCACCTCCTTCGGTGGGATGGTCTGCTGTTTCCTGGGGGCCAGCGTCGTCGGTGTTCTTGCCAATCCGTGAAACGAGGTAGCCGTCGGTCCTCGTCGGGATCGGTGAGGCGGGCCTGCGAGGACAGCGGCCCCAACGCCTTCACGAGCGCCTTCGTACCCCGCGCGTTCTCCTGCGCATCCGTCCACTCGAGGCGGATCGCGCAGATGGGGTGGTCGCAGCGCTTCGTTATCCTCTCCTCGTCGTCCGGCTTTTCTTTGTCCTTGTCGATCTGCTCCTGCGTTGCGAACAGCTTGTTGTTGTCCTTCAGCACATACCCGAGACACTCGGATCGCGCCGTATCATCCTTGGGAACCTTGACAAATTCAGCAAGGAGCTTCACGATGCGGTTCGCGCGGGCACGTGGGAACGGATCGCCAGTGGTCTGCGTGGGGGCGTCCGGTTTCTTGCCGTCGAAGGCCGCGACCGCCCGGAGGATGCGCTCCCAGGAGAGCGACGGCTGCGACTTCGCGATGGGTGTTTCCTCGGCCGAGGTCGTGGTTGCGTCCCCGATGCGCTGCGGCGCGTAGTGGCCGATCAGGAAGGGGCGCTGCGCGCGGCCCTTGTATTCGTCCAGCGTGTCGTCTGGGTCGAGGACCGTCGCATCGCGTAGGACATGGAAGTCGATCGTCGAACAGGGGACCGTATCCTTTTTCTTGCCGAGCTTCTTCCCGCGTGACACCAGGCCCTCCGCCAGGTCGTAAGCGATATGGAAGGGGAAGTTGCGGCCCACGATGGCCACGCCCGCCGAGGCCGTGAGCGGGCCGGGTGTCTCCGCGCCTGCGATGACGGCGAGTTGTTTAAGTAGCTCGTCCTTCTCCGTGAGTTCCTCGTAGTGGCGGATGTAAGCCTCCGCGAACGGAATCGCGAACTTTCCTTCGACGTAGACGGTGAGGTCGTCGCCTCCGACAAGCACCGGGACAACCGGAGGAGCCTGGCGTCCGTGTGTGTAATCCTCCACGTCCCTCCAAGCAGCAGCTACAGCAGCTTTGACAACACCGTCGAGACGGTAGTTCACCTCCATGATGAACCACTGGAACCGAGGCGGCTTCTTGTTGTTCGGGCAGACACGAGGGGGTTTCTTGCCGCACGGGTTGGGTTCTCTCGGATACGGCGCTTTTGCGAGTTTATCGAGCGTGTTGTTTGTCTCCTTGAATGCCCTGCCGAGGTCACGCATGATCGCGCCCACGCCATTACCGTCAACATGGACCACACCAACTGAGGACAGTAGAGGGGGAGTGGTCTCCTGGATTGGTTGTGAGTCCTCGGGTGCTTCACCTTCTTGGACAATTTCCTGCTCTACGACTGCTGTCTCCTGAAAAGCCGCTTCCAAGCGGGTCGGATCGCGATAAAGATTGGCCATGGAAGTTTTCAAGTGACCAGAGACGTTGTCGAGCTGCTTGAAACGCGCAGGCAACGCCCACGCGCGCTTGAAGCGTGCTGGAAGAGATAGCTTGTGCTCGGGTTTCGCGTCTTCCTTCGTAGCTGTGTACAGGATTGAGTTGAAATCAACTAAAACCGTAGATTGGGCCTCCTCGTCGTTATCTTGCTTCTCCTGTTCCTTGAGCTTGACACGCCCCTCGTATGATTCCTTAACTCCCACTGCAAGCGCGGTCGCGTAAATCCTATTCGTGTCTGACTTTGTCAAGGGTGCAACCGCTGGAAGCGCCGATTCGTCTGCTCTCTCCAGGAACGGGAACTGGGGGAATCGCGCCGCCGCGGGTCGGCGGTTCAGCGAGTACTCCAAAAAGACGCGATCAAGCTCTTGCAGGTCGTCCGCTTCTACCGTGCTGGATGAAGCCTTGACGAAGACGCCCGTGACGTCGAGGCCCGGGGCGTCAGTCAGCGCGCGCCGCGTCACCTGCGTGATGAGTTGTTTCGCGAGGGTGCCCGGCTCACCCTCTTTCTCCGTGAATCGGACGATCACTTTGCCGGAGGAGTTGGAGACCCAGAAAAAGGGTGGAAGATCATCTGTATCGAGGATCTCTTTCGCTTCTCTCTTAACCCAATGGGACAGCAGCGTGATCTCGAAGGACGCGCCGATCTGCTCGCGCAGGCGAGGCGAAGAGAAGATGAAGGGCTGGTTGCTGTTCGTCTGCAGCATGACGAGGTAACTTGCCATGGCGGTGTCTCCCTAGTATCAGTAGCGCGGTGGGAGCGTCATCAGGAGTGAGAAGACGTCGGTCAATAGTCTTCCCGCTTGATTTACGACAACGGTGAAAGGGCGAGTGAACGGTTCTGTATCGTGGATATGCTTCGATAAATCGTAAATCATCTTCGATGAATCGGATTCGTTGGATGTGTTAGTTGTGTTTAGTTCCTTGAGTTTATTCTGTTCCTTAAGTGATTGAAGGGGGCATAGAACAATTAGCCCAGTGACTGCTTCATCGCTATTGTTTACCTTGATGTCATCTTTAACTGTTTTGTCATGGCCGATTGCGGAGAGTGTTTCGGATAGTAGCTCGGCTTGCTGGTCTGTGATCGGGGTGAAATTTGTGCCCGTAAAACAAAGTATTACTAGATCGTACTTAGTGAAGTTGCCGGAATTGTGTGTTTGCTCGGGAACTGTTCTATTGGCTGAGATGTTTGTGATGTTCTTCTTGTCATATAGTTGTGAATAGGCTAGCTGGGCCTCGACGTTGTTACATTCCTCTTTATCGCCTGCAAGAAGTATTCTTTTATTCTTGAGTCCATAATCCACACGTTCTCTGAGTTTGAGTATCCTTTTGCTGACTGTATCCACAAAGAATAAACCAGGCACTAGTCCCAGTAGTGTGTATGATGCTGGTAGGGTAAATCCATTGGTGAAGTCTTCTGGTGAAGCCTTCTTGTGGCCGCAGTATAAAAGGGTAAATCCGATGAGGGTGATAAATAAGAGGATTAAGATTTGTTTGATGTTTCCTCTGAACCAAGCTGTAAATCGTTTCGCCTTCTTCAAAAGATATTTCAAAGCGCCTTTTGTGAATCGTTCAATTCGTAATGTCATGTGTTTGATTGTCATTTTATATTCTTTCGGAGTTTCTTATGCGGCCACAGCGTCTATGACGCCCATGCCGAAGCTCGTGTGTGAGCCGACGTTCGTGTATGCGGACAGTGCCATGAGGCGTGAGAAAATGCGGGTCGCTTCGGCCCCCTCGACGCCGCTGATGCGCAGGTGGCCCTCGTGGGCGGGGATCTGGCGTGAGCTGAGGCGGCCCTGGCCCGAGTTGCGTGGCATCACCAGTGACACCGTGGATGAGTGTGTGAAATCCTGGGTCGCCAGCACACTCGCCATGGCATGACGGTCGATGCGTGGGGGAGCGAGCCTCCGATTCCACGTCCACCAGCGCTGCTGCAGGCTCGTCGCAATCGTCGCCGGAGATAGGCTCGGAACGTGATGCCCCTTCGATGAAAACGTCGTCGGCGTGACCAGGCGTATCTCCCACGCGGTGTCCTGGTCCTGCTGCGCCAGCTCCTCCCAGGATGCTTGGTTGATGATCTGCCCCTCGGTTGCAATCAGCACCGCGTCGTCCTCGGTGCCTGCGCCCACGCGCATGACGCCTCCCCACGACAGCCATGCATCCAGCGTGTCGACCAGGCGATCATCCAGGAAACGCACCTCCACGCCGAACGTGGATTCTGAGTGGCATAGCTCCCCGAGTGAATACGGTTTCACGCTGCCCGCGCCGTGCGGTGGCCGGTGCGCCAGCATTGGGAACTGGGAAGCCCTGGCCGGGCTGATACCCGGCGGTAAGTCCAACACTGCTGACAGGGCAGCGTGAAGCCGCCTAGGTGTGGCTGGCACCCCTTCGGGCGCGTCAAAGCTCACGTAAACGGACGCTGGCATCGGTGCCTCCCATCACTTGCGTGTGACTGTCGTCTCTGACGGTAGCATAGAATGTCTGACAGATCATGTCCAACTGTCAAGTGTTGCGCCTAGTCGACCAATGCCTGCGTAAAAGGACTTTCCCGCACGGGAGTGGCCTTGAGTATCGCTATTTATTTCAATCGGTGAACAACTGTCTAGTGCATTGTTGGATTCATCTGCGGATTTGGGGACTGGGGGCTGCTGTAGGCCTGCCGTCCATCGTCAAGAATGCTCAAATCCCTACCTGTCGCCACAAATTAGGTCAAGACTTCTTAAAATGTGAAACCCCTCTAGGAGGTTTGTCAGGAACCTTGAGATGATTGACACTATGGCGCGTTGTCTGGACTGACCAGGGGCCGCGTCTCCGTTAGCACAGCAGCACAGAAACGAGGGGAACTCTGATGCACCAACGCTCATGGAAGGCCCTCATCGCGGGAGGAGCCGCCCTCACGGTCGGCTTAACCCTCACCGCGTTCGGAGCGCCTTCCCACGCAGAAGGCGTCGCCGGAATCACCTCCGAGGCGCGCGCCCAGGATGAGGTCATGAACTACGCGGTCAACCTGCCCGCCTCCGCCTCGCGCTACGACTTCAACGCGGCCGTCTCCAAGGCCTCGGAAAATGGCGTGGTTCTGGCCCAGTACCCCGAATTCAACTCCTTCTTCGTCCAGTCGGTGAAGGCCGCCTACGTGCCCGACCTCGGCAAGAGCCTCGTGGCCGCGGGCATCTCCTACGACTCCATCGGCCCCACCCGCTACAAGACGGTCACGGGTGACGAGGTCCGCACCGAGCAGCCTACGAAGACCGACGCCGAAGCGAACGCCGTCAACGAGGCCGCCGCCGAGCACGAGACCGGCCTGTCCGCCGACTCCCAGCTCAACGACTTCACCCCCGACGAGGGCGACGCCAACGCCTGGGGTCTGTCCGCCATCGGCGCGGTCGAAGCCCAGAAGGTCGACGTGCCCCGCGCGACAGTCATCGTCGCCGTCATGGACACCGGCATCGACCCCGACCACCAGGACCTGAAGGACCGCATCGACGCCTCGCGCTCGGTCGGCTGCCAGGTCAACGGCATCCCTAACCAGGACCCCTCGGCCTGGAAGGATGACCACTACCACGGCACGCACGTCGCCGGCACCATCGCGGCCTCGCACAACGGTTACGGTGTGGACGGCGTGGCACCCGACGCGACGCTGATCGCCATCAAGACCTCGAACAAGGCCGGCTCCTTCTACCCCGAGTACGTGGCCTGCGCCTTCGACTGGGCGGCCGAGCACAACGTCGACGTGTCGAACTCCAGCTACTACATGGACCCCTACGCCTTCTGGATGCCGAACGAGGCCTCCCAGGCCGCGGGCCTCGAAGCGGCGTCGCGCGCGGTGCGCTACTCCAAGGAGCACGGCGTCGTTAACTTCGCTGCCGAGGGTAACTCGAACGACGACCACGACAACCCGACGATCGACAAGGATTCCCCCAACGACGTTGAGGGTGCGGCCGTCGAGCGTAACGTCGCGGGCGGCATCGACGTCCCGGCCATGCTCAACGATTCGGTCCTGTCCGTCTCCGCGCTGAAGCTGCCGACCGGTGCCGACCCGGCCACCGCGAAGCTCGAGCGCGCCGGATTCTCCAACTACGGCAAGAACTCGGTCGACGTGGCCGCGCCCGGCCAGCGCATCTGGTCCACGATGCCCACCTGGGAGAAGGATCCGCCGTTCGGATACCTGTCGGGCACGTCCATGGCCTCCCCGCACGCGGCGGGCGTGGCCGCGCTGGTCAAGGAGATCCACCCGGATTACACGGCCGATGAGGTCATCGCGCTGGTCAAGAAGCAGGCCGGCTACACCTACGACCGCCTCGCTGAGCCGACGGACGGCAAGGAATACCGCGGCGCGGGCCTGGTCAACGCGCTCGACGCGGTCCTGAAGGATCAGCCCAAGCCCGTCATGGGCAGCATCGAGTACTCCTACGACGGCGGCACCGACTGGCGTCCGCTGGCCGACGCCCACGTCGCAGGCATGATCTACGTGCGCACCACCGTCACCGGCCCGGTCACCATGGCCACCATGAAGGTCGAGGATCAGGATCCCGTGACGGTTGAGGGCACCGGTGAGTTCACCGGCAACCAGGTCGTCCTCCTCGGCGGCCCCTACGACACCAGCAAGCTGCCCGCCGACGAGCCTTTCGCTTCGGTTACCGTGACCGCGGAGGGCCGTAACAAGGACGAGCGCGCCGATGACGACGTCGCGGACGACGTGCACTTCCACGTCGATGCATCCGCTCACGAGGGCGGCGCGTGGGTGAACGAACCCGCCGGTTGGAAGTACTGCTACACCGACTCGACGTGCGCGAAGGGTCCGCTCGCCATCGGTGCGGACAGCTACTACTTCGACGAGAACGGCATCCTGGGCACCGGCTGGGTCTCCTACGACGGTGCGTGGCACTGGCTGGGTACCTCCGGCCGCATTGCGACCGGCTGGGCCAAGGTCGCCGACGCCTGGTACTACATGGACAACTCCGGCGCGATGACGACGGGGTGGACGCAGGTGCGCGGCTCCTGGTTCTACCTGGCGGACTCCGGAAAGATGGCCACGGGCTGGACGAAGATCGGCGACTCCTGGTACTACTTCCAGGAGTCGGGCGCGATGGCGACCGGCTGGGTCAACGACGGTGGCACCTGGTACTACCTGAACGAGTCCGGCCAGATGGTGACCGGCCGCGTCCAGATCGATGGCACGTGGTACACCTTCGACAAGTCGGGTGCCTTGCGCCGCTGAGCCGCCACTGACGAGGCCGTGGCCCCTTCCCCGGTCACGTGTCCTCGCGCTCTCCTGAGAGCATAAGAAAGCGGGCGGGTCCGAACGTATGGTTCGGACCCGCCCGCTCATATGTTCCAGAGCGAGGAAGAGGCTTCGGGCACTCGAAGCGCCCTAGCCTCGCTCCGGTGTGTCAGCCCAGCGAATCGAAGAGGACCTGCAGGCCCTCCGTCATGGTCGGGTGTGCGACCGGGAGGAAGCGGAGCTGCTCGTAGGTCAGGCTACCGGCCATCGCGAGCTGCACGGAGGTAATCACCTCGGAGACGTTCGGGCCGATCAGCGTCGCGCCCAGGATCTGGTGTGTGTTCGCGTCCACGACGGCCTTCCAGAAGCCCTCGCCTGCGTAACGCAGCGTCTTGGCGCGCGGAATCGCGGCCGTCGGAACCTTCGCGATGCGCACGTCGAGACCGGCCGCGCGGGCCTCGCCCTCGGACAGGCCGATGCGGGCCAGCTCGGGGGTGGCGAACACGGCGTAGGGGATCGTGCGGCCCTTCGTGGTGGTTGTTGGATCGTCCAGGGATACGCCGGAAAGCTGCGCGCGGATGATGCGGAAGTCCGACCAGGACGTGTGCGTGAACATGGGGGTGCCCGCGCAGTCGCCGGCCGCCCACACGCCCTCAGCCGAGGTGCGCAGGTGCTCATCCACCGCGACGAAACCGCGATCCGTCAACTCAACCCCGGCCTCGTCCAGGCCGATGCCGTCCGTGTTGGGCACGCGACCCACGGCCACCAGGACCGCCTCGGCGGACACCGTGGAGCCATCCGTGAGCGTCAGCGTCGTCGTGTTGCCCTCGCGCGAGGCCGACGCCGCGCGGCCGCGCACGATGCGCACACCGGCGGCCTCAAGGCCAGCCTCAACGACGCGGGCGGCGTCCTCGTCTTCGCGCGGCAGCACGTGATCCCCCGAGGAGATGAGCGTGACGTCCACGCCGAAGGCCGCCATCATCGATGCGAACTCCACGCCGATGTAGCTGGCGCCGATGATCGCCAGGGAGGAAGGCAGCTCCTCCAGGCGCAGGATCTCCTCGTTCGTCCACGCGCCAGACTCCCACAGGCCGGGGATCGCGGGACGCGCCGGGCGCGAACC
>QWCZ01001369.1_pt1 | contig 10764 bp, 6 predicted proteins | sample 1972651 | NCBI WGS metagenome assembly QWCZ01 (sample SAMN09866695, study PRJNA288562) | Human oral metagenome isolate pre1_saliva, whole genome shotgun sequencing... | isolation source: mouth | host: Homo sapiens | place: USA: California
ACATAGGCTTATAAATTCTGTGGATTTTTTGATATAAAACAGGTTTTAGATAATTTTTTAATATTCTGAGAAAACTCAAAGAAAAATGACCGCACTTTTAATAGAACGGTCATAAGAAAAAGGTAATGAAAGTCTCTATAGATAATGGAATAGATTGATATACTTTGTGTCAGTATTACAACTACTCAATAACAACACATAACAAAATACCTTTATTTTCTACTATTTCCTCAAGACTACTTTCATTAACTCATCAATATTTGAAACAACCTTATATTGCACTTTATCATTCCCTAGTGACTGAGCATTTAAAGTTTCAAAAAATCTCTTAGCACTTTCGATTTTATTGCGTTCTTTAAGTTTTAAATCTTCACTTAAAATAGAACCTTTAGTTTCAGCAACAAAATAGATTTCTTTTACTAAAGCTGTATCAAAAGCAATTGCCCAATCAGGATTATAACTACCAAATGGTGTTGGAATTTTAAAGTTATCCGGCAACTTAGCGTAGACTAGTACTTCTTTAGCTGCATCAAGTTCTTTCGCGAAAGTTTCTTCTACTTTTGAATCTGTGGTGACGTAATCCCAAATATGATTTTTCGTTTTATAGGCATCATTAGCAACTAAATTAGTTGTAAATATCTCACTATCAGGATAACCAGAACCCAAAAGTTGATAATTTAAATGTTGTAATGCCATACTTGCTTGTTGAGAATTAATTATTTGACTCACTTCACGAATAAAAGCTTCAGGGTTATTTTTGAACTGATTGAAAATAACAGAACTCCCTTTTAAAATTTCCACCACTGTTTTACGAGTTAATTGTGTATTTTCAGCAATATCACCAACGAGATCATATCTCACTTGAGAATACGCAGAAATATTCGCTTGTTCTGTCTTCGTCTCATATGTACCGAATGTTTCTCGAACTTCTAGATCATGATGCCGCATTTCATCTTTTTGCGAACCTGTAGCCAATTTATAACTTAATGTTTCGACAAATTTATCATTACGCTCTTTAGATACTTGTTGAATTTGTGAAATGCTATCTTGAATTAACTTCTTACTGTCTAATTGAATTTGGTAGCTTGCTTTCTGATTGATTTTCTTCCATAAAGCCTTAAATTCTGCACGATTAAAGTTATCATTTAACGAATTGGTTACGCGTTTACTACCATCATCTACCATATCGTTTAATAATGAACGATCAAGCACACTATCAATTAGTTTAAAGACTTGAGGTGCAATATCTTCTAATGCTGAATCTAATGGAGCTAATACATCATTTGCTTTATCTTGATGATATTTTTCAACAATGTGAGCATTATCATCGATATAATCATTTATCAATAAATACTTATAAATTTTTCTCGCTTCCTGAACAGTGATCTCTCGCTTATCGCCATTAACTAAAACAATCTGTTTACCCTTAAAGAACGCTTCGGTAGCTTGTATTGGACGACTAGAAAGTGACTCCAACATTTCTTTCTGTAAACTCATTACAAAATCTTTATAACTTTCATCCGTAACAACGGTTAAATTATTAATTTGATGAATTACCTGACTATTTTCACCAAAACGTATTGCATCCATACGTTCACCATCTTTATTTACAGCTAAACGTAAACCTCGTCCCACTTCTTGACGACGAGAAATCGTATTATCCGAGTGTTTTAACGTACAAATGGTAAATACATTCGGATTATCCCAACCTTCACGTAGCGCAGAGTGCGAGAAAATAAAACGAGTTGGCTCATCAAAAGATAACAAACGCTCTTTGTCTTTTAAAATCAAATCATAAGCATCACTATCGTTTGAAATTGGTGCTGATTCTGAATTTTTATCTTTCATATCAGGATCAACTAAATGCTTTGATTTCTTATCAATCGAGAAATAGCCATTATGAGTTTTATTTACATCAATATTTTTCAAATGTTGAATATAAGGTGAATCCTCTAAATACTTTTCAATGAATTCATCAACCACTTGCTCATATTGTTGTTTAAAAATCTCAACATATTCACCGTCAATCACATTATTATTTTCATCATATTGACGATATTTAGCGACCTCATCAATAAAGAATAAACTTAATACTTTAATCCCTTTAGCAAACAATTCCTGCTCTTTTTGTAAATGAGAACGAATAGTTTCCCGAATTTGAATCGTGCGTTTTAATTTCTCATCGACACTTCCATATGCTTCTAACACGCCTAATCTTAGGCCATTAGCAAACTCCACCGTGTTGTTAAGACCATTAATATCAGTGATCACATAACGATCTGAATATTGTGTACTATTATTTGATAACACATATAAATCATCGCCTTTTTTGACTTTCCTGATTTTGCGAGAAAAGCCATTTTTCGTTTTCACCTCCAGTTCTAAATAAGCAACGGGAGCTTGCTTGGAAAGCTCAATACTCTGCAAATACAGGTAACCATTTGTTCCAGTTAAACCTTGTACCTCAATGCCTTTTACCGTGATTTTTTTAACTAATTTTTGATTATAAGCATCCAAAGCATCTAAACGATAAATCAAATTGTAATCACGTTTATGAGTTGCAGAATAACGCAAAATAAATAGCGGTTTAAAATTTGCTAAAGATTCCAACGTTTTATCCGCTTGCATTTTTTGCGGCTCATCTAAAATCAGAATAGGTCTATTTTTACTGATCACATCAATTGGTCGACGAGACTGAAATTCGTCCAATTCTTCATAAATACGGCGTGCATCTTTACCAGTAGCATTAAAGGCTTGCACATTAATCACCATGACATTGATACCACCATCAGCACTAAAACTTTCTAAATGGTGTAATGCCTTTGAATCATAAATAAAGAAACGCGCTTTTTTCTGATAAATTCGATGAAAATGATCTGCCATCATCTCCAAGCTTTTATAAACCCCTTCACGAATCGCAATACTCGGTACTACAATAATAAACTTAGACCAACCATATTGCTTATTCAACTCAAACATCGTGCGAATGTAACAATAAGTCTTTCCTGTTCCAGTTTCCATTTCGATGTTTAAGTTTAACTGGCTAGAAGTCAGGTTTTTACCTTTCCCATTATCATCAATAACTAAAGTTTCAGAGCGAGCCAAGCCGGCTGCTAGCTGCTGTTCTTGTACATTGCTTAATACTCGAACCATATCTTGAATCGGCGCATTACCAAAGGCTATATCAGTATAGGCTTCGCCTTGTTGATCATTTATAAAATCAATCTGCAGAGAATTATTCGCTTTACGTTTTCCTTTATCCAACATATAACGATTGCCATCTGATTTCGACTGACCTACAAAGCAATTTACCACCGCTTGTGTGGCAGCTAATTGATAATTGAGCGTTCTAAATTTAATATCCATTTTTTCCTCTCTTTATAGGAATCTGACTTCAGTATCAGATGACAATTGCTTAAAGCGTTCTTTAATATTGGTTTTATCTTGGTCATGCACAATGGCTAATTCGGTTGAAACTACGCGTAGTGGTTTAACCTTCGCAATTTCATCTACAACATTCATGGTGAATTTATCAAAGCATGCTACTAATGTATTGCCTGCCACAAAATAAACTTCGCTACCGTCAATGGTTTTACGCTCAATTGGCAATGAAAGCTCAATGCTCCAATCTAACATCACTTGGAACAATAAATCTTCTGCTGTGCGGTCTTCTTTAATATGAGAAACCATGTGATCAAGCATGGTTTTATCGAGTTGTTCCGGCTGATAATAGATGTCTTTCATATTGCTTGAATCAATTTTTAGCACTCGAAAGCCCACATCAAGCGATTTATTTTCATCTAAATTTTGCAAAATTTGTGAACCTGCTCGGCGAATTCGTTCTTTAGTAATTTCTGCAATGGTTGAATAACCTGCTTTAAAGGCTTCCGATTTTTCATCCGTTTTTTCAGGTAATTGCACGCAGATAAATTTACGGTTGCCATTATCCTCAGCGTTTAATTGCATTACGGCGTGAGCAGTTGTTCCAGAACCAGCAAAGAAATCTAGAATTAGGTCATTATTGTTAGTTGCTAATAATAAAGTTCTAACAATTGTGCCTAGTGGTTTAGGGTTTTGAAAAATATTCTTTTTAAAATCTAACTTTTTTTCAAATAATTCAGTTCCTCTTTCACTATTTACGTCTTTAAAAGACCACGCCGTAGTTGATTTAATAGCATTATTTTCATCAAAATAGTCTTTTTCAAAAACAGACCATTGCAGCTTATTAGGCATATATCGTGCAAATAGAGTTTGTAAATTATTTCTAGATGTATCTTTTCCCCATCTCCAACGTCCTTTTTCTTGTACGTTTTTCATAGGAAAAATTTCAATACTTCCCTCTCCCCTTTCTAGGCTTAAAATGTTTTCTTTTTCATTCCAATAAAATGGATAATACATATTAGGTCTATCTTCTGCCCTATCATTATCTCCAGTTTTACGCAAATCAATTTCTCTCCAAAGACCTTGTTCATCAGTTTTATTATATCGTTTTGTAATATGCTCTTCTGCTTTAAAACCTTTAAAAATAAGAGAATCTGATTTCTGAAAAATCAACAAATATTCATGAGCAGTTGCTAAATTTTTTTGGTCACTACGTCCTTTGGGATTATTTATTACAGCTATTTGCCCAACAAAATTATCTCCTCCAAAAATTTCGTCACAAACACGCTTCAAATTCGCCTGTTCATGATCATCAATAGAAATAAAAATTACACCGTCATCCCTTAATAGATTACGAGCTAATCTTAAACGACTATACATCATAGACAACCAGTCAGAATGAAATCGTCCATTACTTTCCGTATTAGCAATTAGTCGATTCCCATCCTCATCTATTTGATTAGAACGAATTAAAAATTCTTCTGTATTTTCGGCAAAATCATCGTTATAGATAAAATCATTACCCGTGTTATATGGCGGATCGATATAAATCATCTTCACTTTGCCAAGATAATTTTCCTGCAACAGCTTTAAGGTATCTAAATTATCGCCTTCAATAAAGAGATTTTCTGTGGTATCAAAATTCACACTCTCCTCACGACAAGGACGTAGCGTCTTCGCAATAGGTGCATTAGCCGCAAGAATCGATTCTTTCTTGCCCACCCAATTTAGTGTGTAACGTTCTTGCTCTCCATCAATTAGCACATTTGAAAGTTCTTGTCGTAAGAGTTCAAAATCCACCCCTTTCACAATTTCACCTTGCTCGTTACGACCTTCAGTAATGCAATTTGGGAAAAGAGCGGTCAATTTTTCGATATTTTTTGCTACTAAATTGGCAGTATGCATTTTTAAATCTGGCATAAATCTTCCTTAGGTTAAGAAATTAATTGAGTCTATTCATTTTGCAATTGTGGCAGGCTTTAGATGAATTCTAAATCTCATATCCACTTTTACCTCTCTTATAAGAATTTCACCTCGGTATCCAGTGATAATTGTTTAAAGCGTTCTTTGATATTAGTTTTATCTTGGTCATGCATGATGGCTAATTCGATTGAAACCACGCGTAGCGGTTTAACCTTCGCAATTTCATCTACAACATTCATGGTGAATTTATCAAAGCATGCGACTAATGTATTACCTGCTACGAAATAAACTTCGCTACCGTCAATAGTTTTAAGCTCAATTGGCAATGAAAGCTCAATTCCCCAATCTAACATCACTTGGAACAATAAATCCTCTGCAGAACGGTCTTCTTTAATATGGGAAACCATTTGATCAAGCATGGTTTTATCGTATTGTTCTGGCTGATAGTAAATATCCTTCATATTACTTGAATCAATTTTTAGCACTCGAAAGCCCACATCAAGCAGTTTATCTTTATCTAAACTTTGCAAAATTTGTGAGCCTGCGCGGCGGATGCGTTCTTTTGTAAGCTCTGTTATAAAATGAGGTAAAGATAATTCATCTAAAACAGATATAGCATTACGAGCAACTAATCGAGCGTTAGCATTAGAACTTTTCAACATATTGTCTATATTTTCTTGATACTGCACCAAGATGTATCGTCTATTTATTTCATCTTTTTTATTGCATGCTAAGACTGCTTCTGCAGTGGTGCCCGATCCTGCAAAAAAATCTAAAACAATATCATTGTCTTCATTAGCACCAAAACCAATAAAAAATTTTAATAAATCTAGAGGCTTTGGATTAGAAAATACATCTTTTTTAAAATATTCATAAATATCTTTAGAGCCAGAACTAGTTGTACCATACTCGTCTATAATAGTATTTTTTATGATACTCCTTGGTTTCTTTCCTTGAGGCATGCGTTGCTTAAATTGCACAGACCATTTATTTTCATTACTTCTTACGAATCTAATTTCCCCTATTTTTTTATCAGCAAGAAAACGAGATTCACTTCTTAACCAACTAATTGGGTTACCATCTTCATCATATTCAAGAATAGTCCCATCAGGGCATTCAATAGGATAATATTGTTTGCCCGATTTTCTTTTAAATGTATCCCAATAAAAACGACTAACTTCATCTTGTTCTTTATATCTTTTTTCATATTCTTCACTATATGTTTCAAAAAAATCATGCAGTAATTCTTTATTTTTAGCATACAATAAGACGTATTCATGCTCGATAGCGATATGCGAAGAATCATTTCCACCACCTTTTTTATTTTGCCAAATTAACTGCGCAATAAAATTATTTTCATTAAATAACTCATTACACATTTGTTTTAATGTATTTATTTCAACATCATTTATACTAATAAAGATTACACCACGTTCATCATCTAAAAGATTATGTGCTATTTTTAAACGACTATACATCATGCTTAGCCAATTAGAATGAAAACGCCCATTACTTTCTGTATTAGCAACTAAACGATTTCCTTCATCATCTACTTGATTTGATCGAATTAAAAATTCATCTATACATTCAGAAAAGTTATCTTCATAAATAAAATCTTCCCCAGTGTTATACGGTGGGTCGATATAAATCATCTTCACTTTGCCAAGATAATTTTCCTGCAACAGCTTTAAGGCATCTAAATTATCGCCTTCAATAAAGAGATTTTCTGTGGTATCAAAATTTACGCTCTCTTCACGACAAGGGCGTAGCGTTTTCGCAATTGGAGCATTTGCCGCAAGAATCGATTCTTTCTTACCCACCCAATTTAGCGTATAACGCTCTTGCTCACCTTCTACTAACACATCTGAAAGCTCTTGTCGTAATAAATCAAAATCCACACCTTTGATGATTTCCCCTTGCTCATTACATGTTTCCGTAATGCAATTTGGGAAAAGAGCGGTCAATTTTTCGATATTTTTTGCCACTAAATTGGCAGTATGCATTTTTAAATCTGACATAGGTTATCCTTAGATGAGGAAGTTAATTGGATGTATTCATCTCGCAATTTTAGTAAGTTGATATTGAGTTCGGCCTTACGATTAAATTGTTTTTCACGTTTGAGTTGCTGTTCGAGCTGTTTCATACGCGTTTCAAGCAGGGCTATTTCTTGATTTAACCTCATTTTCTCTGCTAATGAGGAAGCATTGGTTTTATTCGGCAATAACTGACTAATTAAAAACTCATAAAGCTCATTTAAGCGGAGAAATAAAGGCAAATTTTGGCGTTCAATCGGCAACCATTCAGTTTGAAAATAATCACCGATCACAACCTTGCTGTTGTCGGCTTGATTTAAGCGTTTATAAGCAGCTATCACTTTAACCTTATCTTGAAAATAAACTTCAAAGATAATTGGACTAGGAATCAGTTTATCAATGTAACGGAAAATTTCTATATCAAGCATTTCTACTCGTGCATTAACAGAAAAAATCTGTACCTCACGTAGATCTTCTTGCGATTCAATGTTCATTGTGGCAGAAGAAAGTTTATTTGCCCAATAAATACTTTCTATTTGTTCGATGAATAAGCGTTCAACTCGAGTGTTTGCACCACCTTCCGAGTAAAACTTTGATTTTGGAATAAGCTTATCTACCAGTGTGCGAGCAGGATATTGATAAATCATACTGCATCCTCAATTACAATAAAGCTGATCAATTCAAAATCACTTAAGCTTTGAATATCATAAATTAAGGCCGTCGTGTTCAAACCATTAAATAGGCTATCAATGTCTTTTTCCGCTTTCACATTGCGAATATTTTCAATTACCGTATCTAATAGTTCAGAATAACGCTTCATCTCGCGCCCATCTTTGGTTTTACGATTAAACGGCTCATAAGCCGTTGGGATGGGTATAGATTTATCTCGACAAGCAAGGCGGGCTAAATCCAATAGGTGTTTTGCTTTGGTATAATCGTACACAATAGTGCCATCTTGTTGAATGTACACTAAATAATACGGATACAAGCGATTTTGATTCATCTGTTCAGCGCTAAAAGCGCGTGATTTTAAAGTAAAAATCACACCTGCATGCAAACCAAGTTGCGGCATGGCTGGTACAACCGTATGCAAGCCATTTGGCAAACGAGCAAGCTCAGGATTGTGTTCCATATAATTCAACAAATCCATTCTAAAATCATTTAGCCCAAGATCGGTGATAGATACCCCTGCATTCGTCTCTTCTAAATCTAATACTTCGGTTTGCAATCGTTGTAATTGTTCTTTACGGTAAGCAATATCGTTCGACTTAGCTGTGAGCACGTTATCATCACCTGTACTAGTCATATCAACTATAATCATGCGATTTTCAACCCGTTCTCGCAAATTGATATATTCATCTAAACTAATATCAGGCCAATAGTTTACCAATTGAATCTCACTATTTGGCGAGCCAATACGGTCAATACGCCCAAATCGTTGAATAATACGAACTGGATTCCAGTGAATATCAAAGTTAATTAAATAGTCACAATCTTGTAAGTTTTGTCCTTCAGAAATACAGTCCGTTGCAATTAAAATATCAATTTCACTACTCTCATTTGGGAATATATCCGCTTTTTGTTTTGAAATAGGCGAGAATAAGGTCAATAGCCCTTGCATGTCATAAGTGTGCTTACTATTAGGTTGCGTTTTAATCGTTGAAAGATTATTTGAGCCTGTAATTTTTGCACTATGAATACCAAAGCGGGCAAGTAAATCACCAGAAAGTTGTTGGTAGAGGTAATCTGCCGTATCCGCAAATGCAGTAAAAATAATGATTTTCTTATTATCTTTATTTATTGGCTGGTGAATTTTCTGGATAATTTGCTCTTTTAAGTGCTGCAATTTATCATCGTACTCAGGTGTTATTGGATTTACGACCGACAGTAATTCATTCACGATATCTAAATCTAAAACGAGTGATGTTCGCCAACTGATAATATCCATATCTTTTAGATTGATTTTCAAAGTCTTACCGATGTATTCATCATCGTCAAACTCATTTTCACTATAATCATCAAGAATAAAGTCATCATTTAGCTGTTTTTGCTCAAACGATGCAATCTGCTTAAGTGCATTTTCAATTTTATCTGTTAACACATTAAGCGTTAAACGAAATGAATGTACTGAACTTTCTAAACGTTTGAGTAAATTTACCGTCATTAATGATTGTAAACTTTTTTCACGGTCAACTTGTTTAAAACGACTATTGTTGTTAACAACCGTATCAAATAAGTCCTCGTATTTCTCCATTGCACTTGGGAAGATATAACTCATCGGGGCATACACTACCATATTTAATGAGGTGAGCTGTTTAAAAATATCTTCTAATGAAATTTGTGTAGCTTTCGAAATCGGTCGTCTATGGGAAATTGGCATTCGACGGATTGGAAATTGCCCAATATCTTTTGTGTCATAGAAGGTTTGAATATGTTTACGAGAACGAGCAATTGTCACGCTATCTAATAACTTGAAAAAATCAAAATCCTTGATCCCGCTTGTGGATCAGGGGCTTTTCCTATGGGAGTACTAAGTCGCATGGTATTTCTTCTAGAAAAATTAGATCTTTCAAACAAAAAAAGTCTATATGAGCTAAAACTTCACCTAATACAGAATTGTATCTACGGAGTGGATATTCAAAATATAGCTACACAAATCAGCAAGTTACGCTTCTTTATTTCCCTAATTGTGGAACAAAAAGAAAGTAATAATGATGCTGAAGATAACTATGGAGTACATACTTTACCAAATCTCGAAACTAAGTTTGTAACGGCTAATGCTCTTATTGGATTAGAAAAGGAACACACTTCTCTTTTTTCTGATGAAAGAAAAGTTCAAAAAACATTAAACAAATTAATAAGTAATGACTTGATTATTTTAAATAAAGAAAAAGGAATAGTAAAACAACAAGAACTAACTCCTGAACGTTATGTTAAAGCTATCATGTTGGATATGGAAATATTTTACCTGAATGTTTCAGAGGAAATTAAAAAGCAAGCTTCTATTTTAATTTTAAAAGGGAATTATTCTCAAAAAAAAGAAAAAAGAAAAAATTTAAAGAAACAAATAGAACAAATTCAAAGTAAAAATTGGTTACTAATCTTAAATGATTTAAATAAATTATCTAAAAGTGAATTTAAAGATTTATTTAAAAAAGCATTTTATGAAAGAATAAGAGGAAGTTTTGATGTCTGATATAAAAAGAAAACAAGAAGTTAATAGTAGAGATATTTTAACAGATCAGGAGATTTTAAATGTTGATACGGATTTCTCTGCAACAATGGAGGTTTATGAACAACAAACTTGGTTAAGTAGAGCCTCAAGAAAATATTGGATAGTTCAAAAGTGGTTGAATGGTTTATTTATATACCAATATGTAATGTTAAGTGTTTTAGCTTTATTATTTTGCTTCGCTGTTTATCATCA